>Ga0265297_10011193_pt1 | contig 11042 bp, 9 predicted proteins | sample Munlanlwell13791_FD_192502 | JGI IMG/M metagenome (GOLD analysis project Ga0265297, IMG submission 192502) | Leachate microbial communities from a municipal landfill in Southern Ontario, Canada - Leachate well 137-91 | ecosystem: Engineered > Solid waste > Landfill > Unclassified | place...
AAAGTAGGAAGAACTGCGGGAACCCTCTTAAAATAAAATGCGAATCAGAGCGTGAACCGGACGGCAGATCAGAAAAAGTGTGAAGACCTAATTTCCAAAATCCATGTCCAACGCCATTGACATTCGAGATTTGGTGGTTGAATTTCCGGGCGCGCACGGCGCCGCAGTGCGCGCCCTGCAGGGGCTGAGCCTGAGCGTGCCCGAAGGACAGGTGTACGGATTCCTGGGGCCCAACGGCGCGGGCAAGACCACCACCATGCACGTTCTGCTTGGATTCATTGAGGCCTCCTCCGGCACGGCGCGGTTGTTCGGCGAAGATGTCCGGCGGACAATCGCGCGGCGCCGGATCGGTTACCTGCCGGAGCACCCGGATACCTATCGCTTTCTCACCGGGCGCGAACTGTTGCTCATGGCCGGTCGGCTTTTCGGTCTGCCGCGCGCCGCGCTGAACACGCGGGCGGACGAACTGCTTGCCCTGGTCGGCCTGGAAGCGGCGGCCGACCGCCGGCTGGCGGCCTATTCGCGCGGAATGCTCCAGCGTATCGGCCTGGCCCAGGCCCTGGTTAACGATCCGGACCTCGTGATCCTGGACGAGCCTACCAGCGGGTTCGATCCGCTCGGCCGGATCCGCATCCGCGAAATCATTGCCGCGCTCCGGGAGCGCGGCAAGACGGTGTTTTTTTCGTCGCATGAGCTTTCGGAAGTGGAGCGCGTGTGCGACCGCGTCGGCATCCTGGCGGCCGGGCGTTTGGTGGCGGAAGGCCGCATGACGGAGCTGGTCAAAGCCGGCGCACCGGCCGTCGCCGGCGAAAGTCTGGAACAATATTTCATCAGGATGGTCGCATGATCCGAATGCTGACATTGGCCTGGTTGGTGTGGCTGGAGATGGTCCGGCGCAAGGATATCTATGTCCTGCTCATCCTGCTGGCGGCTTTTCTTGTGACGCTCATGGCGCTCAATCTGTTCGGACTGGATCGGGCGGTCAGTTATCTGAAGGAAATCGGGTTATTATTGGCGTGGGTATGTTCCTGGATTCTGGCGGTGTCCGTCAGTTGCCGCCAATTGCCGCAGGAAGAGCGGCAGGGAACTATTTTTCCGCTGCTGGCCAAGCCGGTCAGCCGGAGGGAAGTTTTGCTCGGCAAGTGGTTGGGCGCATGGGTTGTGACGGGCGCGGCCACGCTCGTGTTTTATGTCCTGCTGGCGCTTATGGCCGCCCTGCGCGGCGGGGGTTTTGGCGTGGTCGTGCTGGCGCAGGCCTGGCTCCTGCATCTCGGCCTGCTCGCGATAATCACGGCCTTGGGCATCGCGTTTTCAACACGACTGCATGCGGATGCGGCCGCGGCGCTGACCTACGTGGTCACGCTGGCCGCCTGGCTGGTGCTGCCGCGCGTGCCGGACCTGGCGCTGACGGCGCGGGGCGCGCTGCAAACCGGGCTCATGGCGGTATATTACGCCTTGCCGCACCTGGAACTTTTCGATCTGCGCCGCCGCCTGGTTTACGGGTGGCCGCCGGCGGGCGGCGCGGCGGTGTTGTTGACGTTGCTCTATGGGTTGCTGATGGCCGCCGCCTTCCTGACGCTGGGCTGGCTGGCTTACCGGAACAAACGATTCACGCGGGGGGCAATGCTGTGAAAGGCCCGTGGCTCAGGGCCGAACTTCGGGCAACGCTGTTTTTGTTCGTTACGTGGGGCGCGGCGTTTGCGCTCTGTTGCCGCTTGCTTGATGGGCCGCCGGTGTCCGGCGCGGAAACGGATTCTCCGGCAGCGGACGATTCGGCGGCGCTCAGAGCGCTTGGCGCAAGCCGCACGGCGCTGGGCGATCGATTGTATGCGAACGCCGACCGAACGTTTCACATGGGTGTGGGTGTTTACCGCCGGCCGGCTTTTACAAGCTGGTTTATGCGTCTGGGTCAAGCCATTGCGCCTGAAGGCCACGTGCATCTTCATGCGGAAAACGTGAACGAAATGGCGCCTTGGCTTTATTTCGCGACCCGCGCGGATCCGCATAATGTGGAGGCCTACGTCGTGGCCGCATTCTGGCTGGCGGGCAAAGGGGGGCGTCCGGATCTTGCCGAACGCGTGCTGAATGAGGCCCGCGCGAACAATCCCAAGGACTACCGTGTGTACCTGGAAAAAGGGCGTTTGGCTCTGAAAAAGGGTGCCCCGAGCGAGGCCGCGCGCGCGCTCGACACCGCCAGCCGGCTCTGGGAGCGGGATCATGGGCCGGACAAAATCCAGGCAAATTTGGATCGCGCCGAGATTCTTTTTTGTCGCGGGCTTTTGTATGAAGAGAGCAAAGACATTCCGCGCGCCCTGACATGCTACAGTGATGTATTGGCTCTGTTTCCGGGCCGGGAGGGTGTCGTCGAACGAGTGGCGGAATTGACGGCGACGGGCCATGCCCGCGTGGCGCCCATGGCCGTGTGGCGGACGTTGATGCTTCAGCGCCGGCATGTGTGCGAACGCGAGGATCATGACCATTAGGGAATACGGAGAAGAAAACGCCGAACGTCCAACATCCAACGCCGAACGCCCAATGTCGAATGGAAACCAAGAACCAAGAACCAAGAACGAAGAACGACCCAGAACAAGAAACGAATTCTTCTTCTTCTCATTGACCATTAACCATTGACCATCGACCATTTCTTCCCCATGTACTTAAAATTCTACGGATTCAAGGAGGCGCCGTTTAATATCACGCCGGATCCCCGGTTTCTGTTTTTTGCCCAGCATCACCGCGAAGCATTTGACCATCTCATTTACGGCATTGCGAATCGCAAAGGATTCATCGAGTTGACCGGCGAAGTCGGTTCCGGCAAGACTACGATCTGCCGGGCGGTGCTGGCGGCGCTGGCGCAGAACGTCAAAACCTCCCTGGTGTTGAACCCGTGGTTGACGGAGAACCAATTGCTGCGGGCGATTTTGCACGACTTCGGGTTGGCGGCGAAAGGGCGGGACCGGCTGGCCTGCCTGGAGACCTTGAACGCGTTTCTGTTGGAGCAGTTGCGGCAGGATAACAACGTGGCCCTGATTATTGACGAGGCCCAGGACCTGGCGCCGTCCGTGCTGGAGCAGGTGCGCCTGCTTTCCAACCTGGAAACGGATCAGCATAAACTCCTGCAGATTGTGCTTTGCGGACAGCCGGAACTCAGCCAGCGCCTGGCGGCGCCGGATCTGCGCCAGCTTCGTCAGCGGATTACGGTGCGCTATCGCCTTTTCCCTTTGACAGAAGCCGAGGTGAAGCAATACATTGAGTATCGCCTGAAGACGGCCGGGTGGACGGGTGACGAGATCTTCAGCGACGAAGCCGTAGGCCGCGTGTATCGTTATTCCACGGGCATCCCGCGTCTGGTCAATGCCGTGTGCGATGTTGCCCTGTTGGCCGGGTATGTGGCGAAAATCCGGCGGCTTGATGGAGAGTGCGTGTCGAAGGCCATTCAGCAGTTGGAGGGCGGATCATGAGTTTGATTCAAGATGCTTTAAAGAGACAGCAGGAAGAATCGGAAAGCAATCGGGTCCCGCTGAAGGCCGCCACGGCGCCTTCCGTGCCGGATGCCATGCCCATCCCGTCCAGTCCGCCGGCAACTTTGGGCCTGGCGCTGCGAGCGGACTCCGGGCCGGAGCGCCTTCCGTTGTCGGCGCCGGCTAACCCGCCTGTAACGCTGGGCCCTGCCCGCAATGCTACGCATAGCGTTGCAGGCGGGGCAATATTGCGGGCAGGTCCGGAGAAACCCGGCAAATCGTGGAAGCTGATTGCCGGTATTATCGTTTTATGTGTTCTAATCGTGTGGGGCGGCGGGTTGTTGGCGCTCCTGATCGTGAAACAGTCGGCGGAGCGCGCCTTGCTTGGCGCATTCATGCCGGACCTGATCCGTAAACATACGGCCTTGGGCAAGTCATCGGCTGCGCCCGCAACGCTGTCGCGCAGCGCTGGCGGGCAGGTTCAAGCATCCTCTCCAGCGGAGCGACCGCCGGCCGCGGCAATATCCAAGCCGGCTATACCCGCGCCGGCATCCGAGCCATGGCTTAGCCCGGCGGCCGCGGCCGCGCCGGCGTTTGCGGATGAAGGCGAAGATATGGAGGAGGATGCGGCCTTGTCCGGCGCGAATAAGCGGGAATTGTCGGCGGCCGTGCCCAGTCCCATGCCGGTGGTCTGGCCACGGCTGAAGCTTTCGGCCGTCTTCAGCAATCTGGGCTCCGGCCGGGCGGGCGCGCGGTTAAATAATCGGCTGGTTCTTCTGGGAGATCGGATAGACGGCGTCATCCTGGTCGAAATTCGCCAGGACAGCGTGGTGTTGAAATGCGGCAAGGAGACCCGCTCGCTGAAGATGGGCGCAACGCTGAACTAAAAATCAAGTCATGGTTCAAGGGTTCACGGTTCAACGGTTGGAAGGCAACCGGTTGTGGAAAATAATCTGCCACCATAAAGTCTATAGCTTGCAGTCGTTCATGAACCGCTTCAGTTCGCCTGGGCGAAGCGCGCTGGACTTCGGTGAACTCAGTTGAACCGTGGAGCATGGCAACCGTGAACCCTTGAACCGTGAACCTGAATATTCAGATTCACGGCTTCATCTTTCTGATCTTGTCCAGGGCGGCGTCGAAATCGGCGGGAGTTACCAGGTAGCGATGGCAGGTTTTGCCGGTCAGGTCTTCCATATCCCGGGGGAGCTGGGTGTCATACGGGTTCAAGATGGCCGCCAAGGCATCGTTGCCCATAAGTTCGAATACGATGGCGCCGCGTTTGACACAGAATTCCAAGGGTAACAACGCGGCTGTGGCCGGCTGAATATCGAAGTTGGCCAGCGAAAGAAACGGCAGATTGCAGGCCGAGGAGACGAATGCGAGAATGTCATTGAACCCGGGGTGGTTGCGGTCCTGGAGCACGTGCAGGGTGGAGACCGGCATGTCCAGGGCGCGGGCCGAATTTTCCGAGAGATCGTGCACCACGCATGCATAGTCTTCCTGGTTGAGCTTGTTGGCCTGGAGTAGATTCCAGGCCATGGATATTTCACCGGCAATATTCGTGGAGCGGCGCGACAACTGGTCCATGTCGTCCCGCACCACGGCCATGACCTTTTCGGGCTTCAGGTTTTCCAGGCTGGCGATGGCGGCCTTAACCTCGGGATCATTCCGGTCAAACTGCCTGATCTTGGCGAGCAGGTCATGAATGCCGTCTTCGTCGGCTTCATCGATCAGCACTTGGGCCAGGCGAAGCGTATAGGCCTTGGCGCGGGTGTGGTCGCCGACTTTCTCGTAGGCGCCGGCCAGCGTTTCAAGCGAAAGCCGGTCATGCGGCAACGCCTCCAGGATTTTTTCGAAATAAGCGATGGCATTCCAGATTTCCGTTTCGGCTTCGGACGGCGACTTGGTATGCAGAGCATCGGTCATGCGGCACCCCGCGGGTAACTAATAACGGTGTTGATTCTCCGATTCGCAAAGCTTAATATAAACGATATTTGACAATGAAACAAGTTTTCATTTCGATCCAGAGGCGCTAATCATGCCCGATGAGCAGACAGTTGTAAAACACGCCGCCGTCCTCCCCGAGCGGGAGTCCCTGGCCGATAATGTCGCGGCCATCCTTCTGCGGCGCAAACTGATTGACAGCAATACGTTCCAGCAGGCGCGGATCGACGCGCAGGCCGACGGCAAGCGCCTGGAAGCGTTTCTGGTCGAGCGCAAGATCGTTTCGGATACGGATATGACCATGGCGCTGGCCGAATACCTGGCTATCCCGCCGATGACCCTTGCCCATTTTATCCCGGAAAACCGGCTGTTGGAGCTGATCCCGCAGGCGGTGTGCAAGAAACTCGGGATTGTTCCGATCGCGAAGATCGGGAAGATGTTGACGGTGGCCGTGGGGGATCCTTTTAATATCAGCGCGCTGGACGAAATCCAGTCGTTGACCGGCTTGCAAGTCGCGACCGTCGCGGCGACGGAACGGGAAGTTGCCGAGGTCCTTCAAAAGTTTGCGGAAAAGGATGGGCCGGGGTTGGAAGATATGTTCAAGGACATGATGGAAGGCGAGAATGTGGAAGTCGGGCGCGAAAGCCAGGAGGAAGTCAGCTTGGACCAGATGCTGGAGAGCGCCGAAGGCGCCCCCGTGATCCGCATTGTCAATTCCATCATGGTGGAAGCCATGCGGCGGCTGGCCAGCGATATTCATATTGAGCCGATGGAAAAAACTCTGCGCCTGCGCTATCGCATTGACGGCGATCTATATGAGATGCCCAGTCCTTCCAAGGGTCTGCAGTCGGCGATTATTTCGCGGCTCAAGATCATGTCGGGCATGGACATCGCGGAGCGCCGTATTCCGCAGGATGGGCGCTTCAATATCAAGGCCTTGGGCCGCGAGGTGGACGTGCGCGTGAGTCTGTTGCCTCTGATTCACGGCGAAAAAATCGTGATGCGTATTCTCGATAAAAGCAATCTGTCGCCCAGTCTCGCGGCCTTGGGCTTGGACCCGCGCGCCTATGAGTCCCTGGTTTATGCGATCAGCCAGCCGCACGGCATTATCCTGGTCACCGGGCCGACCGGCAGCGGTAAAACGACGACCTTGTACTCCTGTTTGCAGGATCTCAACAAGCCGGATGTCAATATCATGACGACCGAGGACCCGGTGGAATATCAACTGGCGGGCATCACGCAGGTCCAGATCGACGAGGACGTCGGCCTGACCTTTTCCATGGCCTTGCGCGCGATTGTGCGCCAGGACCCCGATATTGTCATGGTGGGCGAAATTCGCGACCAGGAAACCGCGGCCATTGCCGTGAAAGCCGCGCTGACCGGTCAACTCGTGCTGAGCACCCTGCATACCAACGATGCGGCCGGGGCGATCACGCGCCTGCGGGACATGGGCATCGAGGCGTTTATGCTGGCGTCATCGCTGATCATGGCGCAGGCCCAGCGCCTGTATAAGAAACTGTGTCCGGTCTGCCGCCGGCCGCGCGAACTGCCGCTCGAATATCTGCGGCAGAACCATCTGGATCCCGGAGGGTTCGAGGGCGTCCAGCTCTTCGAACCCGCGGGGTGTCCAAAATGCGGCAAAACCGGATTCAAAGGGCGGAATTCCTTGATGGAAATTTTAATGGTGGATGATGCCATTCGTCAATTGATCCTGCAGGATGCCAGCGCCACGGAGCTTGCCGCGAAAGCGGTCGCCAACGGAATGATGACATTGAAAATGGTCGGGCTCGAAAAAGTCAAAGAAGGCGTTTCGAGTCTGGAAGAAATATTGAGTGTGACCGGCAGCGAGTAACCAAAGCTGATGGTTGATGGGCGATGGTCAATGGATAATGGTCTTTAAAGAAGGCGATGCGATGGAGCACGAATCCTTGGGCGGGAAAATAGCCGCGATTCTCCTGCGGCGCGGCCTGATCGGCAAGCCCGCGCTGCAAGAGGCCCTGCTGGCCGCTCAGGCCGGCGGCAAACGGCTGGAGGAATATTTGGTCGAAAAACAGCTGGTCATCGACACCCACATGACGCTGGCGATAGCCGAATATCTTGGCATGGCGCCTCTGTCGCTGGCTCATTTCGCGCCTGACGACCGGTTGCGGGAGTTAATTCCGCGGGCAACCATCAAGCGTTATATGGCTGTTCCCGTGGCAACGGTCGGCAAGGTCCTGACCGTTGCCTTGAGCGATCCATTCAACGCCGGGACGGTCGACGATCTCCAGACGCTGACCGGCATGAAGGTGACGCCGGTCGTGTCCTCCGAGCGGGAGGTGCGGGATGTTTTTCAGAAGTATTACGAGCAGGCCTCGCCCGGCTTGGAGGATATTTTGAAAAATGCGGCCGAAAGCGATGAGGTGGAAGTCAGTCACGAGAAGAAAGAGGAAGTCAGTCTTGAGGAAATGCTGGCCAGCACGGAAAGCGCAACGGTCATACGGATCGTGAACTCCATTATTGTCGAAGCGTTGCGGCGGCGGGCCAGCGATATTCACATCCAGCCTATGGAACGAACCTTGCGCTTGCGTTTCCGCATCGACGGCGATCTTTACGATGTGCCGAGTGCGCCCAAGAATCTGCAGTCGGCAATCATTTCGCGAATCAAGATCATGTCGAATATGAACATTGCGGAGCGTCGTATTCCGCAGGATGGCCGCTTCCGGGTCAAGGCCCTGGGCAAGGAAGTGGATGTCCGCGTGAACTTGTTGCCCATGGTTTTCGGGGAAAAAGTCGCCATGCGGATTCTGGACAAGGCCAACCTGGCGCCCAGTCTGTCGGCCTTGGGTTTGGACCAAAAAGCCTATGAAACGTTTAGCTATGCGATCGGCCAGCCGCATGGCATTATTCTGGTTACCGGGCCGACCGGCTGCGGGAAAACGACGACGCTGTATTCCGGCCTGCAGGACCTTAATAAACCGGATGTCAATATCGTGACGACGGAAGATCCGGTGGAATATCAGTTGGCGGGAATCAACCAGGTCCAGATCAACGAGAAAGTGGGTTTGACCTTTGGCATGGCCCTGCGCTCCATTTTGCGCCAGGATCCCGATATTGTCATGGTGGGTGAAATCCGCGACCTGGAAACCGCGGCCATTGCCGTGAAAGCCGCGCTTACCGGCCACTTGGTGCTCAGCACCCTGCATACCAACGATGCGGCGGGCGCCGTTACCCGTCTGCGGGACATGGGGATCGAGCCGTTTCTGCTGGCGTCATCGTTGGTCATGGGACAGGCCCAGCGCCTATATAAAAAGCTTTGCGCGGTTTGCAGGAAACCGACGAAACTCTCCCTGGAGAACTTGCGGATGTATAACCTGGACGCCAAATATTTTGAGGGCGCCACCTTGTTTACGCCGGTCGGTTGCCCGAAGTGCCTGAATACCGGCTACCGGGGGCGCGGCGCCTTGATGGAAGTCCTGGTGGTGGATGACGCCGTCCGCCAAATGATTTTGAAAAACGTAAGCGCCGGCGAGCTTGCCAAAAAAGCCGTCGAGCACGGGATGATAACCTTGCGTATGGCGGGGCTGGACAAGGTCCGCCAGGGTATTTCCAGCATGGAAGAGATATTAAGCGTGACCGGCGGAGAATAATCAAAGCTGATGGTCAATGGATAATGGGCGGACCCGCCTTCGGCGGGAAGGGCGCGATCCTAAAAAGCGCATTAACCATGACCATAAACCATGAACCATTAGCCATTAACCATTCCAGGAGTTTCAGATGCCCGTCTTTCAATCAGGATCAGCCAAATCCGTGTCCAAGACGCCGGTCGCTCCGTCGTTTGCATCCCAACCGGCGCCTGTGCCGTCAGCCCCGCGCCCGGCGCCGGCGAACCCGCCGGCGCCGGAATCGCGCCGCTCGAAAAGCAAAGGGGACCGCGTCGTGGGCGCCAAGGCTATCCGCAACAAGGAATTACCGGCCTTTTCGCGCCAGCTTTCCGCCATGTTGTTGGCCGGTATGCCGCTCATCCAGACGCTGGACGCCTTGGAAGATCAGACCAGCGACAAGAATTTCAAGGTGGTTCTGCGCGGCTTAAAGAATTACCTGCAATCCGGGGCCTCTTTTTCGGAAGCCTTGACCCATTATCCCGCGATTTTTGACGCGCTTTATATCAATATGATCAAGGCGGGTGAGTCCGGCGGCCAGTTGGGAGAGACGGCGGACCGCTTGGCCAGCTTTCTGGAAGACGCGGCCAAGTTAATTCGCAAAGTGAAGTCGGCCATGAGTTATCCTGTGATTGTGCTGTGCATTGCCCTGGGCATTGCGACGGCCATGATCCTGTTTATTGTGCCGGTCTTCGGCGACATGTTCAAAGATTTCGGCGCCAAATTGCCTGCCCCAACCCAGTTCCTGATTAATTTAAGCGAAGCGTTGAAAGCGCGCGGGATTTTCGTGCTGGCGTTTTTGGTCGTGGCCTTCGTCGTCTTCCAAAAATGGAAAAAAACGACCATGGGCGCCTACCAAATGTCCTCATTTGCCCTGAAAATGCCGGTTATTGGCGAGTTGAACCGAAAAGTGGCCACCAGCCGTTTTGCGCGGACCTTCGCCCAACTCCTGAAAAGCGGAGTTCCCATTCTGCAGGCCATGGAAATCGTTTCGGGCGCCACGGGCAATAAGGTGTTCGAGCGCGTCATCCTTGAAGCCCGCGCCACCGTCGAACAAGGCGAGCCGCTCTCGCACGCTTTGGTGCAGCATCCCTGTTTCCCGAAATTGCTCGTGCATATGATGGCGGCCGGCGAAAAAACCGGCAAAATCGACGAGATGATGCAAAGCATCGCCAATTTTTACGACGATGAGGTCGAAACCATGTTAGCCGGTTTGACGTCGCTCATTGAACCGCTGTTGATGATTTTCCTGGGTGTGATCATCGGTGGAATTGTGATCTCCATGTTCCTGCCGATCTTCAAAATGGGCGAAGTAGTCGGCGGTTGATGATTTAATCCGCAAAGAATTATAAAAAATTGGCAGGACTGCCAATCCGTCCGTCCGAACGGTAAAAACACGGCGGGACAGGCTGTCCCGCCCTACTTGGGAACAGTCGCGGCCTTTGACCACCTAACTCGATGTTAAGGAATTTCAATCCACACGGCGGCAAGCGGTTCTATCGAACCGCAACTACACCGGCTCGTTGTAGCGCCGTTCGAGAGAACGGCAAAGTCGCGGCCTTTGGCCGCCTAACTCGATGCTAAGGAATTTCAATCTTAGGTAGGGCGCGCTCGCCGAGCGCGCCGTGCTGGACCAAGAACGGCGGTTTCGGCGAAACCGCCCTACCTATGGAACAGTTGCGGCCTTTGGCCGCCTAACTCGAATTTCAAGCTGTGAATAGCTATAAAATCTGATTTTAAAGAAATCGCGAATTTGCGCTTGCATTTTATTGGCGATTCTGGCATCATGCGTTATTTAACGGTTGATGACACGCGGCGCGCCATTCACTATTTGATTTTGCCAGGTAACCGTGAACCGTTGAACCGTGAACCGTTGAACCGTGCCCGGGAATCTCTATCCTATGGCCAAAATTCTATTAGTTGACGATGAGCCGAGTATCCTCAGCGTTTTGAGCGTTTTGCTTAAGGCGGAAGGATATGAGGTGGTTCCATGCGA
>Ga0265297_10011194_pt1 | contig 11042 bp, 4 predicted proteins | sample Munlanlwell13791_FD_192502 | JGI IMG/M metagenome (GOLD analysis project Ga0265297, IMG submission 192502) | Leachate microbial communities from a municipal landfill in Southern Ontario, Canada - Leachate well 137-91 | ecosystem: Engineered > Solid waste > Landfill > Unclassified | place...
CGGTGAGGGTCGTCTTACCGTGGTCTATATGCCCGATGGTACCGATATTTACGTGCGGCTTACTCCTTACAAAGTTTTCCTTTGCCATTTGCTTCCTCCAGTTTCGTTACTCTTTCCTTTTTGCCGTGTGTCCGCTCAATTCAATAATATTTGCAGATATATTTTTAGGCACTTCCTGGTAAAAGGAAGGCTCCATTGTATACGATGCCCTGCCTTGCGTAAGACTCCTGACCGTTGTCGCGTATCCGAACATCTCACTAAGCGGCGCCAGACCCTTGATGATCTTGAGACTACCCTTGTCCGCAATCGATTCTATCTTTACCCTGCGCGAGCTTAAGTCCCCGATGACATCGCCCATGTAATTATCGGGCGTCGTGACCTCAAGATTCATGATAGGCTCAAGAAGGACGGGAGAACCATTCTTTATGCCTTCATTGAAGGCTATGGAAGCTGCCATCTGGAACGCGATATCGGACGAATCGACTTCGTGGAACGAACCGTCGATAAGCTTGATATCTACATCCGTCACCGGATAACCCGCCAGATAACCATTCTGCGCGGCATCAAAGACTCCATCCTTTACAGAAGGGATATATTCTCTCGGCACTGCTCCGCCGATGATCTTGCTTTCGAATAAGATACCGGTGCCCTTTTGACCCGGCGCGACGTCCAGCACCACGTGGCCATATTGACCGCGGCCGCCTGACTGCTGGATAAATTTACCGACCGCCCTGGACTGCCTCGTTATAGTCTCCTTATATGCAACCTGGGGTTTATCGACATTCGCTCCGACATTAAACTCGCGCAACATCCTGTCGACAATAATATCCAGATGGAGTTCGCCCATGCCGCTGATTATGGTCTGACCGGTCTCTTTGTTATATGTAACCCTAAATGTCGGGTCCTCCTCCGCCAGCTTATTCATCGCAAGACCAAGGCGCTCCTGATCCGCCTTCGTCTTGGGCTCGATCGCCATCGATATGACCGGCTCCGGGAAATGCATAGATTCGAGGATTATGGGGCTATCCTCCACGCATATGGTGTCCCCGGTCGTGGTATTTTTTAATCCGACGACTGCGACGATGTCGCCGGCGAGAGCCTCTTCTATAATCTCCTGTTTATTGGCGTGCATTTTTAGGATCTTGCCGATTCGCTCTTTCCGATCTTTCGTTGAATTGTACACGTTCTCGCCTGCGGTCAGCTTTCCTGAATAGACTCTCAGATAAGCGAGTTTACCCACGAATGGATCGGTCTTGATCTTGAATATCAAGCCGCAGAACTTTTCATCGGCTGAAGGCTTCCTAAGCACCTCTATTTCGGCCTCGGGATCGGTCCCTTTAACCGGCGGTATATCGAGCGGAGAGGGCAGGTAATCGGTAACTGCGTCCAGCAGCGGCTGGATGCCCTTATTCTTGGCGGAAGCACCGCAGAGTACGGGGATTATCTTTCCATTAATGGTAGCCATCCTTATAAAATCCTTCACTTGCTGCGGATATATGCCTTTTTCATGAATATAATGTTCCATCACGGTCTCGTCCACCTCGCCGAGTTTCTCGATGAGATCGTGCCTGTACTGACTGGCTATCTTCTTGTAATCGGCGGGGATATCCGTAACCTCAAACCCCGACGTCCCTTCAGCGCCTTTATATATGATCGCTTTCATAATCACAAGATCTATAACACCCAGAAACGCATCTTCCGCGCCTATGGGTATCTGCACAGGAAGCGGATTTGCGGCCAGCCTCTGGCGCATCTCTTCCACTACCTTGAAGAAATTCGCGCCGGTCCTGTCCATCTTATTGATAAATGCGATGCGCGGAACCTTGTATTTGTCTGCTTGGCGCCATACCGTCTCGGACTGCGGCTGGACCCCGCCCACCGCGCAGAGCACGATGACCGCGCCGTCCAGCACCTTCAGCGATCTCTCCACCTCAACGGTAAAATCCACATGACCCGGTGTATCGATAATATTTATATTCTTATCTTTCCAGGAGCATGCTGTCGCGGCGCTCGTGATGGTTATACCCCGTTCCTGCTCCTGAACCATCCAGTCCATCACGGCGGTGCCTTCGTCGACGGTGCCGATCTTATACACCTTCCCGGTAAAATAGAGGATGCGCTCCGTAGTCGTCGTCTTGCCCGCGTCGATATGAGCGATTATTCCTATATTCCGTATATTTTTTAACCTTGCGTCATTTTCCATTTTTTTATCTACTGTTAACGTCTCTTCCATCTGGCCATTACCATTTGTTTACCATCTGTAATGTGCGAAGGCCTTGTTCGCCTCGGCCATCTTATGCGTATCTTCCCTTTTCTTTATGGCGGATCCCTGGCCGTTATACGCGTCGAGCATCTCATCGGCAAGCTTTATCTCCATAGGCTTTCCTTTTTTCGCCCTGGCAAAGTTCCGTATCCATCTCATCGCTATGGAAATGCCGCGTTCCGACCTGACCTCTATCGGGACCTGGTAAGTGGCCCCGCCTATCCTTCTCGGTTTTATCTCCAATAGAGGCCTGACGTTGTCAAGCGCCTTCTGAAATACCTCCAGACCGGGCTTGCTCGTCTTCTGGCCCAGGATATCGAAACATTTGTAGACTATCCTTTCGGCCTTGGATTTCTTTCCCTGAGTCATCAGGATATTTATAAACCTCGATACCATCACATTTTTATATTTGGGATCGGGAGTTACCGTTCTCTTTTCCGCTCTTCTTCGCCTCATCGTTATTCCTCTTCGCGCCTGATAGTGTCGCTTTTACGCGGCTGCTTTCGGAGCCGCCTTCTCTTTGGGCCGTTTCGCCCCGTACTTCGACCTCGATTTTTTCCTGTCAACGACGCCTGCCGTATCAAGGACTCCTCTTACTATATGGTAGCGCACTCCCGGCAGATCCTTTACCCTGCCGCCCCTAACCAGAACTATGGAGTGCTCCTGAAGATTGTGACCGACTCCCGGGATGTATGAAGTAACCTCTATAGCATTCGTAAGCCTTACCCTCGCCACTTTTCTTAAGGCGGAATTCGGTTTCTTCGGAGTCTGCGTCTTTACCTGCAGGCATACCCCGCGCCTCGGGGGCAGTTTCTTAACGCCGGGGATTTGCTCCTATTCTTGAAGGTCTCTCTGCCAAGTCTTATCAGCTGATTTATTGTGGGCATATGTAAGATTCAGAACTAAAAGCGTAAATTGTGGTTACGCTTTAGCCTCCTTTTCTTTTTCGGTCCCTTCCTTTTCTTTCTTTGTATCCAGCACATTTTTTACCAGCGTTATATTTCTATGTTCGCTGAAGCCTGTTCCGGCCGGTATGAGATGGCCCATTATGATATTCTCTTTCAGACCCCGCAGATTGTCGATCTTGCCGCTGGCCGCCGCATCGGTAAGGACGCGCGTCGTTTCCTGGAAGCTCGCCGCGGAGATGAAGCTCTCTGTATTGAGCGATGCCTTTGTAATTCCGAGGAGCACGGGTATGGCGCTCGCGGGTTTGCCTTTTTTCTTTACAACCTTCTTATTCTCTTCAAGGTAGACCGGCTTATCGACCTGCTGCCCCACGAGGAACGTTGTGTCTCCCGGATCCTCTATCCTAACTTTTTTGAGCATCTGCCGTACTATTACTTCGATATGTTTGTCGTTAATGGTAACGCCCTGAAGCCTATACACCTCCTGGACCTCATTGACCAGGTATTCCTGAAGTTTCTTGTCGCCGGAAACCCTCAGTATGTCTTGCAGAACCACCGGGCCGTCTATGAGCTGCTGGCCGGCATAAACCTTGTCACCCTTGTATACATTGAGATGTTTTCCGTGCGGGATCAGGTACTCCTTATTCATGCCCGTCTCGGATTTGACGACTACGCGCCTCTGCCCCTTCTTCGAGTCACCAAATTCGATAAAACCGTCGATCTCGCTTATGATGGCGGGATCCTTCGGCCGCCGGGCCTCGAATAGCTCTGCGACGCGCGGCAGCCCTCCGGTGATATCCTTGGTTTTCGTAATAACCCGCGGGGTCTTCGCCAGAATCTCGCCTGCCGTGACACCCTTCCCATCGGTTACCACTATATGGGCACCGGCAGGTATGGGATATATGGCCAGGACCTCGTCGTCTTTATTTAAAATTATTATCTGCGGATGATAGTCCCCTTTGTGCTCTATGATGACCCTGTTCTTGAGTTTGGTAGCCGGGTCGAGCTCTTCCTTCATCGTGATACCTTCTTTTATATCCTCGAACTTTACCTTACCCCCGACCTCTGTCAGTATCGGAACGGTATAAGGATCCCACTTGACAAAGATAGTGCCGATATCCACGTTCTTGCCATCCTCGACCCTTATTATGGCACCGTGCGGAACCGTATGCCGTTCAAGTTCTCTGGCCTGATTGTCATTTATACTTATCTGGCCGTTTCTGTTCAGTACGATGAACTCGCCCTCTTTCTTCGTGGCAACAACTTTAAGATTGTGGTACTTGGCCACACCTTTATATTTGGATTCCTGATATGACTGTTCGACTATCCTTGAAGCCGTTCCTCCGATATGGAACGTTCTCATCGTAAGCTGTGTGCCCGGCTCGCCTATAGATTGAGCCGCGATTATTCCGACCGCCTCACCCATTTCTACCAGGCGGCCTGTAGCAAGGTTCCTGCCGTAGCATTTCACGCACACGCCGTGTTTTGCCTCGCAGGTCAATACGCTCCTTATCCTTATCTTTTCTATACCGGCTTCTTCGACCTGCTTGGCTTTTTCTTCCGTTATCTCGTTTCCGGCCTCGACAAGCACGGTATCGGTTATGACGTCAACGATGTTATCCAGGGCAACCCTGCCTATGATGCGTTCGGAAAGCTTTACAACTACCTCATCGCCCTCGATTATGGCGCTTATGAGGATGCCGTTTGGCGTACCGCAATCTTCTATCCCTATGATCACATCCTGCGAAACATCGACGAGCCGTCTGGTAAGATATCCTGAATCGGCTGTCTTTAACGCGGTGTCGGCAAGACCTTTTCTTGCGCCGTGCGTAGAGATAAAATATTCCAGCACCGTCAATCCTTCCCTGAAATTCGCAGTGATGGGCGTCTCTATGATCTCGCCCGAGGGCTTGGCCATAAGGCCTCTCATTCCGGCAAGCTGCCGTATCTGAAGCTTGGAGCCTCTGGCGCCGGAATCCGCCATCATAAATATCGGGTTGAAGGAATCGAGCTCCTGGAAGATAAGATCGGAGACGTCCTCGGTGGTGTGGGTCCAGAGGTCTATGATCTTGTTATACCTCTCCCTGTCCGTTATCAGTCCTCTCTTGTACTGATCCTCTATATGATTGACGTCCGTCCTAGTTTTCTCCAGGTATTCATCCTTCTTCTTGGGTATATGAAGGTCATTTACCGATATCGAAAGGCCTGCCTTGGTCGCTTCCTCAAAGCCGGCTCTCTTCAGATCGTCCAGGATCTTTATAACCGCTTGATGACCTTTTAATTTATAGCACATGGCGATGGTTTTTGAGAGCCTGGATTTGCTCATCGTCTCATTTACGAATTCGACATCCTTGGGAAGGTATTCGTTGAATAGCACCCTGCCGACGGTCGTTTCGATCATCTTGTCGCCGATCCTGACCTTTATCTTCGCATGAAGGTCTGCTTCGTTATCTTCATGTGCGATTATCACTTCTTCCGGCGAACTAAATCTCATACCCTCGCCTTTCGCGCCCGGCCGCTCTTTCGTCATATAATAACAGCCGAGGACTATATCCTGCGTCGGACTTGTTATCGGCCTGCCATCCGCGGGCGAGAATATGTTATTGGAAGACATCATAAGAAGTTTGCATTCCATCTGAGCCTCGAGCGAAAGCGGCACATGCACCGCCATCTGATCGCCGTCGAAGTCCGCGTTAAACGCCGTGCATACAAGCGGATGAATGCGTATGGCATTACCTTCGATCAATACCGGCTGGAACGCCTGTATGCCGAGCCTGTGCAGCGTCGGCGCTCTGTTGAGCATTACAGGGTGCTCCTTGATAACATCATCCAGTATATCCCAGACTTCCAGCTTGGCCTTCTCGACCATCTTCTTCGCGCTCTTTATGGTATGGACGAACCCCTTCTCCTTCAGTTTCTTTATAATGAAAGGCTCAAAAAGTTCCAGCGCCATCTTCTTGGGTAATCCGCATTCATTGAGTTTTAACTCCGGCCCGACTACAATAACGCTACGGCCGGAATAATCAACGCGTTTACCCAGGAGGTTCTGTCTGAACCTGCCCTGTTTTCCCTTGAGCATATCGGAGAGCGACTTCAGGGGTCTGTTGCCCGGTCCGAGAACGGCCTTTCCGTGACGACCGTTATCGAATAGAGCGTCAACCGCTTCCTGAAGCATTCGCTTCTCGTTGCGGATGATGATCTCGGGCGCCTTCAACTCGATAAGTTTCTTAAGCCTGTTATTCCTGTTTATGACCCTGCGGTAAAGATCGTTAAGATCGCTCGTGGCGAATCTGCCGCCGTCCAGTGGAACGAGCGGTCTTAAGTCCGGTGGTATAACCGGCAGTATGTCGAGAATCATCCATTCCGGTTTATTTCCGGAACCCCGAAATGCTTCGACCAGTCTCACGAGCTTCGCATTCTTCTTCAGTACGTTGTCGGATTTCGAATCTTTCATCTCGCGTTTGAGTTTTGCGGCAAACTTGTCCAGGTCCAGCTCCTTCAAAAGATCTTTTATCGCCTCCGCGCCCATCTTCGCCGTAAACTTCTGGCCGAACTTGTCCCTGTATTCCTTATATCTTTCCTCGGATAAAAGATCCATCTTTTTAAGGGAGGTCTCGCCCGGTTCGAGCACTATGTATTCCTCGTAATAGATTACCTTCTCCAGATCCCTCGAGGTGATCCCCAGAAGAGCCCCTATGCGCGATGGCATTACCTTAAAGAACCAGACGTGGGACACCGGGCATGCCAGCTCGATATGGCCCATCCGTTCTCGCCGGACGCTGGAGCGCGTTACCTCAACGCCACACCTGTCGCAGGTTATTCCTTTATGCTTTATCCGTTTATACTTTCCGCAATTGCATTCATAGTCTTTTGTAGGGCCGAATATGCGCTCGCAGAAGAGTCCGTCTTTTTCTGGCTTGAGGGTCCTGTAGTTTATGGTCTCCGGCTTCTTCACTTCGCCCTTCGACCAGGACTTTACAATCTGCGGTGACGCGATCTTGATCGTGATTGCATTGAAGAGATTCGATTCTTCTACTATCATAACTACTTTTCCTTTTCTACTACTTGAGGCTTCTTCTCCATCTTTATCTCCAGCCCAAGACTTTGTAATTCTTTTATCAAAACGTTGAACGACTCCGGCGTACCTGCCTGCAGCTTATTGTCGCCCTTCACGATCGCTTCATAAATCTTTGTCCTTCCCACCACATCGTCGGATTTTACAGTCAAAAGCTCCTGTAGCGTAAAGGCGGCGCCGTATGCCTCGAGCGCCCACACTTCCATCTCTCCGAATCTTTGGCCTCCGAACTGGGCCTTCCCTCCAAGCGGCTGTTGCGTAACGAGCGAATAGGGTCCTATCGAACGCGCATGGATCTTATCGTCAACCAGATGCGCGAGTTTCATCATATAGATGTAGCCCACGGTCACCTTCTGGTCAAAGGGCATGCCGGTAAACCCGTCATAGACCGTGACCTTTCCTTCCAGCGGCAACTTCGCATCCTTCATCGCTTCCTTGATCTCGGTTTCGGTTGCGCCGTCAAAGACGGGGCTTGCCACTTTAAATCCCAAAACCTTTGCTGCCCACCCCAAATGAGTTTCGAGTATCTGACCTACGTTCATACGACTGGGGACGCCAAGAGGATTCAGAACTATTTCTACGGGCGTGCCGTCCGCGAGGAATGGCAGATCTTCCTCGGGCAATATCTTTGCCACGACTCCTTTATTTCCATGTCTGCCGGCCATCTTGTCACCGACCGATATCTTCTTCTTGCTGGCGACATAAACCTTCACCTTCTTTAAAACGCCGGGGGGAAGTTCGTCGCCTCGCTTTACCCTGTCTATCTCTCTTTCGAGTTCAAAGGTAAGCTCCTCTATCTGGCTGTCGAGGAGCCTTGAGATCCTCGCGATCTCCTGCTCCACATCCGGGTTGTTAACCTTGACATTTTCCAGATCGCCTTTCTCGACAATCTTTTTCAGATCCTTCACTCTTACGGTCCTGCCCTGAGACATAAGGGCGCGTCCGGATTCCTGGTCTAGTATCCCGGCAATGAGCTTCTGCCCTACGAGCAGCTTATGAAGCTTTCTGAACTTTTCCTCTTTTATCTTGCTAATCTGCACTTCAAAGGATTTTTCCAGGGACTTTATCTCTTTATTCTCCAGGGACCTCTCTTCTTTTGTCTTAGAGCGCGCATCTCTGCGGGAGAAGACTCTTACGTCGACAACTATACCTCCCACGCCCGGAGGTGCGATGAGAGATGTATCCCTGACATCGCCGGCCTTTTCACCGAATATCGCGCGCAGAAGTTTCTCTTCGGGAGACAGTTCCGTTTCTGACTTTGGGGTCACCTTGCCGACCAGTATGTCCCCCGGCGCCACCTGCGCCCCCGTCCTTATGATGCCGCTCTCATCGAGGTCCTTAAGCGCCTCTTCGCCGATATTCGGGATATCGCGGGTTATCTCTTCGTTGCCAAGCCGCGTGTCCCGGGCTTCGATCTCAAACTCTTCTATATGAACGGACGTATATTTATCTTCCGCCACCAACTTTTCACTCAAGAGGATTGCGTCTTCAAAATTGTAGCCTCTCCACGGCATGAATGCCACCAGCACGTTCTTGCCGAGCGCCAATTCAGCGTCTCTGGTCGCGGTCCCGTCAGCTATCGTATCGCCCTCTTTGACCTTATCGCCCAATTTCACGATGGGCCGCTGGTTCACGCAGGTATTGGCATTCGACCTTTCGAATTTTTTCAGCGGATAGACTTCGCCGCCTATGACTATCTCGCTGGAATCAACGCTCGAAACGGTGCCTGCGTTCTTGGCCACCACAACGGTCCCGGAATCCTTCGCGGCCCTGTACTCCATGCCTGTGCCGATAAGGGGTGATTCCGTATATAATAGCGGCACGGCCTGCCTCTGCATGTTCGAACCCATTAGCGCGCGGTTCGCATCATCGTGCTCCAGGAACGGGATGAGGCTAGCGGCGACACTGACGAGCTGCCTTGGCGAAACGTCCATGTACTGAACCTCTTTGGGAGCCACCTGAACGAAATTATCCTTAGAACGGCAGAATATCTTGTTATCCGTAAATTCGCCTTTAGCATTTATCTTTGAATTAGCCTGGGCTATCACGTAAAGATCTTCGACGTCGGCAGACAGATACTCGATCCTGTCGGAGACCTTGCCGTCCTCAACCTTCCGATACGGAGTCTCAACGAACCCGAACTTGTTTATCTTGGCGTATGTGCTGAGCGATGCGATCAGGCCTATATTAGGGCCTTCGGGCGTCTCTATCGGGCATACCCTTCCGTAATGAGAGTAATGGACGTCGCGCACTTCAAAACCAGCTCTGTCACGGTTGAGCCCGCCGGGTCCCAGCGCGCTCATCCTGCGCTTATGCGTAAGCTCTGCAAGAGGATTCGTCTGGTCGAGGAACTGCGACAGCTGGCTCCTGCCAAAAAAATCCCTGATAACGCCGGATACAAGCTTGGCATTTATCAGGTTATGGGGCATTACGTTCGAAAGATCATACAGGTTCATCCTCTCCTTGCACGACCGCTCAACCCTCGCAAGGCCGATCCTTATCTGATTCAACAACAGTTCGCCGACGCACCTTACGCGCCTGTTTCCCAGATGGTCTATATCGTCGATGCCGCCCTGGCCGTTCTTCACGGCCATAAGCTTTAAGATGACCTGGAGGAGCGTTTTCGGCGTTATAAGCCGTTCTTCAAGCGAGACATTCATGTTAAGTTTGCGGTTAAGCATATACCGGCCAACGCTGCCCAGATCATACCGTTTTTCGTCAAAGAAAAGTCTCTCTACCAGGTTTGCGGCCGATTCCGGTGTCGGAGGATCGCCGGGCCGCAATTTCCTGTATATATCCATCATGGCATCTTCTTTTGTTTTAGCGTGGTCTTTCTTGAGCGTGTTTATAATCTCGGGCATCGCCGCGCTAACGACCTCTATCCGACGGACAGAAGACGCCCATATCTTATCTGCGATCTCTTTCGTTATCTTCTCAAACTCTTTTGCTATGACTACTCCGGTCTCTTTATCCACCACATCTTTCGCCAGCGGAAGGCCGAAAAGTTTTTCCAGTTGCGCGGACCTTGACAGTTCATGAACCTCTACGGCATCGAATGCTTTCAATATGGCTAAGTTATCGGAGAAACCGAATACGCGGATAAGTTCCGAGGCAACAAATTTTCTTCTGCGATCCACGTACACATAGAGGACATCGTTTATATCGAATTCAAATTCGACCCATGCCCCCCTGTAAGGTATGATCCTGGCGGAATATATCTTCTTGCCGGTGGGGTGGTCCTCTTCTTCGAACGATATTCCCGGCGAACGGTGCAGTTGGCTCACGACGACCCTTTCATCCCCGTTCACAATGAATGTCCCTGTATCCGTCATGAGCGGGATATCGCCGAGATAGACCTCCTGCTCCTTGGTCTCCTTCTTGGATTTTAGCCGCATCATAACGCGCAGGGCGCCGGCGTAACTCATGCCGCGCTTCTTGCATTCGGATATAACGTATTTAGGCTTGCCTATGTTGTAGCTCAGGTATTCCAACCGGTATTCGCCGTCCGGAGATTCGATCGGAAATATCTCTCTGAAAGCTGACTCCAAACCCAAATTCTCTCGCTTTGACTTCGGCTTGCCTTCCTGGAGGAAAGCCTCGTAGGAATCAAGCTGTATTTCTAAGAGATTGGGAAGCCTGTAGCATTCCTCTATCTTGGCATAGCTTTTGCGTTTTGTCATTTAATCCCTCAGTTGAAACAGATACTACTTTAACTCTACCTTCCCTCCGGCCGCTTCAAGCTGCTTCTTTATCTTATCGGCCTCTTCCTTTGTGGCGCCTTCTTTAACGGTCTTCGGAG
>Ga0265297_10011195_pt1 | contig 11041 bp, 9 predicted proteins | sample Munlanlwell13791_FD_192502 | JGI IMG/M metagenome (GOLD analysis project Ga0265297, IMG submission 192502) | Leachate microbial communities from a municipal landfill in Southern Ontario, Canada - Leachate well 137-91 | ecosystem: Engineered > Solid waste > Landfill > Unclassified | place...
GATCAACACCCGCGGTTTAACCACCTCAAGCCTCCTCTAAGACGGGAAGTGTAAAACTGAATGTGCTGCCTTTCCCCGGTTTGCTTTCTACCCAGATCTTGCCTTTGTGCGCCTCAATTATGTGCTTGACCAGTGATAAACCCAGGCCGGTTCCTTTTACCTGCTGGTTTATCGGGTTGTCTACGCGATAGAACTCCTCGAACAATTTCCCAAGCGCCTCGGGCGGCATACCGATACCCGTGTCAGAAACATCCACCTGTATGATATTGTCCTTGGACCTGGCCCTGATAGTGATCTTTCCTTTTTCGGGAGTGAATTTCACCGCGTTCCCGAGAAGGTTTATGAATACGCGCTCCAGCTGTGTCCTATCCGCCAGGACCGCGGGGATATCTTCTTGCACATCCGTGACCAATTCGACGTTCTTATTGCGGCATTGTATGGACATTATGTCGGTAGAGCTGAAGATTATCGCTTTTAAATCCTGATGCTCCATATTCATGACTTGCCTTCCAGATTCGATGCGGGCTATATCGAGCAGGTCATTTACCATGTGCACCAGTTCATCGCTATGCCGGTTGATCTTTTCCAGCCGCTCCTTGGCGGCTTGAGGCAATTCCCCAAGTTTACCCTCTATGAGGATAGCCGCGTAACCTTTTATCGAAGTAAGAGGGGTCCTGAGTTCATGCGAAACACTGGAAATAAAATCGCTTTTGCGTTTATTTATCTTATTTACCTCTTCGAATGCCGATGTTAGTTCGCGTGTCCTTTCTTCTACTTTTTTCTCCAGCTCTTGCTGCGCGCGCCAGGTATTCTCAAATAAACGGGCGTTTTCCAGCGCCTGTCCGATCTGGTTGCTCAATATGGTGATCAATTTTTCATCCGCGTCTGTGATCGCGGAATCAACATTCTCTGTGCCGGCGAAAAAGAATCCTTTATTCCCTTCTTTGGGCAGGATAGGGGAGATGATAAAATTTCCGGCTTTAAAAGTATGGCTGATCTTTTCGTGCAAGGGCCCGTTGAGCGGGTAGGATATCGAAGAGAAAGTCTTGCCGTTATTCACCAGGCTCAGGTACGCGTCTTTTTCGGCGTTCACCAGCGGTTTTATCTTTTCGATGTCTTCCGGGGCGTAACCTATGGTAAGGTAGGGGATAAAAGCATTTTCTTTTGCGCTCCATAAGAATGCCCAAGCCTTCTCAAAACCCAAATCCTCGAAAGAGGCCGATTCTATTAGTTTGAAGATCTGGCTCTCTACGAGAGTAGTGCTGATCTCGCGTGACAGCCTCTGCAAGGCGAACAACCCGGAGAATTTTTTATCCAGCTCTTCCTGGGTCCGGTTTAATTCTATGTCCGTGCGCACGATGAGTTTTGCCTGCTCATCCATCTCTTCGACGGATTTCTTTAACCTGTCTACTGTCGCCTGGAGTTTTTTGATCCTCTCGATCTTAAACATGATAAAAGCCGACATCGCGGCGATAACCAGCAGAAGAGAAATGAGGGATAATAGCATAGCGTTCACTCTATTAGCCTCCGATATTCAGAATAGCGATACTCTGATTATGAAAATAAGCCTGTCCGTGGTAACTTATAGCCTTTAAGGGGGCCTGTTCCCCGTAAGTATATAACCCTATAATCGGCACGTCCTTGCCAAAGCCCTCTTTAATTATTTGAAGCTCCTGATTAGCTTCCCTGCGCAAAAGCGTGTACCTGGAAGTGGAATCGAAAACAAACACGGCATTTTTGATCTCACCCTTGTTTATATCCGCGGCCGGAAAGGAATTCCTTTTTGCTTCATCCAGCGCCTGCCGCGTCGCGTTCAGGCAGGATTTTTTTGTACCGATCATCAACCGGACCAGGCTGCCTTGTATAACATTTCCCTGCATCCTGAGCCAGCCGTCATTTTCTATTTCCAGTATATTCCTTAAAAGATATTCTTCTTCGCCCGGGATAAACATCCCTATCGGATATAATGTTGAAACAAGCCTTATCTCTTTCTGGAGTTGAGGCAGTTCCCGCGCAAGATATTCCTCATAAACCTTTACCGCGGGCTTGCCGTCAATTTCGTATATAATGTTGCCTGCCGACCTTGTGATCGTGCGCGGCTTACCGAGCGGTTTCCAGCCGTGTTTTATTCCCAGCCCGAAATTCAACTTTCCTCCCAGCAATATGCCTACCGCGCTATCCGTAAGCACCTCCTGGTTGAAATACAGATAAGTCCTTAAAAACCGCATATTATCGGAGGCAGAGGCGCCGGCCAAAGGGAAGCTCTTGCCGAGTCTCTCCTGGATGCCGTTAATGAGGTTGGATCCTTCTTCTATCAGGCCGTCGGAGAAAATTATGCTTAAGTCCCGGCGCATGTCGCGGAAGCCGTGGAGCAATCTTTCCCCCAGCTCTCTTCCGGCGTTTAAGGCGGTCTTTTCCTTAATGTCTTTTACGCAGGCAACACTGAAATGCATATGCGCGGGCATGCTTAAAAGCATGACTGCCACGCCGTGTTTGAATATGCCGGCATTACAGATGACGGCCGCGCTGCTGCAGCCGATAATAGGCACCTGGCTTTTCAGCGACAAACCTATTGTTTTTAATAATCCGACGGAGGCCAGGTCGACGGAACTGAAGACTATCGCCAGATCAACTTTTTCACTGTACAGGTTTCCCATGGCCTGCCTGGCTGCCTGGCGGGCCGCCGTAATGGGTTCTTTATCCGTGCTTAAACCTATGCCTACTTTCATGGAGGCTTATGCCCCTAGGTCCTCTTTTTTTATCCCTAATTCGCTCATAACCGCCTGCCGGTTGACGGTAAAATTACGGCAGAGCGAAGTAACCCGGCGAATATCGGTTATATCTTTTTTTAAAAGTAATTCCAGCAATTTCCCGCGTACCCTGGTTTCGTCCATAATGTCTTTCGCGCTTTTACCGCTGATCTGGACGAGCCGGTCGCGGAAGATGCTGCTCACGTTGGACTCATGCATCTGCCTGCCGGACAGGTCATACGCCCACAGGGTAGATAAAAGCACCATCTTTTTTTCCATACCCGCGGTTTCCACCAGCTCAGCTACTACCCTGTGTATCCTGCCGTCGATATTATACCTGCGCATGATCACGAATACATCCACCAGGTTAACCAGGACATCAGGGACGTTCATCGGCTCATTCTCCATCCGCATTATCGTTTCTCTGGCGGTTGAGGCGTGCAATGTGCCCATGCAGTACTTGCCTATGTTCATGGCGGTCATCAGATCCTCCGCCTCTTTGCCTCTCACTTCACCGACGATTATCCTGTCCGGACGCATGCGCAGCGCGTTTTTTACCAGGTCCGCGAGGCTGGTTTCTTCATCGCTTTCCAGGCGCGCGCAATTTTCTTCAACGCCTGTATTCAATTCCAGAGTATCCTCGATAACCACTATCCGTTCCTTCTCCGGTATAAAACTAAAAAGCGCGTTTAATAAGGTGGTTTTTCCGGTACCCGGCCCGCCAGAAATTATTATGTTCGCGGGTTTAACGCCCAAGCCTTCCGAGTAAATCCAAAGCTGCGCTGCCAGTTGGGGGGTAAGCGTGCCGCTTTTGATCAGCTCGATTATGCTCAAAGGTTTCTCTTTGGCGCGGGTTATAGTTATCTGGGGCCCAAATGGCGAATAAACGATATTTACCCGGCCCTTTATCTCTGAAAGCTCGACGTTGTTTATCTTATTTATTGTTTTGCGCCCGGAGAAAATTATCAGTTTCTTAATGAAGAGATCCAATTCTTCCCTGGAAGAAAACCTTCTATCCGTTTTGATCAGCCCCGACTTGGTTTTGCGTACGTACATGGGGGAAAGGTTATTGATCATGATATCTTCTATCTCGGGATCGCTTAAGAATTCTTCGATGATGCCGTACGAGAGGAATTCTTTGAAAAAACCTTCCATCTCGAGGCCCTTGGACTTGCGGATAAATCTTTGCAGCTGGTGGGAGTTATTATAAACTTCCAGAAAGACCTGGAAAATGACGTCCCGCTTATGGGTAAAATCCTGCAGAAGAAATATTTTTCCGCTTAATTTATCGAGGATCTCGTTCTCAACCGCTATTTTTTCCGGGTCCATTTTTCCCCTCCTTGGCAGCGCTGATATACCAAAAATATACCAGAAAGCGGCGCAAAAAGCAATCAAAGAAAATGCCCTTGACGCCTTCGCGAGAGTTATGTTATCATTATTTGCTTTAAAGCAAGCCGGCCCCATCGTCTAGCCTGGTCTAGGACGCGTGGTTCTCAGCCACTAAACACCGGTTCAAATCCGGTTGGGGCTACCAGTAAATGATCCCTCCCGGGAGATAGTTCTCCCGTTCGTAAACACTCCAAAATTTCGTACCTCAATTTTGTCGCACTCACGGGATTAATTCCGGCTTATAAGTTACGTCGTTGCACTCCGTAACTTATGCCGTCATTATAAATCCGGTTGGGGCTATTTACTTATTTATAACGAAATTCCCCCCGCAGCCGAAATCCCTTCTTAATAACTTGACAATTCGATATATCTGATGTAACATACTTTTCATACATTTCCTATTTATCAGATAAAAATGAGGAGGGGATATGAAGGGTTCGATGAAGGGGAAGATCTTCGGCACGGTCACCGTTGGAGAACGCGGCCAGATGGTCATACCGGCGGAGGTCCGAAAGGTTTTCAAGATCAAAACCGGGGATAAGCTTATCGTTTTGGCTAAGCGCGATACGCTCAGTCTTGTCCCGGCGGAAAGCTTCAGCCAGTTTTTAAACGAGGCCTCCGAGATCATGGCCAAGTTCAAGGCAAAAACGTAGAAAACTTCATGGCATTTCACTATCTTCGTCTTTTTATAATAATTCTCATCTTGCTTCCAAGCGGCTTTTGCTCAAATGCGGGGGCAGAAGAGGCCCTTAGCTGGCAGGACTGCCTGAGGGAAGCGGCGAAGAATCATCCTGACTTGATCGCGGCCCGGGAGAGCGTAAAGCAGTCGCAGGCCGCCAAAACGATTACCGCGAGCGCTCTCTTCCCGCAGGTAGACAGCCGCCTCTCCGCCCAAACCGCGAGGACCGATACGGGCTCCATCAGCTCGACCGCGGATTCATATTCATACGGTGTAAGCGCAAGCCAATTATTCTTCGACGGCAGCAAGACCATTAACGATGTAAGGGCGGCAAGCGAGGATATAAGCGCTTCAAAGCAGTCCTTCAGGTTCACTTCCGCTACGGTGAGGTTCCGCTTACGCAGCGCGTTTATAAATTTGCTCAAAAGCCAGGAATCGCTTAAGATCGCCGAAGAGATTTTTGAGATCAGGAGGCAAAACCTGGAACTGATCACCTTAAAGTATGAGTCCGGCCAGGAGCATAGAGGCGCGCTCCTTACGGCCGAGGCGGACTTGGCGCGCTCCAAATACGTGATCGCGCAGGCGAGAAGGGATTTTGAGGTAAGCCAGCGTGAGCTCGCCAAAGAAATGGGCAGAAAAGAATTAGTCCCAATGCAGGTAACCGGCGGTTTTGAAATAAAAGAGGCCGTTAAAGAAAAACCTGATTTAGAGGCTTTAGCCGAAAATAATCCTTCGCTTCTGCAGGCCGCGGCGCGGGCCAGCGCGGCGAATTTCAGCCTCAGGTCCGCCTACGCCAATTTTTCGCCAGCCCTCACAGGTTCGGCCGCCGCGACCAAAACCAGCCAATATTGGGCGCCGAAAAATGACCAATGGAATCTGGGCTTGGCCTTGTCCATGCCTGTCTTTGAAGGCGGCCTGAGGTTCGCTCAGGTCTCTCAGGCAAAGGCCTTATTAAATCAACTCAGGGAAAATCAACGGAGCACCAAGGACAGCGTTGTTTTAACCATGGAACAGGCCTGGGCGGCGCTCCTTGACGCTTTGGATAATCTGGAAGTGCAGAAAAAATCCCTTTTCGCGGCGGAAGAGCGTTCGAAGATCGCTGAGGCGCAATATTCAGTAGGCTTTATTTCGTTCGATAACTGGACGATCATCCAGGATAACCTGGTCAGCGCCAAAACCGCTTTACTTGACGCGCAAGCGCAGGCCCTGGCCAGAGAGGCAGAATGGGTCCAGGCGAAAGGAGAGACGTTGGAATATGAATAAAAAAAGAGGGTTTTTTATAATCATCGTCTTTACTCTCATCGTCGCCGCTTTCCTTGCGGCGAGAATGAAAGGCAGAACCAGGCCCGCGGAAATAATCGAAGAGATAAGGCCCGCCGTCGGTAATATAGAGACCTTTGTCTCTACCACGGGGACCGTCTTGCCAAAGAACCGGCTTGAGGTAAAGCCTCCGGTAGCCGGCAGGATCGAAAGCATAGAGGTAAAAGAAGGGGAAAAGATAAAGGCAGGGTCGACTTTGGCCTGGATGAGCTCAACCGAGCGCGCCGCGCTCCTTGATTCCGCCAGGGGACAGGGAGAAGACGCCTTAAAGTACTGGAAGGAAGTTTATAAGGCTATCCCTTTGCTGTCGCCTATCGACGGGGAGGTAATAGTAGCCACCACCCAGCCCGGCCAGACAGTTACTACAACCGATCCGGTAATCGTTCTGTCCGACCGGTTGATCGTGCGCGCCCAGGTGGATGAGACCGACATCGGTAAGATCAAGGAGGGCCAAAACGCGTTTGTGACTCTCGACGCTTACCCGGATACTAAAATAAAAGCTGTGGTCGAGCATATATACTACGAATCCAAGACCGTAAGCAACGTAACCGTCTATCAGGCGGATCTATTGCCGGAAGAGGTTCCTTACTTTTTCCGTTCCGGGATGAACGCCTCTATAGACTTTATAGAAAAAAGCAAAGAAGGCATACTCACCATACCCAAGGAAGCGGTGCGCCAAGAGAAGGAAGAGTCTTACGTCCTGCTTAAACAGGAAGGCAGCGGTGAACCGGCAATGACGCGCGTTATCCTGGGGGCATCCGACGATAAGAACGTTGAAATTATTTCGGGCATCGGCGCGGCCGACACTATCATTATATCAAAAGAGAAATACGCGCTTCCTCGGGCCTCCTCCGGAGGAAGCCCGTTCCTGCCAGGCCGGAGAAGATAATGCTGGAATTAAAGAATATACACAAGACTTACCGCATGGGACAGGTGGATGTAAAGGCCCTTGACGGAGTATCTCTCAAAATAGAGCCGGGAGAGTTTGTGGCGATCATGGGCCCTTCGGGTTCCGGCAAATCAACACTAATGCACATCCTGGGGCTTTTGGACAGGCCCGATACTGGAGAATACCATTTAGGGGAGAGAAGGATCGATGAGCTTTCGGACAATGAGCTTTCCGGGATACGTAACCGTTTAGTGGGTTTTATCTTCCAGCAGTTCCATTTATTGCCCAGGATGACCGCTTTGCAAAACGCGGAGTTGCCTCTAATTTACGCTGGTAAGCGTCATTTAAAAGAAAAGGCAAAAGAAGAATTGGAAGAAGTGGGCCTGGGGGAGAGGATCAACCATAGGCCAAACGAACTTTCCGGAGGGCAGCAGCAGCGGGTCGCCATCGCCCGTTCACTCGTAAATAACCCGTTCATTATTCTGGCGGACGAGCCGACAGGCAACCTCGACTCTAAAAGCAGGGAAGAGATAATGGCTATTTTGAAGGGATTGAACGCCAAGGGAAAGACGATCATTATCGTTACCCACGAGAACGCGGTCGCCCTTCAGGCCAGGCGCGTCATACGCATGCTGGACGGCAGGATCATCTCCGACGATAAACAGGGTACGCAAATACCTGCCAGGCAAGAGGCGCCCGAAAACGTAACGGACCCGGTCTTATCTAAAAGCGAAAGCAAGGCAAGGCAGACGGAATTCTTCGATTACCTGCGCCAGGCGGCCTCCGCGATGGCCGCTCACAAAATGCGCTCTTTTTTATCCATCCTCGGGGTATTGATAGGCGTCTCGGCGGTTATCGCCATGCTCGCGCTGGGAGAGGGGGCGAAGGCATCGATCCAAAAGGAGTTGGCTTCTTTAGGCTCAAACCTGCTGGTAGTCCGGCCCGGATCACCCAGAGTGGGCAGGGTAGCCTTGGAGTCCGGCTCTGCTACTCGTTTTACTTTCCAAGATGTCGCCGCTATCAAAAAGCTTACCGATGTAGTTGAGAAAGTAGCGCCCGCAGTCTCGGGCAGGGGCCAGATAGTCTACGCCAATAAGAATTGGAATACCCGCATAGAAGGAGTGGGGGTAGATTATGCCTCTATCCGCGCCGCCCATCCGCAGGTCGGAAGGTTCTTCACGCAAGAGGAAGAGAGGCTGAGGGATAAAGTCATTATCCTGGGGACAACCGTGGCCAGGGAGCTTTTTGGCGAGGCCAATCCAGTGGGGGAAACGGTCAAAGTCAACCTTTTGAATTTCAAGGTGGTCGGCGTGCTGCCCGCGAAGGGAGCCACGAGCTGGCACGACCAGGATGATACCTTACTAATACCGGTTACTACGGCGATGTACCGGGTCTTTGGGAAGGAATATATCGACGCCATTTATGTGCAGGTAAAAAGCCCGGAACTGATCCAGGCGGCAAACGGCACGATCTCGGAGCTGATCATAAAACAGCATCGCCTAGATAAAAACGGAGAGGATACCTTCCAGATACGCGACATGTCGGATATCAAAAACGCGCTTGAATCCACCACAAGGACCATGTCGCTCTTGCTGGGTTCTATAGCGGCTATATCGCTCCTGGTGGGAGGTATAGGTATAATGAACATCATGCTGGTTTCGGTAACCGAGCGCACACGCGAGATCGGCCTGCGCAAGGCCATAGGCGCCACCAATAAGGATGTCCTGGCGCAGTTCCTCATTGAAGCGGTGATGATGTCTTTTATAGGAGGTTCCTGCGGGATCCTATTAGGGACGGGTGTTTCGGCGCTGATCACCTTTTTCGCGGGTTGGGCGGTGAAGGTCTCCTGGTTTTCCATAAATCTCTCCGCGGGTTTTTCCTTGTTGATAGGGATCGCCTTCGGGATGTGGCCGGCGCGCAAAGCTTCGCAGCTTGACCCGATCGAGGCGCTGAGATACGAATAAGGTATTCACAAGAATACATAAAATATATTGACTTGTAATTTTTTATCTGTATATTATTAACTAATAATCTTTAAAAAAGGAGAATGTCTTATGACCACGCGCAAAGCCGCGCCTGCCGTTTTGATTTTCTCAGCCGCTTTAATCCTTTCCGCCTCTTCTGGTTGCAAAAAACTCGAAAACCTAAGCTCAAAAATGAAACCGGTTCAGCCCCCCAAGGGGACGATCATCGCCAAAGTAGACAGCCTCTTTGTTACCGCCGAGCAATTAGAGCAGGAAATTGAGAATTATAATCAGTTAATAGATAATCCCGCGGGAAAAATAACCACTCGCGAACAGAAACTAGCCTACCTGAACGACGAATTAATAAGGCGCTATTTATTCTATTTAGAGGCGAAGGAAAAGCGCATGGATGAGCGGCCGCAGACACAGGAGATCCTGCGTACCCTGGAAATAAATGTTCTGGCCAACCAGCTCATACAGGATGAGATAGGGAATATGACCGTTACCTCGTCGGAAGTAGAGGATTTTTATAAAATCTATAAAGACCAGTATCAGCAGGCCGAAGAGAGAAAGGTCAGGGAGATCGCCGTTGATTCCGAGCAGGAAGCGAAAGACGCGTTAGTCCAATTGCTCCAGGGGGCGGATTTTCCCGGTGTAGCTGTCCAGCGTTCACGCGCGGAGAGCGCCGCCAAGGGGGGAGACATGGGATTTATTAAAAGAGGCGACAGGGGGCCGGATTTCGCGGCTTTTGATGAAGTCGCCTTTTCCCGTTCTTTAGCCGCGGGACAGATCAGTAATATCTTCAAGCTGAAAGACAAGTATTATATTATCAAGGTAGAAGCGGTAAGAGGGGGCCAGGCAAGGCCTTTGTCAGAGGTATGGGACGAAATAAACAGAACGGTCTTATTCCTGAAACAGCAACAGAAACTTCAGGAGATATCCGCGAATCTGTCAAAAAAGAACAAGGTAACCATATACGACGATAAAATAAAGTAATGCAAATGCAGCAAATCCAAAAGCGCCTTCCTTTGATCATTGCAATCGCCTGCGGTATCTGGGCGATATTATTGCTGAATAGCTATCTTAAGCGCCGCGAGACAGAGATCTGGGAAAGGATACAGCAATCCCAGCGGCAGGCGCAGCCGTCCCGGGCCCCAGAGCAGACGGCGATTGCCCTGGTGGCGCAGAAAGACATACCCATCCAGGTCCCTATTACTCCCGCGGACCTTGTAATCAAAGAGATACCTGTCGAATATATTCAGCCCGGGTCAGTCACTTCGCTCGATGAGGTTATTGGGCAAATAGCGGTGGCGCCCATTGCCGCCGGAGAGCAGATAATGAGAAATAAACTGCTTCCTCCGGGGAAAATAGGCAAAACCTTGTCTGAGATCACTCCGCCCGGAAAAAGGGCCGTAAGCGTTCCGGTAGATAATATGGCGAGCATCGCAGGCCTGATCCGGCCCGGAAATTTTGTGGATGTACTCGCTTTAATAGCGATTCCGCAGGCTCAAGGGGCCCATCCGGACAAGGCCGAGCCGCGTTTAATAACGCTCTTTCAGAATATCGAAGTTTTGGCAGTGGGCGGGGAATTCGCTCCGGCCGCGCAAGCTGAAAGACAGGAGCAGGCGAAGATTCCGAGCGCTGCGGCCGCCGGGGCGGTTACCCTGGCACTCAGTCCTCAAGAAGGAGTTTTGCTCAGCTTTGTCCAGGAGCACGGCAAGATCAAATTAGCTTTACGTTCATCTGATGACACCAAGGAAGAAGCGGTTAAACCCGCGGATTGGGACACTTTATTCCAGCATTTATATCCCAGCCAAGCAGGTCCTGGAGGCAAACAACAGACGGTCGAGATTTACCGCGGCCTGAACAAGGAAATTGTGCCTTTGCTCGAAAAATGAAAAACACGCTAAAGATTTGCGCGGTTTTATCTTTCATTATACTTTGCGGTTTTAACCCGGCTTTTGTGCAGGAGCCGGAGAAAGAAGATTCCTTGTCCATGTACAAAGGCGAAGTCAAGGTCCTTACCGTGGACAATCCGACGCGAGTCGTG
>Ga0265297_10011196_pt1 | contig 11040 bp, 8 predicted proteins | sample Munlanlwell13791_FD_192502 | JGI IMG/M metagenome (GOLD analysis project Ga0265297, IMG submission 192502) | Leachate microbial communities from a municipal landfill in Southern Ontario, Canada - Leachate well 137-91 | ecosystem: Engineered > Solid waste > Landfill > Unclassified | place...
CTTGCGCCGCAGGCTGACAATCTGCACGTCCACCGCCCGCTCGGTCACCGGATAGTCCCCGCCGCGGACGGCGTCAATGATCTGGTTGCGCGTCCGCACCCACCCCGGCCGGTGCGCCAGGACCTGCAAAATGGCAAACTCGGTAAAGGTCAGGTCCACCGGCTGCTCCCCCACCGTCACCAGCCGCCGGCCGGGATCGATCACCAGGGCGCCCCGGCGCAGCACCGCGCCGGCGCCCTCCTCGGCGGCCGCGGCGCTGTGTTTGCGCAAGACCGCCCGCACCCGCGCCACCAGCACCCGCGGACTGAACGGCTTGGTGATGTAGTCGTCCGCCCCCAGCTCCAGCCCCGTCACCACGTCCGCCTCCTCGCCCTTGGCGGAGACGATGATCACCGGAATCGCCGCCGTGCGGGGGTCGCGCTTGAGCAGGCGGCACACCTCCAGCCCGTCGATGCCCGGCAGCATCAGGTCCAGCAGGATGAGGTTCGGCGGTTGGCCGCCCGCGGAACGCAAGGCGTCCTCGCCCGTCATGACGCAGTTTACCTGGTACCCGTTCTTGGTCAGGTTGTACTCGACCAATTCCAGGATGTTCTTCTCGTCATCCACCACCAAGACATGTTCCCGCGCCATGGCCGGTCTCTCCTTGCCCCACTTCAGGCCCGTGTTTCAACTATTGGTCCCTGAACTGTAATTTGCCCCCGGATCATTACCCGCCGGTTACCGGACGGTTAATTTTGGGTTAGCCGGTTGGCGGCCCGCGACGCTCATTCCCAGCCAGGGACAATGCCGATGCCGGCCTTCACGCCGGACAAGGTGTAAACCCCGTCGGCGGAAAGGTACGAGGCGCCCTTCATCCCGCTGTTCCGGATGAAGAAGGGGATGTCGAGGTCGATGAAGTCGAAACCGCCCAGCCCGCCGGCGAACTGGGCCGCCGCACACGAGGCGAGCTCGCTCTCCACCATCTCGCCGATCATCAGCTTGATGCCCGCCGCCCGCGCCAGCGACCACACCTCGCGGGCCCGCAGAAAGCCGAGCTTGGTCAGCTTGATGTTCACCGCCGTCACCGCCCGCCGGCGGATCAGGCGGAACACGTCGTCGAGCGAATACGCCGACTCGTCGGCGCAGACCGGCATGGGCAGCTTGCGCGACAGGTAGGCCAGGCCGTCGATGTCGTCCCTCTTCACCGGCTGCTCCAAGACCGCGGGATGAATGCCCAGGCGGGCCAGTTGTTTGATGAAGCCCTCGGCTTCCTTGGCCGTGCAGGCGCAGTTGGCATCCAGGTAGATGGGACAGCCGGGCGCGGCCTTGCTCACCGCCTCCAGCCGCCGGACATCCTCGTCCATGTCCGCGCCGGTCTTGACCTTGAAGGTGTCAAAACCGCGCCGGCGCATCTTGGTGGTGAACGTCCGCGCCGCCGCCGCGTTGCCGATCACCACGGTCACGTCGGTCTTGAGCACCGGCACGCGGGCGCCGAAGAATTGCCACAGGGAGATTTTTTGCAGGCGGCAGGCCAAATCCAGGACGGCCATTTCGGCGGCGGCCAGGGCGGCCCGGTTGCCGTCAAGCAGCCCCTCCAGCCGGCACAGCGCCCCGAGATAGTCGGCCGCATCCGCCCCGGCCAGAACGCGGCCGGCCGTCTCCAGGCTCTTCATCGTGCCGGTGCGCGTTTCGCCGGTGATGTGCGTGGCAATGGCCGCCTCCCCACGCCCCCGCTCGCCCCCGGCCGTCTCCAGGGTGAACACCGCGTTCTCCAGGCAGCGGTGGCTGCCGCTGGCAATCGTAAACGGGGTGAACAGCTCGGCATCGAGCTTTTTCACGGAGCATTTTTTGATGGTCGTGTCATTCATGGGGATGCGGCATTCTAACCTGCCGGCCGCCGGATGGCAACCCGCGCCGGGCCCTGTAGGGGCGACCGGCCGGTCGCCCCTACGATGGAAAAAAATGAATGGGGCGATCCTCAGGAAGATCCGCCAACAAGCAGGCCAGCATGCCGTCTGGCGCCAGATGCCCGATGACCACCGTGGCCGCCGCATGAAGGACGTATTGGCTGCACCACGCCGCGCGCTGGGTGGAGACGGCCGCAACGGCCGGGGCAAAGGGCGTGATGACCAACAACCGCCCCGCATCAATGGCGCCTTGAAGGCGCGGCGGAAACGTCCCCGGCAGGCCGCAGGCCAAGACCCAGACCATGGGAATGGCCGCGACCAGCCCCTCATCGAACACCGCCCGTTCCAGGGGGCTCAGAAACCCGCTGATGATGCAGGCGGGCGGCGAGGGGAATTGCCGTAGGGGCGACCGGCCGGTCGCCCTTTCCGTCGGGGGGCCATCCGTTGTGGGCGACCGGCCGGTCGCCCGTACGGTTGGCGGCCCATCCGCGCGGATCATCACAATCGCATGGAAATGATCCGGCATGACCACCCATTCATCCAAGGCGATTTCCGCGCGGATCGCGGCCGAGCGCAGCCATTCGTCACGCACCGCGCGGCCGGCCTCGTTCACCGCCATCCGGCCGTTGACGACCGTGCCGAAAAGCCGCCGGCGCCCCGCCGTGGAAAGGGTGACGTAATAAAGCCCGCCGGCCGCATAATCATGCGTCGGCAACCGGATGGAACGCCGGTGGTGAATGGCGGGATCGTAAACCATGAGACAGTTAGGCGGAAGCGGTTTAGGCTGTAGGCTGAAGGTCATCAAAATTCCACTCGGGCGCGGTTGGGATACCTGTATGCTATTGTTCAAATAATGAACATCAGGCGCCCATGGACAATGTGCTGGCTTTTGCTCGCGGCGGCGATCATCCTTGTGGCAGCGGCGAAATATTACCACGGCAGCGCTGTCATGGTGAAGGCCCAGGCCATTGCCAGTGATCAGGCGGTTCGCGCATTGATTGCCGCGACTGCCCAGAGACATCTTCAAGCGGGGAATGTGTTTGCGGTCGCCGGGATGGTCGCTGCGGTAGTCGGCTGCGTCGCCTGGGGTGTTTCCATTAGTAAGGAGAGAGGCAGGCACCGCCGTACTGCCGATTTGCCTGATTGCCGCCTATGTAATGCTGTCGCTGCTGCTGGTGTAGTGTGGTTAGGGATGGGTGTATTATGCTTAACGTACCTGTCCCGAACCCGCTCTTCTTAGCGTGGCGTCCGCAATGTTGTGTTGGGTCACCGATAGGATGTCTGCCAAGAAATGATGATGAGATGAAGATCCTTGCGGCCATCGCTCTGCTGGTCTACTTCGTTGCATGGTGGCTTGTCTTCTGGCTGCCGATGCGAAAGTGTGAGGGGTGCAGGTTGCTGGTGTTCATTCCGGCGGCGTTGTGTTCGGTGGCCATACCGATGGCAGTTTCAGACATCCGGTTATCAACACCGACGACGTTCCTGGTTGTTTGGTTCGCCGTGCCGTTGATAGTGGCGGTGATGATGCTGAGGCGAGAGAGAACCAAACCCACGCGAACGGCTCCCGTGGACGCGCAGAAACCGCGCCGTTGACCCCCGCGATCCACGCCCAACCCGCCATCAAGCCAGTTTGTACCTTTGCGGATTTCGCAGGCCGCCCCCACGCCGAAGACCTTGTCTGAAACGGGGTGGACGGCCTGCGAAATCCGCAAATGGAAAAGGGGGGCGGCAGGGATTATCTTTTTAGTTTGTGTCAAAATCCGGGATTCCGGCCGTTTTTGGGATACGCACCATGAACCTGATCGAACAATTGGAAGCCGTTTTGGCGGAAGCGCGGACGGCGATTGCCGCCGCCGCGGACGCCGCCGCCGTGGACGCCCTGAAGGTGAAGTATGTGGGCCGCCGCGGGGTCGTGTCGGAACTGATGCGCGGGCTGGGCGCCCTGTCGGCCGAGGAACGGCCCCGGGTCGGCCAGACGGCCAACCAGGTGAAGGGTGAGATTGACGCCGCCCTGGCCGCCGCCGCCGAACGGCTCACCGCCGCCCAGACCGCCGCCGTGCCGCCGCTCGACGTCACCCTGCCCGGCCGCCGCCGCCGCCTCGGCCGCAAGCACCCCATCAGCCTGGTCATGGACGATGCCGTGGCGGTGTTCCGGCGCATGGGCTTCATCGTCGCCGAAGGCCCCGAAGTCGAGACGATCTGGCACAACTTCGACGCCCTCAACACGCCGCCGGACCATCCGTCGCGCGAGCCCAAGGACACCTTCTATTTCCCCGACGGCCGGATCCTGCGCACCCAGACCTCGCCGGTGCAGATCCGGACGATGGAAAAGCAGCAACCCCCGGTGCGCATCGTCTGCCCCGGCCGCGTTTACCGCCGGGACACGCCCGACGCCACCCACGGCATGAATTTCCACCAGATCGAGGGGTTGTACGTCGACCGCAACGTCTCCCTGGCCGACCTCAAGGGCACCCTCGCCGCCTTTGCCGCGGAAATGCTCGGCTCGGACACCAAAATCCGCTTCCGCCCGCACTTCTTCCCCTTCACCGAGCCGAGCGTGGAATGCGACTTCTCCTGCATCATCTGCGGCGGCAAGGGCTGCCGCGTCTGCAAGCAGTCCGGCTGGCTCGAGATCGCCGGCGCCGGCATGGTCAACCCCAAGGTGTTCGAGGCGGTCAAGTATGACCCGGCCGTATGGACGGGGTACGCCTTCGGCATGGGCATCGAGCGCATCGCCATGATCCGCTACGCCATTCCCGACATCCGTTTCCTCTATGAGAACGACACCCGGTTCCTGCACCAGTTCTGATTCACAAGCCCGTTCCAGGAAACCATCACCGATGAGTTCTGACACCCGTTTGCTGCTGGGCGACGAGGCGCTGGCCCAGGGGGCGCTGGATGCCGGGATTTCCGGCTGTTACGCCTATCCCGGCACGCCTTCGACCGAGATCATGGAGTTCATCCAGCGCTGCCCGGAACGGCGCGAACGGCCGCTGCACGCCCAGTGGTCGGTCAATGAAAAAACGGCGATGGAGGCGGGGCTGGGCATGTCCTATGCCGGCCGGCGCGCCATCGTCTGCATGAAGCACGTCGGGCTGAACGTGGCGGCCGACGCCTTCATCAACGCCGGCGTCACCGGGGTCAACGGCGGCCTGGTGGTGGTGGTGGCCGACGATCCGTCGATGCACTCCTCGCAGAACGAGCAGGACTCGCGCTTTTACGCCAAGTTCGCCCTGGTACCCTGCCTGGAACCGGCCACCCAGCAGGAGGCCTACGACATGGCGGGGTACGGCCTGGCGCTGTCGGAGGAGCTGCGCCTGCCGGTGCTGCTGCGCCTGGCCACCCGCCTGGCCCACTCCCGCGCCGATGTGCGCCCCGGCCCGCGCCGCGCCCCCAACGACCTCGCCATGCCCGCCGACGCCCGCCGCTTCGTGCTGCTTCCCGGCAACGCCCGCCGCAATTACGCCGCCCTGGTGGCGCGCCAGCCGGAGCTGGTCAAGGCCGCCCAGACCGGCTTCACCGAGTTCCGCCCCGGCCCGGACCGCTCCCTAGGCATTCTCGCCGCCGGCCTGACCCTCAATTACCTCTATGAAAGCTTCCCCGGCGGCGCCTGTCCGCACCCGCTGCTCAAGGTCGGCCAGTACCCCGTGCCGCCCGACCTGCTGCGCCAGCTCCTGGACAGCTGCGACCGTGTGCTGGTACTCGAGGACGGCATGCCGCTGCTCGAGGAAAGCCTCCGCGGCCCGCTCGGCGACGATGCCCGCATCTTGGGCCGCCTCTCCGGCCAGCTGCCACGCACCGGCGAGCTCTCGCCCGACACGGTTGCCGCCGCCCTCGGGCGGCCGCCGGCGGCCGCCCGCCCCGCCTCGTCCCTGGCGGTGGCGCGCCCGCCCCGCCTCTGCGACGGCTGCCCGCACATCGACTCCTACAAGGCCCTCCAGGCCGCCCTGGCCGACAGCCCCGCCAGCCGCGTCTTCGCCGACATCGGCTGCTATACCCTGGGCGCCCTGCCCCCCTTCGAGGCGATTCATTCCTGCGTCGACATGGGCGCCTCCATCTCCATGGCCAAGGGCGCGGCCGATGCCGGCCTGCACCCGGCCGTGGCGGTGATCGGCGACTCGACGTTCACCCATTCCGGCATGACCTCGCTGCTCGACGCCGTGGTCGAAAACACCCGCATGACGGTGCTCATCCTCGACAACGGCACCACCGGCATGACCGGCGGCCAGGCCTCGGCCGCCAGCGGCCGCCTCGACGCCCTGGTCGCCGGCCTCGGCATCCCCGCCGCCAACCTCCAGGTCATCACGCCGCTGCCCAAACAGCACGCCGCCAATGTCGCCGCCTTGCGCCACGCCATCTTCGACACCCAGGGCCCCGCCGTCGTCATCGCCCGCCGTGAATGCATCCAAACCGCCAAAACCCAGAAGAAATAGTCTGAAATCAGGTTGGGGCCACCCTTTTGGAAAAGGGTGCTCCCCCCGCGCTTCGCGCTCAGCAGCCCCGGCTTTGCCGGGTCGCTCACATGTTCGCTCTGCATCCCCCTTCCCAAAACGTTTGTTGCTTTTTGCGGATTCCGCAGGCCGCTCGCGCGCGACAAGGCACAATTGGGACGGCAGGGGCGGCCTGCGGAATCCGCAAAAGGTACAAACAGGTTTGACGGAGGGCTTGGGAACCGCCTTTCCTCAAAAGGGGGTTCCCAACCGGATTGAAAGGAAATTCAGCCATGAAATATGACATTTTGTTGTGTGGGGTTGGGGGGCAGGGGATTTTGACGATTGGGCTGTTGGTGGGGGAGGTGGCGCGCCGGGCCGGCTGGCGGGTGAAGCAGCCGGAAGTGCACGGCATGGCGCAGCGCGGTGGTGCCGTGGAGGCGTCGGTGCGGCTGTCCGAGGCGCCGATCCATTCCGACCTGATTCCGCGCGGCGGCGCCGACCTGATTTTGGCCATGGAGCCGCTGGAGGCGTTGCGGCAGCTGCCGTTTTTGGCGCCCGACGGCTGGGTGATCACCGCCACGGAACCGGTGCGCAACTGCGCCGGATACCCCGAGGATGCCGCGCTGCTGGCCGAACTCAACGCCCTGCCGCGCAAGCTGCTGCTGCCGGTGGCCGACCTGGCGGCCAAGGCCGGGTCGCCGCGCGGCGCCAACATGGTGCTGCTGGGCGCGCTGTCGGCGCGGCTGCCGTTCCCCGAAACCGCCTATGCCGAGGTGGTGCGCGGGCTGTTCGGGCGCAAGGGCGACGCCGTGGTCCAGGCCAACTTGGGCGCGTTCGCCGCCGGCCGCGCCGCCGCCGGCCAATAGGAGACTGAGCGATGCACCATCCACGACAGGCGTTCCGGTTTTTGAGGGGGGTGGCGGCGTTGGCCCTGCCGGCCGCCGCAGTCGTGGGGTTGGCCGCCGGCTGCGGCAAGGGCGCCGTCCCGCCGGATGCGGGCACCGGCCCGCGCAAGATCATTTATTGGGAAAAATGGACCGGTTTCGAGGGTGAAGCGGCGGAACAGGTCGTCAAGACCTTCAATGCCCAGGAACAGCAGAAGGCGCGGACGACTCCGGCCTACCGTCCGATCCAGGTGCAGCTGGTGTCGGTGGCGGAGATCGAGCAGAAACTGATGGTGGCCATTGCCGGCGGCAACCCGCCGGACGTCGCCGGGATCGAGACCAAAATGCTCTATCCGTACATCGACAAGGGGGCGCTCCTGGACCTCACGGAGATGATTGCCGGGGCGGGCATCAGCAAAGCCGATTACATCCCCGTCTTTTGGAACATGTGCGAACACCATGGCCGCCAGTGGGCCCTGCCCACCACCCCGTCCACCACGGCCCTGCACTGGAACAAGCGCCTGTTCAGCGAGGCCGGCCTGAATCCCGACGTGCCGCCGGCCACGCTTGAGGAACTGGACGCCTGGGCGGAGAAGCTGACCCGCTGGGAAGTCGTCGGCGGCGACGGCACCAAAGAGATCCGCACGGGGTTCTGCACCAACATCCCCGATGCGGACAAGCGGCTGGTCCAGGTGGGATTTCTGCCCGCCGAACCGGGCTGGTGGCCGTTCCTTTGGTGTTATCATTTTGGCGGCCGGCTGTTCGATGAAAACGGCAACGTCACCGCCGCGGCCCCGGAAAACGTCCAGGCCTTCGAGTGGCTGGCGTCCTACTCGAAAAAACTGGGGGTGGCCCACCTGCAGCGGTTCATCTCCGGCTTCGGCAATTTTTCCAGCCCGCAGAATCCGTTTTTGAGCGGCAAGGTGGCCATGGAAATCCAAGGGGTCTGGATGTACAACTTCATTGACAAGTACGCCCCCGGCCTGCAGTGGGGGGTGGCCCCCTTCCCCTATCCGAAGTCCCGGCCGGAGCTGGCCCGGACGACCCTGGCCGATGTTGACATGGTGGTCATTCCCAAAGGCGCCAGGCATCCCCAGGAGGCTTTTGCCTTCATGCGCTACCTGAACTCCCAGGAGGGCATGGAAATGCTGTGCCTGGGGCACCGCAAATTTTCGCCGCTGATGAAGGTCAGCAGCGGTTTTGTGTCGGCCCATCCGCATCCGTATGTGGCCCTGTTCCGGGATCTTGCCTTCAGCCCGACGGTGGTGGCCATGCCCAAAAGCGGCACCTGGAACGAGTATCAGCGGGAAATGGAAAACGCGGCCGGGGGCGTCCAGGACCTGAATGTGACGCCCGCCGCGGCGCTGGCCGGCGTCCAGGCCCGCCTGAGCGGGGCGGTGGAGCGCAACCGCCGCACGTCACAGGCGACCCCCACCCCATGAAACGCCGCGACCTGGTCGGACTGTTGTTCTGCGCCCCGTGGCTGCTGGGGTTCCTGGTCTTCATGCTGCTGCCGATGGGGGCGGCGCTGTACTATTCCTTTTGCGACTACAGCATCGTCCAGGCCCCGGCCTTCATCGGGCTGGCCAATTATCGGGAACTGCTGGCCGACGCCCTGTTTTGGCGCAGCCTCTACAACACCCTGTATTTTGCCGCCGGCGCCGTGCTGCTCGGGCTGCTGACTTCGCTGGTGCTGGCCCTGCTCCTCAACTGCCGGGTCCGCGGGCTGGCCTTCTACCGGACCGTGTTTTTCCTGCCGTCGCTGATGCCGGTGGTGGCCGGCAGCATCCTGTGGATGTGGATGTATGCCGGCGACGGCGGCATCATCAACACCGCCCTGAAAGCCGTGGGCCTTCCCGGGCCGGCCTGGCTGGCGGATCCGCGCTTCGCCAAGCCCGCCCTGATCCTGATGTCCATGTGGGGGGCCGGGCATGCAATGGTCATTCTGCTGGCCGGCCTGCAGGACATTCCCACCGCCCTCTATGAAGCCGCCGTCATTGACGGTGCCGGCTGGTGGCAGCGCCTGCGCCATGTCACCGTGCCCCTGGTCACGCCGGTCATCCTGTTCAACCTGGTCATGGGGCTCATTGTCAGTCTGCAGGTGTTCACCCAGGCGTTCATCATGACCGGCGCCAGCGGGGCGCCGGAACGGGCGACGCTGTTCTATGTCCTGCGCCTGTACCAGGTGGCGTTCCGCGACTTGCGCATGGGCTACGGCTGCGCCATGGCCTGGATCCTGTTCCTGGTCATTTTGGGCTTGACGGCGTTGCTGATCCGGTTCTCCGGCAAGTGGGTTCAGTATGAGCGATAAGAATCCCTTACACCGAACCAGTCCGTGGCTGCACCTGCCGCTGGTGCTGCTCGGCCTGCTGTTCCTGTTTCCCCTGGTCTGGCTGGTGGTCAGCTCCCTGCAGCCCCGGGAGCAGGTCGGCCTGATCCCCCCGCAATGGCTGCCGCGCCGGCATTACCTCACCCTGGACGGCCGGACCTTCCCCGTCACCCCGCCGGAACCCATTCTCTCGGAACAGCGGCTGGTGAAACCGCTGGACGGCCCCGACCGCGGCCGGCGGCGGCTGGTGGCCGCCGGGCGCTACCGGGACGGCCAGCTGACGCAGACCGTGTTCACCGACGGCCGGCGGGAGGAACGGGTTTTTCCCGCGGAACTGATCCAGGCCGTGCCGGCCGGCTCCCGGTATGTCCGGGAATGGGCGCCGTCCAAATACCGCACCGACACGCCGCGGGAATTCTACGTCTCCCCAGACCGGCTGTCCGTCCGCATCCAACCGGTCTGGGGCAATTATCCGGAAGCCGTCCGGGCGCTGACGGCCGGCGAGGACGCCAAAAAACTGCCGCTGCGCGAGCTGCTTGGCCGGACCCGCTGGCCCTGGACGCCCAAGGACGCCCCGGAACACACGGTCACCTTCCTGACCTATCTGGCCAACTCCCTGGTGGTGGCGGTGCTCGGCATGATCGGCACCCTCCTTTCGAGTTCGCTGGTCGCCTACGGTCTCGCGCGCATCCAGTGGCGCGGCCGCGGCCTGCTGTTCACCCTCATCCTGGCCACCATGATGGTCCCGTTCCCCGTGCTGATGGTCCCGCTCTACGGCCTGTTCCGCTCCCTGGGCTGGATCGGCACGCTGATGCCGCTGTGGGTGCCCGCCTGGTGCGGCAGCGCCTTCAACATCTTTCTCCTGCGGCAGTTTTTCCTGACCATTCCGGCGGAACTGACGGATGCGGCGCGCATCGACGGCTGTTCGGAGTTCGGCATTTACTGGCGGATCATGCTGCCGCTGGTCAAGCCGGCCCTGGCCGTGGTGGCGCTCTTCCATTTCCTCTATGCCTGGAACGATTTCCTGGCGCCCCTGATCTTCCTGACCGAGCCCGAAACCTTCACCATGGCCCTGGGGCTGCAACAGTACCAGTCCCAGCATGGCGGCAGTGAATGGCACCTGCTGATGGCGGCGTCCGTCCTGCTGGTCCTGCCGGTGGTGGCCCTCTTCTTCCTGGCCCAGAAGACCTTCGTCCAGGGAATCGCCACCACCGGCGGCAACGGGTAATGCCCATTGGCCCGGCATGACCGCTCCCGCTCGTGCCCGGCAAGCGGCATGGAATGCCGCCTCTGGAGTTTGGCACAAGTACGGGGCTTGGAGGCGGTTTCGTCCCGTAGGGACTGAATGACAATAGGCAGGGGCCTCAGCCCCTGTTCCGAAAAATGAAACGATGGCGTGCCGTAGGTACGCCGCGATTCGCCGCGTACCTGACGGCACGCGAAATGGGGGGCGGGCAAAACAGGGGCTGAAGCCCCTGCCTATTCCCGCCCCGTCCCGCTGGGACGGG
>Ga0265297_10011197_pt1 | contig 11038 bp, 11 predicted proteins | sample Munlanlwell13791_FD_192502 | JGI IMG/M metagenome (GOLD analysis project Ga0265297, IMG submission 192502) | Leachate microbial communities from a municipal landfill in Southern Ontario, Canada - Leachate well 137-91 | ecosystem: Engineered > Solid waste > Landfill > Unclassified | place...
AGGCCACCTGGAACCGCATTGAGCTCTGCTGCTGCCTGTGCAAGGCTCTTTGCAGCCTCAAGCTCCCCTGACGCTTTGATGACTACGGCGCGCTTCTCACGCTCTGCCTCCGCTTCCTTTGCCATTATGCGCACAAGGTCGCCGGGCAGCTGGATTTCCTTTATCTCAACAGCATCAATCTTCACTCCCCAGTCTGCGGCGCGCTTTGCAACGATTTCCTGCACGCGCTTTGACGTGTTTTCGCGCTTTGTCAAAAGCTCGTCAAGAGTGGTCTCTCCGACTACGTCGCGCAGTGTTGTCTGGGCAAGCATCGTAGTAGCATACGCATAGTATTCCACGTTGAGAACCGCTGCCTTGGTGTCGCTTACCTTGTAATATATCACTGCGTCAATTGAGACGGACACGTTGTCCTTTGACATCGTCTCCTGCTGCGGGATTGAAATTACGTTGGTGCGCACGTCAAGGACATCAAGCCGGTCGACAAACGGGATTATGAAATTCAATCCCGGCTCAAGAATGCCTTCAAACCTGCCAAGCCTAAATAGCACGCCTCGCTCGTATTGGTTGACAATGCGTATGGAAAGTATTACCAGCACGAAGGCAAGCGGGATTGCCAGAAAGGAAATTGCAAAAATTTCTTCGAACGCCATAAGCTTTGCACCTACTTTTTCCTGGACTTCTCCTCGGAAAAGCCGCTATAGTTTTTCATTACATCAAGGGGGACAAAGAACACTACCTCGTTTGACTGGTCCGAGGCTATGTCGTTTAGGCTTTGCAGCGTGCGCAGGTTAAGCGCACCCTCCTGTGTGTTCAAAAGCGAAGCGGCCTTTGCAACAACCTTGGAAGCGTCGGCTTCTCCTTGCGAGCGGATTATTGTCGCGCGCTTTATCCTCTCAGCTTCCGCTGCCTTTGCCATAACGCGCTTCATGTTGTCAGGAAGCTCGATGTGCTTGAGCTCCACGCCCATCACGGTCACGCCCCATTTTTCGGACGCTTTTTCCACTATCTCGCTTATCTTGGACGAGATTGCATCGCGTTCGGACAGGAGGTTGTCAAGCGAGACCTCGCCGATTACGTTGCGCATCGTAGTCTGCGCAAGCTGGGAAGTGCCATTGTAAACGTCACGAATCTCAAGTACCGAATCAGACACGTTGGTAATCTTGTAATAGAGCACTGCGTCCACGTTGATTGAGACGTTGTCGCGGGTTATGGTCTGCTGTGGCGGAACCTCGATTACGCGCATGCGCATGTCAACTACCTGCGCTTCCTGTATAATCGGGATTACAAAGCGCAGTCCCGGCTCAAGCACTCCAGAATACCTTCCGAGTGTGAACAGAACGCCGCGCTGGTACTCAAAGATTATGCGTATCCAGCCCAATAACAGGGACAGGACCACAATAAACACCATGATTTCCAAAATCATTGCAATCAACCCATAGCAGCCTCTTGCTGCCAAAAACCCTATTTTTTCCCCAAAATTATAGCTTGCTTCTTGCTTATAGGCGTATCTGAGAATTAAATTTTCTCAGCATCGACTTTTTTTGAAACGAACTTCTTGCTATTCTTTGCAACAAGCTTCTGCACGGTTTTTGCATCCAAGTCTATGCGCGGCCCCATGTGCCCTAGCTTGATTTGCGCAACTGCGGTTCCCACTTCAAGTGCACGCGCAAGGCTTCCGCTTTTTTGGTACTCGTGCACAAGGCCGCCTGTAAACGAGTCCCCTGCGCCAGTAGTATCAACAACGGACACATTCGGTGCGGGACAGTGGTAGAACTCGCCCTTGTCAAGGCCGTACGCGCCGTCTTTGTCTTTTGAAATTACCCGCACCTTTCCAGGAAGGCTGCGCAGCATATCTGCAATGCGGGTCTTTTTGGTGTAAAACATGGCCTCTTCGTAGTTCATCACGCACATGTCAAAGTGGGGGTGCAGCCGCGAAAGCCTGCCAGCATAGTTTCGAAGCATTGTTATGCTTGGCGCGAAAATGATTTTCTTTTTCATCTTGCGCGCAAGCCTGATTGCACGTAAAAACAGGCCGAAATTTACCTCTGAAGAAAGCGAAGTCACGAACACGGCCTGGCAATCCCTGATGGCGGAAATTGGCAAGTCTGACGGGCCCAAAAGCGCGTTTGCGCCAGTATACACAAGCAGGCTCTTTTCGCCCGATGATGAAAGTATGCTTATGCCGATTGCGCTTTTTTCCCCTGCAAAACGCGCAAGGTACCGCGAGCCTATTCCGCGGCTTTCCAAGTCTGCGACAATCATGTTGCCAAAGCTGTCCTTTCCAACTGCAGAAAGCAGCTCGACTTTGGAGCCAAGCAAAGTCATTATGTTTGCAGAGTTTGCAGCACTCCCGCCGGGCTCGTACTCAATCTGCGCAAGCTGGGTCTTGGAAGCAAAGCTCAGGCAAAGGAAGTGCTGGACTTTGTCAAACGAGTTGATGTCAATGCTGTCCGAAGTCTTTGGCCGGGCGATGAAGTCCATCGTAACCGAGCCTATGCAGAGAATGTGAAAATTTGCAGGCACTGCCATGAAACATCAAAAGCAGTTACGGTTCCAGCCAATATAAATGCAAAAGTCATTTGGGGTGCACTCCAAAAAGCCGCATCAAAACCGCCCTTGCTCTCCTTTGAAAGTAGCATTAAAAAGAAAGCTTTGGCAAGATACCTTTGATGATGACGACTATTGCTCTGACTTATGATGAGTGACAGGCGGACTGAAATATACTACACAAAAGGTGCAAACGTGGAAATGGAAGTTTTGATTGCAATCCTCAATATCGCCATTTACATTTTTTCAGCGCTCCTGCTAATCGTGGGCGCGTTGAACCTTGCGGGCTTGCTGCAGCAAATAAAGGCAGGCGAAGAGGACTTCAAAAACAAGCTCCCGACGTTTTTGAACCTTGTTGGCACTACTGTTCTTGGAGTTGCAGGCACAGTTGGAGTAGTCGCAGCTAATGCAGAATCAATACAAAAAACAATACTTGCATTTGCGCTTATGCTGCTGCTTACCGGCACTTACCTTGGGCTGAGAAAGCATGCGGTCAGGTACCTGGGCAAAAAAGGGGAGCCGCTAAAGGTCTCGTTTGCAGGCACGCACGCGATAAGGAAAAAACTGAAGAAGAAAGGAATTCACACGCGCTAAAAGAGCGCTTCTTTTTTTCTAATTTTTTGCACGGTTGCTTTTAGCAATAATTCATGTTTTACTATAGCCGCAATTCAGTGGCAAGGCGGTCAAACCCAAGCCGCTCAACTGCATTAATTTCGCAAATATCATTGGGCCGGTCCGGGTCTCCTGTAAGCAAAGCATCAATAAGAGTAGCCTGCCGTGCAGACTGCGGCTTTTCAATTCCCGGCCTGTTGAAAACTGGCGTGACTTGCCTTCCTGACACGTTTTCCATCAGTTTGGATGCAGCGCGGATTGCGCTGTCTCCTGAGTGAGTGCGAAAATTCTCACCTGAAAGAAGCACCACTTTGTCTGAAAGGCTGTAGAAGGATTTCATCTGGTGCCGGAAAAACAGCAGGTATTCTAGCGGGATTGAAAAATCCAAAAACAAAAGCGAATTGTCGCGCAGCCCGGAAAGCAGCTTGTCCTTTGCCATTATCTCAAGCATTGAAGAATAGAACTTGGGCCATTCGTCCTCGTGCTTTTTGTACGCCTTGCGGATTTCCTTGTTTTCGCGGACATCATAATCGGGCTTGTAAGTGATGTGCTTGCAGAAATAGTTGGCATTTGCAATCGAAGTCGAAGTGCCGTGCTTTTGGAGGTACTTGGCGTAGTTGAAGCAGAATGTGCTCTTGCCGCTTCCTGGCGGACCCACAACAGCAATCGAAGACATACCTTAACTTTCGCCCCCTAATTTTTTCTATTTCTTCTATTGCGCCCTTTCCTTACGGAATTATAACGGTATTGCCCGAATTATAACATTAAGCATAGAACCAAAAAAACGGTTTTGCGGAGTTGGTGGGATTATGCAAAGAAAATCACTCATCCTCAATTTCAAAGCATACGAAGAAAGCGCAGGAGCCAAAGGCGAGTCTCTTGCAAGGGTTGCGCAAAAAGTCGCTTCTGACTTGGGTGCGAACATCATCATCGCACCGCCAGTAGTGTGCGCATCCTATGCACAACTAGTCAAGATTCCCGTTTTTGGACAGAATGCGGAAATGCTCGAGCCGGGTGCAAGAACCGGACACGTCACCATCGAGTCAATGAAGCAGTGCGGCTTGCAAGGAACCCTGATCAACCACTCCGAGTGCAGGGCAACAGAAGAGCAAGTCAAGTTTGTGTGCGAACGCGCAAGAAAAGTCGGTTTTGACATTTGCGTGTGCGCAAAGGATGTGCCGGAAGCAGTGAAGCTTGCGCAATACAATCCCACTGCAATTGCAGTTGAGCCTCCTGAATTGATTGGGAGCGGGATTTCGGTGAGCAGCGCACGACCCGAAATTGTTTCCGAATCTGTAGCTGCAATCAAGAAAGTAAGCCCCGGCACGCTTGCACTTGTTGGCGCGGGAGTAAGCAACGCCAACGACGTCGCAACCTCTCTTAAGCTTGGAGCAGAAGGCGTGCTTTTGGCATCTGCTTTTGTGAAGGCAAAGGACCCCGAAGCTTGGCTGAGGGATGTTGCAAAGGAACTCGTATAGGAATTGAAAGGGGCGCGTCTTGTTTGTTGAAAAAAAGAAGGGTCAGGAAAATCATCGGCAGGGCGCTTGAAAAATCCAAGGCGTCCCTGCACCTTCCAAGCTTTGCGGGCCCGGAAAAAGTGGTTGAGGAAATAGCGGAGCACTTCTCCTTTTTGTTGTGGACGGGAAAACGGATTGTGATTCCCCTTTGCCTTCTTTACATAGTGACGGGTTTTTTCCTAAACGAGCACGTGCTTGGCGCGCTTTTGACTTCGTCACTTGTCTTTCTTTACGCCAACTTCCTGCCGGACTTTGACGCATTCTACTCCAAACCATCAACGCGGAAGGCCACGTGGCTTGAAAAGCGGCTTGCGCTATTCTTTGCGCCAATAGTCATCTACTACTTGCTTTCCAACAAAATTGCGCCTTTTGACATGGGCTCGCAAAAGGCTTTCCACAGCACGAATGCGATGCTTGAATTTTCGCTGTTTTTGTTCCTCGCAGGATTGGTGCTTTACTTTTCAGTTCTCAAGGCGTTCTTTTTCGCGGTGTTTGGCCTCTTAGGCTACGCTACGCACCTTTTTGTGGACAGGAGGATTTTTCCTAACCGAAGCTGAAGGCACTCCGCGCGTTACATCTTTTCAGGCACGTTTATTCCCAAAAGAGCAAGGCCGCTTTCCAAAGTCGAGACGGTGGCAGCTACAAGGACCAAGCGCAGCTGCTTTTTCTCCTCGCTTTCGGCCTCGAGCACCGGGCTTGAAGAATAGAAGGTCGAGAAAGCCGCAGCCACCTTGAGGCCGTAGTCGCAGATTTGGTGAGGAGCCATCGAGATTGCGGCTGAGCGTACTGCCTGCGGGTACTGCGCAATCATCCGGGCAAGCTCGCGCTCGTCTTTTGACAATGCACAAGCCTGGACGCCAACTGCTGCAGAACTTGAATATCCTGCCTTTTTCAAAATATTCTTTGCACGCACCACAGTGTACTGCAAATAAGCGCCAGTGTCGCCTTCAAAGCTCACCGCCTTCTGCATGGAGAAGTTGATGTTCTTCTCCGACGACACGCGAAGGATTCCGAACTTGAGCGAGCCTACTCCGACTGCGAATGCTATTTTCTTCGCATCTTCCGAAGAGTAGCCTCGGTCAGTAATCTGTGCAAGCGCAAGCCCCTCGGCATCGTCAAGCACGTCCTCAAGCAAAAGCACGTTGCCCTTGCGGGAGGAAAGCTTCACGCCGCCTTCGAGGAACACCAGGCCAAAGCCGATATGGAAAAGCTTTTGCGCGTATTCGCGGCCCATAAGCTCAAGGAGCTTGAATACCTGGCGGAAGTGCGTGTTCTGCTCGGACGCTGTGACTATTACGCTCTTGTCGAAATGGTATTTTTCCCATCTCCACTGCGCAAACCCCATGTCGCGGGTTGAGTAAAGCGTGGTGCCATTTGAACGGAGAATAATCAGGTTTGGAAGCGCAGACTTGCCCTCCAAAAGGCCAACAGTCTCGCCCTTTTCGTCCTGCTTTGCAAGGCCTTTGCTCGAAGCCTCTGCAACAAGTTTCTTTGCCAACTCTGCGTAATCGCTGTCAAAAACCGACTCGTCAAACGTGATTCCTAGGCGGTCGTAGTTGACTTCGAATGGAGCTACAGTAAGCTTTCTGATTTTCTCAAGGTTTTGGTGGATTGCCGGGTCGCCGTTCTCCATAAGCGATACATACTGCTGTTCCTTTGCTTTGAGTGCCGGGTCTGCGTCAATTTTTTTTGTGATTTCAACGTAATACTTGAGCACGTCTTTTTCAGTTTTGAGGCTCTCAGCACCAAACGAGTCAACTGCCAGGAGGATTCCCGCAACCTGCGCACCAGCCTCGCACAGGTAATTCATGCGGACTACTTCGTACCCTGCAGCAGCAAGGAGGTTGGCAACCGAATCGCCAAGTATGGTTGAGCGGATGTGGCCAATGTGCATCGGCTTGCCCACGTTGGGAGAAGAATATTCCACAATGGCAGTCTTTCCTGAAAAGCCGGAAAAGGAGCCGTATTTTTTCGAATTTGCTGCGCCCTCCGCAGCTTCGCAAAAGAAATTATCCGAAAGGATAAAGTTGATGTAGCCGTTTGCAGCAACTGCTTTTGAAATATAGCATGGTTTTTGCGAGTTTGCAACAAGGACCTTGCTTATTGCAGCTGCAACCTGCTCTGCAATGTCCTTGGGATTCTTTCCTGCCTTCTTTGCAAGGGCAAATGCGATGGTGCATGACAAGTCCGAGTCTGCTGTTTTTGAAGCCTCGACTTTGACTTCATCCGCAGTTACGGTAAAACCAGTAGCGTTGAGGCTTGATACTAGAAACTGCTTTGCCTGAGAGACTGCGGAATTGTAAGCGTAATCCATAAGAGAAAAACCCCTTTTGATAGTAGATTTTTAGCAGTCTGGATTATTTTAACCCGTTCGAAATTCACAGAAGGATGGCAAACCAACCAAGACAGCCTCTAAAAAAGCCGCCTGGCATTAACCCATCTCGTTTAAATTTCTGTCCGCACCCAAAATTATTCCGCATTCTCAGATACGCAACGGGCACGCTATTGTCCCCGCTAATAATCGAATGCCTTGGTAGCTCAGTTGGTAGAGCGGCTGACTGTTAATCAGCAGGTCGCAGGTTCGAGTCCTGCCCCAGGCGCTTTCTTTTTTTTAACCAAACAAAGTTTAAATCCACGGAAACACAATTTTTTGATGAACGAATCCAAAGCACCAGTAATGCATCATTCTAATCACTGCGCTGAGGACTTCTGCAACTCCCTAATAGCGGCAATAAGCCAGCACAGGAACCCACAACTGACAATCACGCCTAAAGTAAGAAAGGAAAGGCTGGTTGAGCTGAAGAAAAACTTTGCAGAAAAAGCGAATGAAATTGACGGCTACTACAAGCAAGGCACCATAGAAGACCGGAAAGGGATTACCCGCCAGCATTTTGACCACTGGAAAGCCTGGGGAAAAAAAGCCGACTGGAATAACCTTGAAGACATCAAGGCATTGTACTTTCACATATGCCATTTGACCGGGCGGTCTGCCAAACCGTTTGCTGACCCCAAGTTACCGCACAAGATATACCAACCCGAGGCGGAATGCCAGTATTATATTTTCAAAAGCAAGCAAGCTATGAATGATGCTATCAACCATCCAGCAGTAGCAATGATGCTGCACAATTACCACGCCCAGGACAAAAAATTTACTCCCTTTGAAGACTTACGGAAGTCGCAGCAGACATTCACCGACAAGCTCCTGCACTATTATACCAACCCGCTGCTTGAGGAGACTGGCGGAATAAAACGAAGTGACTTTAGAAAGCTACTGGATAAGGTGCGAAAACAGGACTGGACAAACCGCCGCGACGTTGAAAGCATCTATCGGAAAATATGCAAGGTGCTTGGACAAAAACCGGAGTTTAATCTGAATCAAAAGCGCGACCTGAAAGCAAAAGCAAAGCCCAGGCCGGAAACTCTTGCAGCAGAACCGCGCATGCGAAGATAATCAAAAAAAAGATGGAGGCAAAGAAAAATGGGCTACATGACAATCGCAGGGCTTTTGCTGATTACGGCAGGCTGGGCAATACAATTCTATGCAATGAAGGGCAAGGACAAGTCCATTCAGAAGAACTTTGTCCTGGTAAACTGCCTGGGAATTGCAATACTGATTTTTGACGGGTTCAACTCCGGCGCACTCACTGATGCGGCAATAGGAAACATCCTTACGCTGGTGGCATCAGGCGCGGTTTACCTGAAGATAAAATAGGTTCACCGGAAAAATTAATTGGAAAGGGGCTTAAACCCGGACTTACAGAATACTTTTACGGTCACAGCGTTGTTTTCTTGCTGCGGCATAAGTGATTTCTATGACTCCAGCAAAGACCATCTCCGACAAAACCGGCGCGTCCTCCCAGCAGAACACTTCGCTTCTGATCATCTTCTTCGTAGTGTTCCTTGACTTGCTTGGTTTTACCATACTCATGCCAGTTGAGACGCCGATGATGCTCGACACTGGAGAAAACGCGTTCCTACCCCAGTCAACCAGCCTTGCTGACCGAGAGTTCCTCATCGGGCTTCTGCTGATGGTCTACCCTCTTGCGCAGTTCTTTGCAGCTCCGGTGCTTGGGCTTCTTTCGGACAAGCACGGCCGCAAGAAAATCCTCGCAGTGTGCCTTGCAGGCGGGCTTGCAAGCTACGTCCTTTTCGCGCTCGGAATAATCACAAAGAGCCTGCCCTTGCTCTTTATCGCGCGCATCCTTGCCGGACTTACCGGAGGAAGCATCGCGGTTGCGATGTCAGCTGTTGCGGACATAAGCACGAGGGATACCAAGGCAAAGAACTTCGGAATTGTGGGCACGGCATTTGGATTGGGGTTCATAATCGGGCCATTCGTAGGCGGGGTTCTTGCTGACTCGAATACGGTGAGCTGGTTTGCGTACTGGACTCCTTTTGCATTCGCAGCAATACTCACTGCAGCAAACCTACTTTTCTTGCGCCTTCGATTTAAGGAAACGCTAAAAGAACCGGTCCATGTAAAAATCAGTTTGTTTACTGGAGCAAAGCAATTCGCCAAGGCTTTGACATCACAGAACCTTCGCGCGCTTTACTTGGTCGGTTTTTTGTTCATCCTCGGGTTCAACTTCTTCACGTCGTTCTTTCTGGTCTACATGAGCATCAAGTTTGGCTACACGCCAGCGCAGATGGGAATCCTATTCGCGTACATGGGCTTGTGGATCGTAGCAACGCAAATGCTGATAATCGGCCCGGTGCTGAAGCGCTTCTCGCCCCGACAAGTGCTTTCAGTATCATTGTTAGGCATCTCCGTTTCGACCGCCGCAATGCTTCTGCCGACCGAGGCTTGGATGATTTACTTAATCATACCATTCATGGCAATCTCCAACGGGCTTACCAACCCCACGTACAACGCGGCAGTATCCAACACCGCAAGGGATGACGAGCAGGGCGAAGTCATGGGCATGAGCCAGTCCGTATCCTCGCTTGCAATGGCAATCCCACCACTTGTTGCCGGGGTCATCGTGCAGTGGGGAATCCAAGTGCCCACGCTCGCAGCAGCGGGGCTGTGCTTTTTGTCATGGGCCTCGTTTCGGGCATTCGGAAATAACAGCGGACCAACGTCACGAATAGCCGCGAAATAAGAGGCAGATTTTTGCATAAGAAATTACTGGAAACGTAGTACAGACCATGCATGAAATCGCAAAAAAATACGGGGTACGCTGCCCGATATGAGTGCAAACGCGATTCTTTTAAGCAAGCCCAAATGAAAATATTAACGTGCGCGCAAGCGCAATGGTGCCGTAACCGACACAGATGGAAAAACTCAAAGCAGCATCGTACTCTATTTACGTAAACGTCGCGCTTACCGCAGCCAAGCTTGCCGTGGGGATTCTTACAGGCAGCATCGCGCTTCTTGCTGAGTTTCTGAACTCCTTTTTTGACCTTGTCGCCTCGGCATTCGCCTACATTGGGATATACAAAGCATCACAGCCTGCGGACTCGACCCACCCATACGGCCACGAGAAGTTCGAAAACCTCTCATCCCTTTTGCAGGTCGTGCTGATAGTAATCACGGCATTTGGCATAGCCTGGTCCGCAATCTCGAGGCTGATTTCGCCGCAGCAAATAGAGTCGTCGTGGCTTGGAATCGCCGTGATGGTTGGCGCGCTTGTTGTTGACTACTTCTTTGGAAATTACCTGCTGAAAATCAGCAAAAAGGAGGGAAGCGTTGCGCTTGAGACTGACGCATACCACTTCACAAGCGACCTGTGGAGCGGGGTTGCGGTAATCATAGGCCTTGCCTGCGCAGGCTTCGGCTTTCCCCAGGGAGACTCGATTGCCGCACTCATAGTAGCTGCCATGATGCTCAAACTCTCGTATGAGCTGGGCTCAAAGTCAATCGGGGTGCTCCTTGACAAGGGCGCGACTGATGATGAGATTAAGAGGATCGCGGCAATACTTGCAAAGGAACCGCAAGTCAGGGGCTACCACAAGCTGCGAACAAGGCACATGGGCTCAAAGCTCATCGTGGACATGCATATCCTTGTTGACGACCGGTTCTCCTTAAGCAAGGCGCACGCGATTGCGCACAAGATAGAGGGAAGGATTACCCAGAAGGTTCCCGGAGTAAAGGACGTCACCATCCACGTCGAGCCTTTTGAGGAAGAAGCTGGAAAGAAAGAATAGGAAAAGAAAAAGCAAAAAAAACCTAATTCACACTTTTTCGTTTCAAATCATGAACCCGTAGGCGTCCTCAATCATTCCGATTCCGCCTCGCACGGACTTTCCTTTGTACACAAAGTCAGTGCATTCCACCAAATATTCATCGTAGTGGAACTCTCCCCTGCCCCGAAGCATGAATGGCTTGAACGCGTAAGTCTTCAGGTAAGCGGCAAACCCAT
>Ga0265297_10011198_pt1 | contig 11037 bp, 7 predicted proteins | sample Munlanlwell13791_FD_192502 | JGI IMG/M metagenome (GOLD analysis project Ga0265297, IMG submission 192502) | Leachate microbial communities from a municipal landfill in Southern Ontario, Canada - Leachate well 137-91 | ecosystem: Engineered > Solid waste > Landfill > Unclassified | place...
CTGATAACGCTGGATGCGACCCGCAAGGACGTCTTCGGGCTTTACGGTAACAGGAAAGGCCTGACGCCCTTCGTGGACTCACTCAAGGGCAACAGCCTGGTGTTTTCACAATGCCAGAGCGCGGGCCCCTACACTCAGGCCTCCTTCCCCGCCATACTGTGTTCGGGTTATTACCTGGACTACGGGAAGCCGCAAGGACTGGCCCCGCAGCGCACCATTATATCCGAGGTTCTGCAGAAGGCTGGGATCTTTGCAGCCGCCTTTCATTCCAATCCGTACTGCAGCTCATTGCAGGGATGGGAAAGGGGATGGGACGTCTTCTATGATTCACTGGACGACGACCTGGAGGACGAGCGGCTGTCATACGTGCGCGGGTACACCATCAACGAAAAAGTCACCGGCTGGCTGTCCTCGCACTGCAAAAAAAGCAACCCTCCGCCCTTCTTCCTCTGGATGCACTACATGGACATCCACGAGCCCTATATGCCCGACAGGAAGTTCCTGAACATGGTCGATCCTTCTATAACTATCAGCCAGGACGAGATGTACGGGCTGTTTGAGAATACGCTTCTCAAACGCGATGTGTCGGACCCGCAGAAAGTGGCTCTGCTCAAAAGGCTATACGATGTCCACGTGCGCGAGGTGGATACCTATATCGAGCAGTTTTTTAAATCCCTCAAAGACCTGAACCTGCTCGACGACACCGCCGTCATCATCACCAGCGACCACGGAGATGAGTTCAACGAGCACGGCGGCCTGTCGCACGACGATAAGCTGTATTCGGAGCTGATCGACGTACCCCTGCTGATCTACGGCGCAGGCCAGAGTTCGTACTGCAACGATGTTGTCAGCAGTGTCGACATACCACCCACCATCCTGCATCTGTTCGGCCTGGCATCGCCTCCTCAATTCCAGGGCAGGTCCCTCCTGCCTATTGCAGCCTGTGATCAGGAATTCGTATTCGGGGAGGCCATCGACCAGAAGAGCATGAAGGGCGGCAACATGGATAAGGACGTGTACTACTGCCGCCGGGGCGACTGGAAGCTGATTTACAGGGCAAACACACAGCAGGCGGAGCTGTACAACCTGAAACAGGACCCGCGCGAGACTCACAATCTGGCGGGCGCCTCAGAGACCTCGCTGCTGGAAACAGAGCTTAAACCAAGAATAAGACGCTGGCTAAATAAATAAAGGGGGCTTAGCATGACCGACCTCGAAAAACACTGCACTGCACTGGTTGACAAATCGAAGGAAATCGTGAGGGAAACCTTCTCCAGGTTCAAGCTGGAGGACATCGCCATCACCTGGACCGGCGGAAAGGACAGCACGCTCACGCTGTGGGTCATCCGGCAGGTCTGCGCGGAGGATAAATTAAAGCTTCCCAGGGTGATGACGATCGATGAATACGACTCATTCGAAGAGATCCACGATTTCATCAATAAGTACGAGAAGGAATGGAAGCTGGACCTGACCTGGATGAGGAACGACGACGTGGTCAAGGCCGCGGGGGGCAAGCTGAACAGCACCGTGTACGTCAAGGACCTCAACCAGCGCAACCAGGCCGAGCTCAAACGCATCGGCTTCAAAGAGGACTCCTTCCCCTTCGAAGCGGAGTCATTCACCGGCAACCACCTGATGAAAACGGTCATGTTCAACATGTACATCGAGCAGACCGGCGTCAAGGCCATTTTCCAGGGACTGCGCCGCGATGAGCAGAACGCGCGCGCCGAGGATGATTACTTCGAAAAGAAAGACAAGGCCGACCTCATACCGGAGCACACGCGCATCAAGCCCATACTGCACTTCACGGAGAGGGACCTGTGGAATACCTACAGTGTCTTCAAGATACCCTACTGCGTGCTTTATGAAAAAGGTTACCGCTCACTGGGGGCCAAGACCACCAGCGCCATCGCTCAGCCGGGAGTGCCCGCCTGGGAGCAGGACCTGGAGCACACCACCGAGAGGGCCGGGCGGCGCCAGGATAAAGAGAAGATGATGAAGCGACTGCGCGGCCTCGGATACATGTAATAAAAGAGGGTAACAGCCATGCCGAGTTTTGTGATTAACGATAAATGCGACGGCTGCAAAGGCAAGGACAAGACCGCCTGCCAGTATATCTGCCCCAACGACCTGATGGCGCTTAATGGCGATACGCAGAAAGCTTTTAACCGCGACCCATCCATGTGCTGGGAGTGCTACAGCTGCGTGAAGATCTGCCCGCAGCAGGCCATCGCGGTAAGGGGCTATGCGGATTTCGTCCCGCTGGGGGCGAGCGTAACCCCTCTGAGGGGCAGCGACAGCATACTGTGGACGGTCAAATTCCGCAACGGCTCGATCAAGCGCTTCAAATTCCGAACCCGCACCACCGCCGAGGGATCGGCGGCGCCGGACGGCGGCTTCGGCACTGCGCCGGAGGCCGATGATCTCAAAGGGCCGCTGCTCTTCACCGAGCCCGAGTCCCTGGGCATCGACAGACTGCCGACCATAAACAAGAAATAAAGCGGGGATAAATGCCAATGTCAGAGATACAGACTGTAGAAGTAAACACCGACCTGCTGATTATCGGCGGCGGCATGGCCGCCTGCGGCGCCGCTGTGGAAGCGGCGTACTGGGCAAAAAAACACAACCTCAAGGTGACTCTGGTCGACAAGGCCGCCATCGAGCGCAGCGGCGCGGTGGCCCAGGGCCTCTCCGCGCTCAATATGTACGTGGGCATGAAGAGCAGGGACAAGACACCCGAGGACTACGTGCGCTACGTCAGGAACGACCTGATGGGCATCTCCCGCGAAGACCTGGTGTATGACATCGCCCGCCACGTCGACAGCACCGTGCACCTGTTCGAGAAATGGGGCCTGCCCATCTGGAAGGACGAAAAGGGCAACTACGTTTTCGAGGGCGGCTGGCAGGTCATGATCAACGGCGAGTCCTACAAAAACATCGTGGCCGAGGCCGCGCGCAACGCGCTGGCCGCCATCGGCGACGACTGCATTTACGAGCGCGTCTTCATCGTCGAGCCCCTGATGGACGGCAACCGTGTGGCGGGGGCCGTCGGCTTCAGCATACGCGAGAACAAGTTCTATATATTCAGGGCCAAGGCCGTGCTGGTCGCCATGGGCGGCGCGGTGCATATCTTCAGGCCGCGCTCCGTCGGCGAAGGCCTGGGCCGAAGCTGGTACCCGCCCTTCAACAGCGGCTCGAGCGCCTATTTTACCTTGAAGAGCGGCTGCGAGATGACCTGCCAGGAAGTCCGCTTCATACCGGTCCGCTTCAAGGACGCCTACGGCCCGGTGGGCGCCTGGTTCCTGCTGTTCAAGTCCATCGCCACCAACGCGCTGGGGCAGGACTACATGGTCGAGCGCAAGCGCGACCTCGAGCAATGGGGTCCCTACGGCGCAGCCAGGCCTATACCGGCCAATTTGAGGAACTACCTCATGATGCTGGACCAGAAAGAGGGCAAGGGCCCCATGTACATGCGCACCGACGAGGCCATCGCCCGCATGCTTTCCGCCATCAGCGACGAAAAGGAGCGCCGAAAGCGTATGAAGGAGGTCGAATCGGAAGCCTGGGAGGATTTCCTGGACATGACCATCTCCCAATCCATTCTCTGGGCGGGCACCAACACCCAGCCGGAGGAGAAACCCTCCGAGATACAGGCCTGCGAACCCTACTTCATCGGCTCGCATTCCGGCGCGTCCGGCGCATGGGTGAGCGGTCCCGAGGACCTCTCCCCCTCCGAGTATTTCTGGGGCTACAACCGCATGGCCACCGTCAAGGGAATCTTCTGCGCCGGCGATGCGTCAGGCGCCTCCAGCCACAAGTTCTCCGACGGCTCCCACTGCGAGGGCCGCATCGCCGCCAAAGCCGCCATCGCCTATATCGTGGATAATCCCGCTCAGCCCAATATCGACATGGGCAAGGTCGAGTCCCTGAGAAAACAGCTGTTCAAGCCCCTCGAATTATTTGAGCAGCACGGCAAGGCCACCGACAATCCGGATGTGAGCGAGCACTACCTGAAACCCAAGCAATTCATGTTCCGCCTGCAGAAAATCATGGATGAGTACGCCGGAGGCGCCTCCACCATGTTCGCCACCAACCGACTGTCACTGGAGAAGGGGCTGGAACTGCTGGCGTTCCTGCGCGAGGACGCTGATAAACTGGCGGCGCAGGACCTTAATGAGCTGATGCGCTGCTGGGAAAACCAGCATCGACTGTGGCAGGCCGAATCGCATATCCGCTCCGTGCTCTTCCGCGAGGAGACGAGATGGCCCGGCTATTACTTCCGGGCGGACGTCCCCCAGCTGGATGAAAAAGACTGGAAATGCTTCGTCAACTGCCGCTGGGACCCCGCGTCCGGGCAGTGGTCGGTCTTTAAAAAGGACGTTATACCGTTGATAGACTGATACGGTCCCTCAAGCTATGCAAAGTTCTACCATCGAAACCGACATACTCGTGGTAGGCGGCGGAGTAAGCGGCATCGCCGCGGCAGTTGAAGCTGCAGATTGCGGTTATAATGTCGTTTTGATCGAAAAGGAGCCTTTCCTGGGCGGCATGGCCATCAGGATGCACCGCTACTTCCCCAAGCTGTGCCCTCCCATCTGCGGCTTCGAGCTTAATTTCAGGCGCATCAAGTCGAATGCACGCATCCGTTTCTTCACCCTGGCCACCCTCAATTCCATATCCGGCATCGATGGCGACCTGACGGCCTCGGTCCGCCTGCAGCCGCGCATGGTGAACGACAACTGCACGGCCTGCGGCGATTGCGCCGGCGTTTGCCCGGTTGAGAAGCCGGACGAATTCAACTACGGATGGGGCACCAGACGTGCCATCTACCTGCCTCATGTGCAGGCCTACCCCCAGACCTATATTGTCGACGGCCAGAGCTGCCCGGGCACCGAATGCGCAAAGTGCATTTCAGCCTGCAGGTACGGCGCCATCGACCTGCAGATGGGCGAACGCAGCCTGCAGATAAAGTGCAGCTCGGCCATCATGGCCACAGGCTGGCAACCCTACGACGCCGCCCGCCTTACTGCGCTCGGCTACGGCCGCTTTCCCAATGTCATCACCAACATGATGATGGAAAGGCTGGCAGCGGTTGCAGTGAGCAAAGGCAGGCGCATCACCCGCCCCTCCGACGACAGAGAGATCAGCTCTATCGCGTTTGTGCAATGCGCCGGCTCGCGTGACGTGAACCACCTGCCCTATTGTTCGGGCGTCTGCTGCATGGCCTCGCTCAAGCAGGCATCTTATGTAAAGGACAGCAACCCGGAGACGAACATCTATATTTTCTACATAGACATTCGCACCACAGGCATGCAGGAAGAATTCTTCCAGCGTATCGCGGCAATTGATAATACCTCGCTTGTACGCGGCAAGGTGTCGAAGATCAGCGAGGACCCGGCCACCGGAGACCTGATTATCGAAGCGGAGGACACCTCCCTGGGAAAGATGGTCAGGCAGAGGGTGGATATGGCCGTGCTGGCCACCGGCATCGCGCCGATGGGAACCGGGCCATCTATAGGTAACGCCGCCGAAGACGGCCACGGCTTCGCCGTACGCGATGCCCCGGGCATCTTCGCCGCAGGATGCGCCAAAAGGCCGATGGACGTCAGCTCCTCCATCAGGGACGCTACGGGCACGGTGCTGAAATCCATGCAGTCGGCCCGCAGGAGGCAAAGCCGTGGCGGATAAGCCGGCCGTGTTCCTCTGCAGCGGATGCGGCATCGGTGATTCCCTCTCGATGGAAGGGCTATCCTCTACAGCTTCCAGCCAATCTCCGGATAGCACCTGCCGTATACATCCGGCGCTGTGCAGCCAGGAGGGACTGCGTCTGATCGTCGACGGCCTGTCCGCAGGCGTAACGACCATAGTTATCGGGGCCTGCTCGCCCAGGGTGAAGCAGGAGTGCTTCAGCTACGACGGTCCGGCTGTTGTCGAACGGGTCAACCTGCGCGAGCACGTTGCCTGGACCCATGAGCCGGGACATCCCGATACACAGGCTATGGCAGAAGACAGTCTGCGCATGGGGATTGTCCGTGCCCTGAAGGTATCCGATATAAAACCGTTTACGCCGGAGGTGAGCAGGACCATTCTGGTGGTGGGAGGCGGCATCAGCGGCCTCAGCGCCGCACTGGGCGCCGCTGATGCTGGCAGCCGGGTATGCCTGGTTGAAAAAAGCCCTTCTCTGGGTGGGTGGGTGACCAGGCTGCACCGCCAGTATCCCAAAGAACCACCTTTCCGTGAACCCCTTGAGACGGGCATCGAGTCCCTGGTGAAAGCCGCCCAGGCCCACCCCCTGATCAGGATCCTGCCCTCCACCATTATCGAGAAAATCGAGGGCTCGCCGGGCATGTTCGATGTCACACTTAATTCAGCGGGCGCAAGCGAGACGATCAGGGTTGGCGCCGTGATAATGGCCACCGGCTTCCAGCCCTACGACCCCGACCGGCTGGGCCACCTCGGTTTCGGCAGCCATCCCGATGTCATAACCAGCGTGCAAATGGAGCAGCTGGCTTCCGAAGGCGTGATCAAACGTCCTTCGGACGGCAAAACCGTCCAGACTGCGGCCTTCATACAGTGCGCCGGCCAGCTCGACAGCGACCACCTGCCCTACTGCTCGTCTTTCTGCTGCCTGACCTCGCTCAAGCAGGCCCTGTACCTGACCGGCAACAACGCCGAATCGAAGGCCTATATACTGTACAAGCACTTCCGCACGCCCTCACTGTACGAGGACTTCTACCGCAACGCGCAGGAATCCGGCTCCATCTTCCTATCCAGGACGGAGACACCCCGGATAATCACCGCCGTGGATATGCTCACCGTCGAGGCGCAGGACCTCCTGCTGAATGAAAAGATCAGCTTGAACGTGGACCTGGTCGTCCTGGCGACCGGCATGGTGCCATCGCCTGCTCCAGCCCTCAACCTGGCCTACAGGCAGGGCGGCGAACTGCCCGAGCTGCGCTACGGGTTCCCCGACTCGCACTTCATCTGCTTCCCCTATGAAACGCGCCGGACGGGCATCTATGCGGCAGGCTGTGCACGCCAGCCCATGGACAGCCTCTCCAGCCGGGAGGACGCTTACGGCGCGGCGGTGAAAGCGATCCAGTGCATCGAGATGGTTGCGAGGGGGGAATCCGTCCACCCCCGGGCGGGCGACAGGAGCTATCCCGAGCTATACATGCCCAGATGCACCCAGTGCAAGCGGTGCACCGAGGAGTGCCCTTTCGGCATGTACGACGAGGACAGCAAGTTCAACCCGCTGCCCAATCCCACCCGCTGCAGGAGGTGCGGCATCTGCATGGGCGCCTGCCCCGAGCGGATCATCTCGTTCGCCGACTATTCGGTCGATATCACGAGCTCCATGATCAAGGCCATCGAGATACCGGAAACCGACGAGGAAAAGCCGCGTATACTGGCATTCCTGTGCGAAAACGACGCATACCCGGCGCTGGATATGGCGGGCGTCCGGCGCATGCGCTTCAATCCGCATACCCGCATCATACCGGTCAGGTGCCTGGGATCCATAAATATGGTCTGTATCACCGACGCGCTTTCCAGGGGTATAGACGGGGTGATCCTGGTAGGCTGCAAGCACGGCGATGATTACCAGTGCCACAATATCACGGGCAGCGAACTGGCGGAGACGAGAATCGTCAAAATGAAGGATACGCTGGACAAGCTGTCGCTGGAAGCCGGGCGGCTGCGCGTCGTGCAGCTGTCGCTGGAGGAGTACGGGCGGCTGCCCGCCATACTGGACGAGTTCCTGGAGAGCATAGTCGAAATCGGGCCCAATCCTTACAAGGACCTTTAGCAGTTCGAGAGGGAAAGGATCAAAAATGGTTGAGATAACACCGGAGATCACGGATACTTTAAAGCTGCAGGGCGGCCGCGACCTGGAGCACTGCTACCAGTGCGGCACCTGCACGGCCGTCTGCCCCTGGAATATACAGGGGACTTTCTCCGTGCGCAGTCTGATACACCGTTCCCAGCTGGGGCTGGTCGATTTCTCCGACGAGCAGATCTGGAAATGCGTCGGCTGCAGGTCATGTGTGCAGGCTTGTCCCCGCGGCGTGGATATCCCCGCTGCCGTCAGGTCCCTGCGCAGGGTCATCTCGGAAGTAGGCGCCGGCGCCATACCGCGCTCACTGCGCACGGTCGCCGCGAACCTGGCCGGCACGGGCAATCCAATGGGCGAAGCCGCGGAAGCGCGCTCCAGATGGGTTGAAGAAGCCGGAATAAGGTCTTTTACTGCAGGCACCGGTTTGCTGCTTTTCACCTGCTGCTACCATGCCCTGGACAACAGGTGCCGCAGGGTGGCCCTTGCCATGACCGAGGTTCTCTCTGCTGCGCAGGTCGATTTCGGCGTGCTGAAAGACGGGCTGTCCTGCTGCGGCGAAAGCATACGCAAGGCGGGCAAAGAGGAGCTGTTCACCACACTCGCTTCCAGCAATATCCGCCATTTGAACGAGGCAGGCGTCAGGAGAATACTGGTGGGATCGCCGCATTGCTATAACACCCTCAAGGATGAATACTCTGAATTCGGGGCCAATTTCGAGGTGATCCATATCGTTCCTTTTCTGGATGAGCTTATCAGCGCGGACAAATTAACACCCCCGGCAGCCGTTAATAAAAAGGTTGCCTACCATGACTCCTGCTGCCTGGGACGCTACCAGGGTATTTACGATGAGCCGCGGCGCATTTTAAACAGTATCCCGGGACTTGAACTGCTGGAGCTGCCCGACAACCGCGCCAATTCGTTGTGCTGCGGAGGATGCTCCGGAGGCCTCTGGACGGAATCCAAAAGCGGGGAGAGGCTATCGGAGCTGCGCATTAAGCAGGCCATCGACAGCGGCGCAGATACGCTGGCTGTCTCGTGTCCCTACTGCCTGATCATGTTCGAGGATGCAGTCCTTACTTCAGGATACGAAGGCAGAATCGAGGTCAGAGATGTGGTTGAACTGGTAAATGAGTCCGTCAGAGGTGGGGAAGCGACGTCTCTCCGCTGACAGGTATGCTACAATTAGGCAGCCGGAGAGCCGGCAGGGCTGCGGATGCGACTGACCGCCTTTTAAGTTACAGGCCCTTTCACAGCATTTCAGGGAGATGTTGCGACTGTGCGAAGCCACTTCGGATTCAAGTACATTTTATTTGTCTTATCAGTGTTCCTGATTATGGGCGGCATCTTTCTGTCAGGATGCATCCCTCCTTCTACAATTAAGGAGCAGAAGCTTGGCTGGCCGGACATCATCCCCCGGGTTCAGGACAGCGTCGTGCTGATTCTGAGCAACTCGGACAGCGGGTGGCAGCAGGGATCCGGTGTCATAATAGATTCCTCGGGATGCATTTTAACTAATGCGCATGTGATCGAGAACGCGCACGCCATTCTCGTTTTTATCAGCAGACAGGGCTCCGTGAATACCAATTTCAGCTATGTTTATCCGGCAGGATTGATAGACACGTGGACGGAAACCGACCTGGCGACGATCAAAATCACCCCTGAATCCGAGAATTTAAAACCCGCCACCTTTACAAAATCCGGGGTCCCCAGGAAAGGCACGAGCGTAATGGCCCTGGGCTATCCGGTGGCGGATACCATCAGCGTCATGGCTTCCAGCGAGGACCAGTCGGTCTCAATCACCACGGGAATCGTATCGGCCATACGGGACGTCAACGGACATGCCTTCATTCAGACCGATGCGTCAATCAATCCCGGCAACAGCGGCGGGCCGCTGCTCAATGAGGAAGGCGAGGTCATGGGCATCAACTCCTTCTGGCTGGAGGAGACGCAGGGATTGAATTTCGCCGTCGCGGTCAATACCAATAACTCCTTCATCAGAAGCTCGATCAGCAAGGGAAAGGAAACTCCGGTGCCCGCGATAATACCCCTTGAGATATCGGACTATAAATATGATGTTTCATATTTCATAACAGCCGGCGCGTCGGGATGGGACGTCCCGTATACGGCGACCGTCACCTGGAACACGACAGTGCCTGCCAGGACTAAGATGATATATACGTCCGGGTTGCTTTCAAATACGGTCAGCGATGATAACTACACGACGAAGCATAAGATGGTCCTGCAGAGCGGGGCCTGCCCCCAGCCGGACGGCGAGGGCGAGTCCAGGTGCATCTGGTCCAGAAGGGACTACGACGTTAAAGTCTACTCCACCGACATTTATGATCGCAGGCTGGAATCGCCGGTATACCCGTTAAGGGCTCCCTGAACGGACTATCAGGGAATCCTGTATTTCAGTACCAGCTTCGCATCGTCAAAGCAAAGCATGTCGCTCACGCTGTCCCAGTTCGTGGTCGTGAAGAGCTGCATCCTGAACTGGCAACGTGACTGCCCCGACTGCACCAGGTTTTGAATGACGTTTTCACCGTTGGACGAACTCATGATGTCGACCAGCCAGGGCGATTTGGGGTAATCGGTAATGCTTCCCCCGCTGACCGGCGTGCCCGGACGGTTGTATGCCAGGGTATCCAGGTCGGAGAGCGTGCCGTACTGGGAGAAATATATATCCAGTGCGCCCATATTGCCGTACATACCGATATCGTAGGTCGGATTCCCAATCTTCTTGTAAGCGCTCAGGTCAAGCACGGCGCCGGTCACTACGGCATTGTGAGGTATTCCCGCAATATCGAAGCTGAGAAAGGCGCGGCTGGGCAGATTCATACTCGTGTCACCGACGCAGGCCGTTTCCTGAACTGTATATACTGCGTTGTTTTTCACCAGGGCGCCGGACTCACCCGGTATGGCAGGCAGCGTTACGGAGACCTCCTGCCCGCTCTGATATATGACCCCGGCCGTGCCGGCATAGATCGTCAACCTGTTGCTGGCCACTCCATGGGGATTGGCCGCTGTGAGCACGTAATTGGTAGTTATGTACGGGGTTACCGTCATGCTGCCCCGGTCTGCCAGGATTCCGCCCGGCTCGAGGCTGACCATCGTAGCGTCGGTGGTGCTCCAGTACAGCGTGACGGCGCCGCCGGGAGCAACATATGTCTTATCAGAGGAAAAATACTGTATGACAGGCTGTT
>Ga0265297_10011199_pt1 | contig 11036 bp, 7 predicted proteins | sample Munlanlwell13791_FD_192502 | JGI IMG/M metagenome (GOLD analysis project Ga0265297, IMG submission 192502) | Leachate microbial communities from a municipal landfill in Southern Ontario, Canada - Leachate well 137-91 | ecosystem: Engineered > Solid waste > Landfill > Unclassified | place...
AACGGGCTTATATCCTACTGACGGAAGATCTAAAACTTTTTTATCAGGCTTTGCATAACACAGAAACCATGCGTGGCTGTTCCCGCGAGAAGTTTGGGCTGAACCTGTTTTTCCCATTACATCCACACCATATACAGCAGCGCTTCTTCCTGTTCCATAGGTAACAACATTTCTGAGCATTCCCTGCAATTTTTCAATTGTTTGTGGTTTTAAATTAACCTGCTTCGCAATCTCAACAGGAAATTCCTTTTTTTCTGAATTTGGGAGAACTACTCTTTTTAAGATCTTTGGTTTAAAAATTTTCCCGGAATTATATAAGATACCCATAGCTTGGACCATCTGCAGGGGTGTAGTAAGCAACTGCCCTTGCCCTATGGAAAAATTAAAAGTGTCCCCAAGATACCATCTTTCTTTTCGAACTCTTTTTTTCCAATCAGGTGAAGGAACAAGCCCGCTTCGTTCACCCGAAAGCTCAATGCCCGTAATTTGCCCAAGACCAAACATCCTTGAATATTTTTCAATTATTTCCGGCCCAAGCCTTGTGCCAAGATGATAAAAATATATATCACAGGATTCTGCCATTGCGCGAGCAAAATTCACATGGCCGTGCCCTGTCCTGTTCCAGCATCTATATGCTCTTTTCCCTATCTTATATTCACCCTTACATTCAAAAATTTCACTGGGATCTACTTTATTTTCTTCAAGAGCCGCAGCAGCAACAATTATTTTAAAAATTGAACCCGGAGGATATGAAGACTGTATCGCTCGGTTAAGCATAGGGTAATTTGAATGTGTTATATTCTCCCATGTTGATGCCGATATTGGTTTACCGAACATTGCCGGATTAAATTTCGGACTGGAACACATTGCAAGAATATCACCGTTTTCAGGGTCACATACTATTACTGCTCCGGACCTTCCTCTCATCGCTTCTTCGCAGGCATCCTGAATTGTCTTATCGATAGTGAGCACAATATCACAACCCGGGACTGCTTCTTTCTCTCCCAAGATCCTCGGAGGTTTTGAGGGTCTGCCAAACACATCAACTTCTATTTCGGTCCCTCCGTTAACTCCTCTGAGAAAATCTTCGTAAGTTTTTTCAATACCTGTCTGGCCCACAAAACCCGAAACTTCATCTTCGTCGCCGTATTTTGATTTTTCTATATCACTTGCATTTGCTTCCTGAATATACCCCAAAAGATGGGCCGCAAACGAATCATACGGATAGTACCGCAAAGGCACACTTTCTACTATTATACCCGGAAATTCATCTTGAGACTCAAGCAGTTTAGAAACTATTCTTGCGGGCAGGTTCTGCGCAAGCAATATCGGCTGAAAAGGCCTGAATCTCTGTCGAAAAGCCCTTTTTTTTATTTCTTCAACATTTAACGGAACTATTTTATTAAAACTGTCAAGAACCTCGTTTGTTCTTTGTGAAGAAAGCCATGGGATCAAAAAAGCGCAATATGACGGCCTATTATCAACCAACAATGTTCTTTGTGTATCGTAAATTCTTCCCCTTGGCGCAAACCTCTCTATTAATTGTATACGGTTTGTTTGTGATTTTTTAAAATAATAATCTCCCTGTACGATCTGGAAAAAAAAGAGCCTTAAAAGCAGCACCAAAAAAACACATGATACAAATAATATGAAAATTTTTTGGCGGTTCATTTAATTAATCCTCATATTTTATTATTCCACTGGGCCACCTTCTCTGAAAAAACAAGAAAATAAATATTGACAAAAAACTTGTATAAAAACTTGTAATTAATAATCTCCAAAAAAATAAACCGCTAAAACCTGAAAACGTTATCAGCTGATAAATAATAAAAAAAAGTATGCCCTGTATTAAATTAACCGCAAAAACCATAGATACTTGAACAGAAATATTCTGTTTATTGACTATGCCGGAAACAACTCCCAGAAAAAAACCGCAAACAGTCCATGAAAGAACATCAGCCCAAAAACATGAGGAATTAACCCCGCTTGAAACACCGCAAAGAAAACCAAAAAGCATTGCGCGTAAAATATCTCCTGTTCCTTTATCCCTGAATTTGTAATGTTCAACGCCCCTGATCGGAAACAGTGCAGAATTTGCCTGAGTGCTTGTGTGAGGGGTTGTCCCTCCTGCAATATCGGCTAAAAATCTAATATTCGGAATTAATCCCAAACAGAAAAAAACGAAAGGAATTGCCAGAAGATTTGGAAATACTGAAGTTATTCTCAATGCGGGTGCAACTGCTATTTGCAGGATCGCGGTCACCAAAATAGTTAATACTCCTAATACATAATATCTCATTGTTTTGTCTCATTTAATAAAAATAAACACTTCTTCTATTTTATTAAATTCTACACTCGGCTCTATAACTGCTTGGGCCACTATCCCGTTTTTTTTAATTTCTTTTATCCTGCCTATCTTCAACCCTTTTGGAAAAGTTCCCCCAACGCCTGAAGTTATGACTTCATCACCTTCTTGTGCCTGTATATCCCTGGTAAAAAATTTCAAGGAGATCATTCCACCGGCTCCCTCAGCTATCCCAAATTCCCTTGACCGAGCAACTAAAACCGATATATTACTTGCTTTATCTATCGCAAGCAGCACACTTGAGGATGTTTTTTGTGTCTGCATGGTCCTTCCTACTACTCCATGCGGAAGAAAAACCGTCATATTATCCATAACTCCGTCATTCATACCTTTGTCGATAACAAGGGTTTTAAACCAATTACCCGGATCTCTGGCTACAACGCTGCACAATAAAGTCCTATATGAAACATCATAAGATTGAAGTCTTTCAGCTTGCGCAATTTTAGCGCGGTAAAGCGTATTCTGCGCTTTTAATTCTGTATTTTCTTTTTTTAAAAGAAGATTTTCTTCGTCAGCCATTTTGGCGTGGTAAAGAAAAGCAAAAAAATTATTTGTGCCGTTCACTGCGATCTTAATTGTTTTCACCGGAAAAAAGAAAATCGTTTTTACGATCGGTTTCACCCAACTAACCTGTGTAAATAAAGCTAGGGAAACAAGAAAAACAATAAAAAGAATATATTTACGCGCCATTTATTTTCCTTTTATGAAAGCGCAAGACTATCCCTTGAAGTAGGTCTTTCTCTTAAAACTTCTTTCAGGGTTTTCAATTCTTCCAAAACCTTGCCTGTTCCGTATACAACACAGGTTCTTGCATCTTCCATAAGATGAACGGGAAGCCCTGTTTCCTGCATTAAAAGCCTGTCAAGACCTCTTAACAAACCGCCGCCGCCGCAAAGCACAAGACCTTTTTCGACAATATCAGCGGAAAGTTCAGGAGGGGTTTGTTCCAGGTTCACTTTAATGGCATCAACTATTATTTTTACCGGCTCTGAAAGAGCCTCTCTTACTTCCTGAGATGTAATTGTGAGAGTGCGCGGTAATCCTGTTATCAGATCTCTTCCCTTCACTTCCATTTCTTCTTCATTCTCTAGAATAAACGCAGAGCCCAACTGGATCTTAACTTGTTCTGCGGTACGCTCACCTATCATGAGATTGTATTCATTTTTTAGATACATAATTATTGCTTCATCCATTTCATCACCTGCAACCCTCACGGATTTACTGACAACTATTCCTCCGAGAGAAATAACTGCAACTTCAGTTGTACCTCCACCGATATCAATGATCATATTGCCGCCTGCTTCCTGGATCGGAAGGTTTGCGCCTATTGCAGCAGCCATCGGCTCTTCAATAAGATAAATTTCTCTGGCCCCGGCTCTTTCAGCCGATTCTCTTACCGCCCTTCTTTCTACTTCAGTAATACCCGAAGGCACTCCTATAACGACTCTCGGACGCACAAGTTTTTTTCTTCTCTGCGCTTTCCCGATAAAATATCTTAGCATTTCTTCGGTTATTGCAAAATCAGAAATAACACCGTCACGAAGCGGCCTTATTGCAATTATATTTGCAGGCGTTCGTCCCACCATTCTTTTTGCCTCTTCTCCGACTGCCAAAACTTTGTTTGTATCTTTGTTTATTGCAACCACGGAAGGTTCTGTAATAACTATGCCTTCGCCTTTGACATAAACAAGGGTGCTTGCAGTACCAAGATCAATTCCGATATCATTAGAAAATAATTCTTTAAATTTTTTGAACAGCCCCATTTAGCCTCCTAAAGAAAAATGTGCAAAGTACGGGGTACAGTGTACATAGTAAATGCAAGATAAATCTATATGAACTTATCCTTTTACCCTGTACTCTGTACTTTGTACTATGTACTGTATTTTATTTACTGTATAGAGTTTATTTATTATATCAGATTTTGCGGCGTTTGGCAAGTTTTTTATATTTTGTTGCTTTTTTCTTTTTTTTAGGTATAATATAGCATTAGTTAATTATTTATAGTCCTGACAGGATTTTAAAGGAGGAAGAATGCTTGAAGCTTTGAGAAAACAAACAAAACTAATAATATGGATAATAATCATCTCATTTCTTGCTACCATTTTTATTGCATGGGGAATGCATTTTACAGGAACAGACGGAGCAAAAGGTTACGCCGCTAAAATAGGTAATCAAAAAATAACCACTGCTGAACTCAATAATTCCTTAAGACAGTGGTCTCAGGAATACCGCCAAAATCAGGGCCAAATGCCTGATGAAAAAACCTATGATAATATGCGTCAGCTTATTCTTAATAATATGATATACAGCCAGATCCTTTACAATGCAGCAGTCAAAGCAGGAATAAAAGCATCAAAACAAGAAGTTGATGAAGTTGTCAAGATCTCTGATATTTTTAAAAATCCGCAAACCGGGCAATTTGACCCCGCAAGGTATATGGAAGGAAAGCGGGTACTCCCAAAAAGCTGGTGGATAGAGCAGGGAAAAGAAGCAAAAAGACTTCTTATGATAAGAAAACTTGAAACTCAAATCAAAACCGGAGCAATGGCAAGCGAAGAAGAGGTCAAGGGCTATTACAAAGAAAAAAATATGAGCGTTAGACTCAGTTATTACCCGATATTATTTGAAAGCTTTAGTTCTGTCCCGGTAAGTGAAGAAGAAATAGTTAAGTATTATGAGGACCAAAAAGATAAATATGAAAAACCTGATCAGGTTAAAGTCGAATACCTTGAAGCAAGAAAGCCTTCTGAAAATGATATCAACGACAGTTCAGCAAGAAGTACGATCATTGCTGGGTTGAAAACAACAATGGAAAAAGCTTTTGAAGATCTAGACAAAGGTTCCAGCATCCGCGCCGTTGCCTCCAAATACAGCCTTGAATCAGCAGAAACTCCTTTTTTTGACAGAACAAAAACCCAGGATAACGCAGATGCCACTATTTTTTCAAAAGCGGCATTTACTCTTTCTGATCCGGGGGAATTAACACAAATTTTTGAAACAGAAAATTTTTATTATATAATAAAACTTGTCAAAAGAATAGACGCATATACTCCTGAGCTAAAAGAACTGCAGTCTAAAATTGAAAAAGAAATAAAAAGCGTAAAAGAATCTGAGTTGGCAAAAACAAAAGCAGAAGAAACCCTTAACAAACTCAAATCTGGCGATAAAACAGCTTCCGCAAACATCAAAACAACAGTTCTTTTTAAGATTGAAGATGACATCCCCGGACTTGGTAAACAACAGGAATTAAGACAGGAAGTATTTAATCTCCTTAAAAATGAATGGTCTGCTCCCATAAAAACAGAAAAAGGATTTTATCTTTTAAGGCTGGATGAAGTAAAAGTTCCGGAAGTAAAAAACTTGAGCGCGGAAGAATTGTCAAAACTGAAAGATGAATTAACGCAGATAAAACAATATCAAATAAGCAATCAGTGGTTCACAGACCTGAAAAAAGCAAGCAAGATCAAGAATATGCTGTATACTGAAGATGGGAAGGCGAAAACGGAACAATAAAACAACAGTTAACAAGGGAACAAGTAGACAAGTAAACAGGCGAATAAGTAAGAAATTAAAACTAAAATTCGAATAAAAAACCGCGTTATTATCTTTGATGATAAAACGCGGTTTCTTTTTTTCGTTTTTATTTTCAGTATTCTATAATTCGTTCTTAAATTTATTTCCTTTTTAACTTGTTCCCTTGTCAACTGATTTTCCTATTCTTTTGTTCCCTTGTCAACTTGTCTACTTATCTACTTGTCAACTATTTTTCAGTATTTCCTTTAAGAACTGCCCTGTATAAGAATTTTCAACCTTAACAATATCCTCAGGAGTTCCGCAGGCAACTACTTTCCCACCTTTGTCTCCCCCATCAGGCCCAAGATCAATAATATAGTCGGCGGTTTTAAGGACCTCCAAATTATGCTCAATTACTAAAACCGTATTCCCTGCTTCTGTGAGCCTGTGCAGAACAGAAAGTAATTTTTCAACATCTGCAAAATGAAGGCCTGTAGTAGGTTCATCCAATATATAAATTGTTTTTCCCGTACCTATCTTGCTTAATTCGGTTGAAAGTTTTACTCTCTGCGCTTCTCCGCCAGAAAGCGTTGTTGCCGCCTGACCAAGCTTGATGTATCCCAATCCAACATCGTTTAAAACCTGCATTTTTCTTCTTATTGTCGGAATATTTTTAAAAAATTCAAGCGACTCCTCAACTATCATATTAAGCACTTCGCTTATATTTTTACCGCGGTAACGAATTTCAAGAGTTTCATTATTATAACGCGCACCCTTGCAAACCTCGCATGTAACATACACATCCGGCAAAAAATGCATTTCTACTTTTTTAACTCCGTCACCCTCACACGCTTCACACCTTCCGCTTTTTACATTAAAAGAAAATCTTCCCGGCATATACCCTCTTGCTTTGGATTCCGGAAGCATTGCAAAAAGATCCCTTATCGGACCGAAAGCCGCAGTATATGTTGCGGGATTTGAGCGCGGCGTCCTTCCTATCGGGGATTGGTCTATGATAATTATTTTATCTATTTTTTCTGCGCCGATCATTTTTTCAAATTTTCCGGGTTTGTCTTTTGAATTGTAAATTCTTTTTGCAAGCTCCTTATAAAGAATCTCATTTACAAGCGTTGATTTTCCTGAACCTGAAACACCGGTAATGCAGCAAAATACTCCAAGCGGGATCTTGACATCAATGTTTTTCAAATTAAACTGGCTTGCGCCGATTATCTGCAGGAAATCTTTTGGTTTTCGTCGTTGGGACGGAATTGGGATCTTAAGTTCACCGTTCAAATATTTTGCGGTAAGGGATTTTTTTGATTTAAGAATTTCTGATAATGTGCCCTCGCTGACAATTTCGCCTCCGTGCACACCGGGACCGGGACCAAGATCAATTATATAATCTGCCTCAAACATTACGTCTTTATCGTGCTCAACAACCACTACCGTATTCCCAACGTCGCGAAGATTTTTTAACGTGGTTAATAATTTCAAATTATCTCTTTGGTGTAATCCGATAGTCGGTTCATCAAGGATATAAAGCACACCCACAAGGCCTGAGCCTATCTGCGTTGCAAGGTGCACTCTTTGTGATTCTCCACCCGAAAGGGTTTCTGCCGTTCTGTCAAGCGTAACATAATCAAGGCCTACATTAACAAGAAAAGTAAGGCGTGCTTTTATTTCCTTTATAATATCCTTTGCAATGATTTTTTCATTTTCGTTTAATTCCAAACCTGAAAAAAATAATAATGATTCTTTTACCGACATTTTTGCTGTTTCATTAATATTTTTCCCGTTTATCTTTATGGAAAGACTTTCTGGTTTCAGGCGCGCTCCGTGACAGGTTGGGCAGGTAATATATGAAATATATTTCTCGTGGATATCTTCACGCACATTCTCAGAATCTGTTTCTTTGTAACGACGATTGAGATTTGTAACAATGCCTTCAAATTCTCCGTCAGCTGAACCATAGAGAAGAATATTCTGATGTTGTTTTGGGAGTTTTTTAAACGGGGTATCCAGATCAATTTTATATTTTTTTGATATTTTTGCGACCATATCCAGATACCAATTGCTGGCTGCGGCTTTCCATCTGTAAAAACCCATACCTTTTGACCACGGTTCAAGAGCTCCCTCATTTACTGATTTATTTTTATCAGGAATAACAAGATCAGGGTCAACAACCATTTTTGCGCCCAAGCCCAGACATTCGGGACAGGCTCCGTATGGGCTGTTAAACGAAAAAGAACGCGGAGATATCTCCTCGTAATTAATGCCGCATTTTGCGCAGGAAAGCTGCTCAGAAAACAAAAGAGTACAGGGTACAGGGTACAGGGTGCGGGGAGACGAACCTGAAACCTTTTTAACTTGTTGACTTGTTGACTTGTCAACTTGGAACTGTACTTTCACCAGTCCATTGCCGATCTTTAAAGCAGTTTCAACTGAGTCTGCAATTCGCCCTCTTGAATCCGGTGTAACCTGAATTCTATCCACAACAATATCAATATCGTGTTTTTTATATTTTGCGAGTTTTGGCAATTCTTCTGAAATATCGTAAAGTACACCGTCTATCTGTATTCTTACAAATCCCTGTTTTTTAACCTCGTCAACAATGTGCCTGTACTCGCCTTTTTTGCCCCGCACAACAGGACCGAGAATGTCGATGCGGGTTCCGTCACCCGCCACACGTCGTCCGTCGTTCGTTGAAGAAGCAAAGATCTGAGCGACGATCTCATCAATGCTTTGACGCTGGATTTTTTTGCCGCATTTATAACAATATGGGGTTCCCACGCGCGCAAATAATAATCTGAAATAATCATATATTTCTGTGACAGTCGCAACAGTTGAGCGAGGATTGTGGCTTGCAGCCCGCTGTTGGATCGCGATAGCAGGAGAAAGTCCGATAATTTCATCAACCGCAGGTTTTTCCATTTGTTCAAGAAATTGCCTTGCATAAGCGGAAAGAGATTCAACATATCTGCGCTGGCCTTCGGCATAAAGCGTATCAAAAGCAAGTGTTGATTTTCCTGAACCGCTTAATCCCGTTATCACCACAAGTTTGTTGCGAGGTATCTCAACAGTGATATTTTTAAGGTTATGTTCCCTCGCCCCACGAATTATGATCTTACCAAAATCCGGCATTTTAATTCCTTTCAAAAAAAATTAGCCATCCCCACATGCACAAAGTTTAACACGGGGACAGGCGGATGAACACGGATAAATACATCAAAATTGTTGACAGGGAACTTATGAGAACTTAAAAAGCTTAACCTTGTCTCTTCTGTATGAAGAAGAAAGCCCGATGAATCGGGCAACTACAAACTTATTAACTTGTTCCCTTGTCTACTTGTCAACTTGTTAACTTCTTCTGCCGAAAACAGCCGTCCCTATCCGCACAATATTTGCGCCTTCTTCTATGGCAATTTTATATGACTCAGTCATTCCCATCGATAAATATTGCATTCCAACATTTTGCAGAGCAAGTGTTTTAATTTTTTCAAATAATAATTTCGTTTCTTTGAAGTATTTTCTTATACCTTGCGGATCTTCTACAACAGGCCCCATAGTCATAAGCCCTGAAATTCTGATATTTTTTAGCGGCAAGATCTGCCTGATAAGCTTTTCTGCATTTTGCGGGAACACGCCTGATTTATTTTCTTCACAGGCACTGTTTATTTCGATGAGCACAGGCATTACTTTGTTAATATTAGCGCATCTTTTGTCAATTTCGCAGGCAAGTTTAAAATTATCAAGTGTTTCTATCATATCGAAAATTTCAGCTGCTTTTTTGACTTTATTCTTTTGTAGATGCCCTATGAAGTGCCATCTTGCCTTTTTACCGACAACCTTGAAAACCTCTTCTGCTTCCTGAATATAATTTTCACCTATAATTTTTATGCCAGAATCAATTGCTTCAAGAATTTCTTCTGCAGTTCTTGTCTTTGCTGCTGCAACAAGCTCAACGCCCTGCGGCAACTCAGCCAAAATTTTTTTAACATTTTCTTTAATCATATTAAATGCGGTACAGAGTACAGGCCGTGGGCCCCAACGCCTAGTTTTGTAAAAACAAAACTGTCGGGGGTACAGAGTGCAGAGTAAGGAGATCCTTGAACCAGTTAACCCGTTAACTCGTTAATGTATTTTAATGCCCTTATTTAATCTTATCTATTTCTTCTTCAATCGCTTCTGCTGGCACCAAACCAACCATTTGGCCAACCTGTTTTCCGTTCTTGAAAAAAATAAGGGTCGGGATGCTCATTACACCATACTGGATCGCAGTTTCCTGATTTTCATCAACATTAAGTTTACAAACTTTTACTTTACCTGCATACTGGTTTGCTATCTTTTCTACCACGGGTCCGAGCATTTTGCAGGGCATACACCATTCCGCCCAAAAATCAACCATTACAGGCATAGTTGTTTCTTCGAGCACTTCTTTTTTAAAATTACCGTCGCTTAATATAACCTCCATTTTTTACCTCCTTTAAATACGGTGCAGAGTACGGGGCACTGGGTACAGGGTATATTCCTTAAAAACCATGTACTCTGTACTATGTACTTTGTACTATTTTTAATTTTCTGCTCCCCTTCGTTTTACTGTTTCTTTTACATTTATCGGTTTTGTTTTCTTCTTGTGCGCATCATAAACTGATATTATCTTTGTGTTTTTCAGTGCAGGCAAATTTTTAAAGTATTCTGTAATTTTTGTCATTTCTTTTTTTGAAAGTGGTTTTACAGCGGATTGTCGCAGAGGCGTATTTATCTGGATCTCATCCGGCATTATTTTTGATGCAAGTTTTGCTATATTTTTATATTCATCACGGTTCTTCTCAACAAACATTATCTGCAGTCCGAATTTTCCCTTGAATTCTTTTCTGAATTGCATTATTCCGCCAAGGATATTTTTTAATGTTATTCCTTTTGCGGGCCTGTTAACAGCCTTAAGGGCTTCTTGCGAAGCTGCATCAAGTTTAACGAGAACAAAGTCGGCTTTTGCCAAAGAATTCCTGATCTCCTTTTTGCTCAGAAGGGTTGAATTCGTAATAACGGCTATTTTATTCTTTGTTTTCTTTTTGAGTTCTTTTATTGCCTGCCCTAAGTTTTTTGCCAGTGTCGGTTCGCCGCAACCCGAAAAAGTAAGGTAATCAACATCTAACTT
>Ga0265297_10011200_pt1 | contig 11035 bp, 14 predicted proteins | sample Munlanlwell13791_FD_192502 | JGI IMG/M metagenome (GOLD analysis project Ga0265297, IMG submission 192502) | Leachate microbial communities from a municipal landfill in Southern Ontario, Canada - Leachate well 137-91 | ecosystem: Engineered > Solid waste > Landfill > Unclassified | place...
TAAGCGCCTACTGACCGACAAGGGGAAAGAAATCGCCAGAAAATACCAGGAATTCACCGGGAAAACCCTTTGGGATGAAATCATAGAACCGGACAAGCAAATCACTGAACGGCTATCACATGGGTTATTTTGGCTGTTCAAGGCATCGTCAGTCAGGGCAAATAAGCAGTATTTGCTCGGCTCATTAACTGATGAAGAATTTGAAAGCGGGAAGATCAGCAGTCAACGGCTGGCAGAATTAAGTATTGACATGGGCCGGTGGCGCCATGTAGAAGGAAGCGACTCTCTCGTCGGCTCCACATCAACCGGAAGCGGGACCGTCCAGTATAAAAAATGGGCTGTTCCGATAGTAAGAACAACGATCAAGGACATTGTAACCCTTTACCGTGATATTAAGAAAAACGGGGTGTCTGGCGGAGCATTAAGAACAAGAGAAGCCCAGGAGCTTAAAAGGCTGGTGATGATAACAACGGTTGCGGCTATCGCCGGCGGAATGATGGTAGGCGACGACGACGACCAAAGTTTTATTGGGAAGCTCAAAGCGAAGGCATATCGCGAAATGATGACGCTCATGCAGGGTGTTGGAATCAAATTATGGCTTTCGGTCCCCCGGGCGCTTACCTTTCTGGCTCAACTCGGGAACAACCTTCAGATGATTATAACCCTTGAGAGATATAAAACCAGAGAAGGCTTAAGGGGATGGGAAGGGCTTAAGCGGCAATTAACGCCGGTTGGCGTGAAGCAATTCCTGGGCGGAAAAGAAATCGGCGGCGATCCGCACGACAACGTGCTTAAAGAATACCGGGAGTATTTAAAAAACCCAACCCAGGAAAAGAAAAAGGCCGTGGATGCCAAAATCGCGGAGTATAACGAGGGCGTGAGAAAAAGCGGCAACCCTAAAACCCCATACATAACCAAAGAATCACTTGCAAGGCAGGAGCGCAACTCTGGCTTTAATGGAATAGATCCGGAAGCCGTAACAAGATTCAAGGATAATATGCGGCAGGTCGAGTTTGCCGATGAAAATTACCGTGAACTTTCAGGAAAAAATAAAACTGAGGCGCAAAAGTTTGACTTAAAAAGCAAGCGGATCAGGTTGCTTGAGAACAACTTTAAAAAAGCAGAGCGGCAGTTGGCGGAAAAACGGAAACGGAAAAAGGAAATAGCTCAATCATTAAGCTACAATCCCGCGCAGAAGCAGGCCTATTTTAAGATAATCGATAAACAGATGGAGAAAATTGTTGAACTCCCAAATAGGATGTTTTCGGAGACAATGGCAAGGAAATAAGACAACCGAAATAGATTAGAGCGGAGACAGATAAGCCTTAATCAACTGATTAAGAAACTCTTAAGCCCGGCGATAGCTGTAAAATGCTATTTGCCGGGCTTTTTTATTTTTAAAAATCTTAAACCAATGGGAGTGGAATTATGAAGAAGTTAATTATCGGTATTTTGCTGGCAGTTTTTTTGGCAACACCTTTTTGGGGTGTTTGTGGCGATAAACAGGCGTCAGTTACAGCGGTGACTGCCATTGATGGCGAAGAAATAGCGGCAAGCGAGTCATACACCTCAAGCGCAATAGATTTGTCCCAGGCGAGGGGTTATTTTTCTATTCAATACACAATAACCGGAAATGGCACGGTGACTTTGAGCTACACGCTAAGCAATGACGGAACCACTTATTTAACTCCCTCGGGGAGCAGCTCCATTGCTACCGGTCTCACAAAGACAAGCGGGCCCGGGGGAAGCGGCAAAGATATTTTACCTTTTACGCCGCCGATAGCCAAATACATGAAAATTGTTGCTACGGAAACCGGTGGGGTAAATAGCGCAACCGTAACCTCCGTTTTAAATGTTCAGTAGAAAGGAGATGAGATGAAACGACTTTTATTTTTAATTCTCTTTCTGGTTTTTATAAGTTGCGGAAATAGTTTTGGGTGGAATGGAAGCGCTTGGGATTCCAGTTTAGGCAGGAATGAAACTTATGGCTCCGGCTGGAATAGCGACATCAATCCGCCTGAAAAGGATGATATTTACGATTATCTTCATCAGATAGACACGAATGATGACGGCGTTGCGGATAATCTTAGTATTGGTGCGGCGTCTGAGTCAGCTGCGGGCATTTCTGAACTCGCCACCGATGCCGAAACGGTAACTGGCACGGCAACGGACAAGGTAACGACTCCGGCGAATATCACGGCACGTTTAGCCTCCCCCGGCACGATCGGCGGGACGACTCCTTCACCAAATGTAAACGCTGATGCCATTGCCATTACCCGTTCTGCTACTGTCCCACAGATATATCGTTTCTGGGAGGCTACGGGTGATGGTGATAATTACACTGATTTATCTCAGTGGCCTCTGACAACCGGAGCAACTGGCAACGGGACAATCTACCTTCCAGATGTTGGTGCGTTAAATGGCGTGGTTAGAGTTTTGGTAACGCAATCAACGACTCAGACTGTATCGTCCACAACAGCTGAAACCGCAGTAACCGGAACGAGCGTGACGTGCGCCGCCAATACTTTTAGGGCTGGCAAATCGTTGGTCTGGGAAGGGTGCGGAGTAATAACCGGCGCCAACGACACTAAAATTATTGGAATATATATCGGTGATTCAGCACAATGCGTAATCACTATTGCCGCCGCAATCGTTGGCAATTATTCGTTCAAATTTACTCTATCCGAAGAAACAGACCTTGCTCACCAAAATTGTTATGGTCAGGTCATGTATTCAGCAGATGGTGCGACCGCCGGGGCTTGTATTGTAGCCGTTGATCTTGACGGTACTCACGACTTTGCTTCTGAGACAACGGTCAATCTTAAAATAAAAACTACCAATGCAACGGACGATATGACTGTTGAAACGGTTAAGACCTATTTGGAGGAATATCATTAATGAAGAAGATTCTTCTTAGCATAGTTTTCTTTCTGCTTATCTGCGGTAATTCGTGGGGGGCGACCGATACTCATCATGTAACAAGTAATGGGGCGGGAACTTACGATGGGTCGTCGCTTGCCAATGCCTGGAGCCTTGCAGATCTGTATCAGTCCACTAACTGGGATACTGACGAGGATGATGATGGAAAGATAGGTGTTGGCGACACCGTATATTTTTACGACGATGACGGTCCCTTTTTCGGGTTTCTGCTCATTCGCCAAAGCGGAACGGCAGGAAAGCCAATTGTATTTAAAGCCGCGCCAGGTGAAACTCCTGAATTTTGGGGCGCAATAGATGGATCTGTATTGCCTGTGGGTACCCCGTCCGAAATGATTACCAATCAGGGATTTGAAACAGGGGATCTTACTGGATGGACAAAAGAGGATGGCGGTACAAGCTCTGTGGCGACTTCAACGGAAGAAATTCATTCAGGCACGTATTCTGTTAAAGCAGTGCGGAGCGGTACTACAATTCGTTTTCGCAGGACAATTACTGTGGAACCTAATACCTGGTATAATTTTACATATTGGGCAATTAAGACTGCGGGAACCAGCATGGGTCTTATTATAGACGACAATGGAACTGCAAGAGGCACAGCACTATATTTGCAGGACATGGTAACGGGATGGAGCCCGACGGCAAATTCCATGGACGGACACATTACGAATACAGGATCATGGACGAGATATAGTTTGGTATTTCGGACTGGACCAAATCAAACGCAGATAGAGCCCGTTTGGGTCGGACAATCGGATGGCACTACGTATCTGGATGATTTTAGTCTTAAGAAAATTCAATGGGAGCAGGTTTCGGGTAATGAGTACAAGATGACCCCCTTATATATTGGAACACAGCCGTCCATTTCTATGCTGGGCTATCCGAAAAACGCTACAGGTAGTACATCGGTCTGGTGGAATGACGAACCACTAACTCCCGGCACATTAGGAAGCCTAGCTGATAATGAATGCGCATGGGACACTACAAATTGGGAATCTCATATCAATATTGGCAAAAGTCCAGCAGGTGAAAATATTAAAGTTCCCATATTCTCAACTGCTCTCTACTCTCCTAGTGGGCAGGATTACATTACGCTTGATGGCCTGACCGTTAAATATATAGTAGAAAAAGGTCCCGTTGTAGTTGGCGCTGCTGTTTTTGCGACTGGCTCAAAAAGCGATAATTGGAAAGTCGCAAACATGAATATTGAATGTGTTCAATCTATAGGAGTGGCTAATTCAACTTCAAGTGCTGGAGATAACTGGGAGGTTTCAAACAACAGATTTAGTCACATATGGAATGGCAGGGAATATTCTGATGGTGGAAATGGCGACACTGTCTCTATGGATGGTGAAAATGCGGTTATAAAGGACAACTATGGATATGACCAGTATGTCGGAATCATAACTTATGGTTGTAACCAGCGGGTTATTAATAATATTCTGGATGGAATCCATGTTAACGGGATATGGGCCGGTGGTGCCTGTACTGCAAGTCCTGTTTTGATTGCAAATAACACGCTCTATCACAATCCACCTGCCGGTATTGCTGGACACGGAATTGTACTGCAAGACAACACAGAACCACCCGGCGATGCCGTATCTGGAGCAAAAATTATTAACAACATAGTTCATACTGACCAAGCCGGTGAGGAAGCCCATGCTTTATGTTTATACAATAGTCCCAATGTTGAACTGCATAATAATTTATATTACCGTACAGGAGGAACTACTATTGTCAAGTTAGGTTACACCGGAGAACTAGCTGCGGACATTTATACAATGGCAGAATATCAAGCGGCAATGGACGCTTTAAAAAATAATGCAACGTTGAAATGGACTGATAATTACGGCGTTATAGGTGGGGCGGCAGATGCAAACAGTATCAGTGTCAATCCCCTTTTTGTATCGTCAACTGATTTCAACCTTCAATCCACTTCCCCCTGCATTGATGCCGGGGCAGAGGTTCAATTAAGTTCTGACTATGCCGGGACGGTGGTTCCACAAGGACGAAAACCTGACATCGGGGCTTATGAGTATCCTTTGGGATTGTGGACGAGGTTTTAGCTTGAGGCTACCATGGTTGACTGGATACACATTCTGAATCCCCTTCACGTGTATTGCCGACTTAAAGATATTGGCAAACATTTAAGATGGGCGTGGTGGATAACGAGGGTGTATGAGGTAACTATTTGGAGAGTGATAAAATGCCTTTTGACGAAATAATTAAAAACTGTTCCCAGATATACGGGATTGAAGAGAGGCTGATCCGGGCGATCATCCGAAAGGAATCGTCCTGGAACCCCTGGGCGATCCGGGTTGAACGAGGATTCTGGCGACGGTATTGGGTAGGAATTAAGGCGCTTTTTATCAGAACGCCCGAAAAGGACGAGCGATGGCTTGCCTATCCTGACCTTGTTGCTACCAGTTACGGGCTTATGCAAATTATGCTGACAACGGCTATGGAGTTGGGTTTCAGGTTTCAGTATCCCACGGAATTGCTCGATCCGGAGACGAATATTAATTACGGGTGCTTGCTCCTAAAGAAGAATTATAAGCAATACGGGAACTGGCAGGACGCGATCAGCGCATACAACCAGGGGAATCCCCGGAAGGATAAAAACGGCAGGTACTGCAATCAACAATATGTGGATACCGTAGTTCAATTTTGGAAGAAAAATGATGATGTGTAAGCGAAAACCTCTTACTGAGGAACATAAGAGAAAAATAAGTGAGGCTCTCAAGGGAAAAAATAAAGGAAAAATATTTTCCGAGGAGCATAAATTACATTTAAGTCAAGCACAGCAAGGAAAGTGTCGTTCTTCTGAACAACGGAAAAAAGTTAGTGAAAAACTTAAGGGAAGGATAAGCCCAATGTTGGGCAGAAAACATTCAAAAGAAACACGAAGCCGAATAAGCTTCATGTTTAAAGGAAAAACCTTTTCAGAAGATACGCGAAGGAAAATAAGCGAATCAAAGAAAGGAGAGAAAAGTTATTGCTGGGAGGGCGGAAAAACCAAAGAAAATATTTTAATAAGAGGTGGAGTAGAATATCGACTTTGGCGCGAGGCAGTTTTTGCGCGGGATAATTGGACTTGCCAAGAGTGCGGGACAAGAGGTGGTGTGTTGCATTCCCATCACATAAAGTCATTTGCTAATTATCCTGAGCTTCGCTTCGCTATCGACAATGGAATAACGTTATGCAAAGCGTGTCATAAAAAAACCGGCAATTTTGGCAAAAGAAACCAGGAGTATGTTGACAAAGTTAACCAATTCATACGGGAGGGGTAGGGATGGCGGAAGAATTTGATAAAGAGCTGTGTAATGAACGGCATTCGCACATTGATTTTCGACTGAATGTTAGCGAGAACACTATTTCTGACTTGATTAAAACAATAAACGGAAAATTTAATAAAATAATTTTTATGTTTTTGGGGGTGCTGATGACTATAATCGGTAGCCTTATTGTTTTTATAATTACCGGACAAAAATAAGGAAAGGATGAAAGACTATGCCTATTGATTGGGTTGACATAGCAAGCAAGCTACTGGCAAGCAATAACCCGGTAACGGCGGTTGCCGGGGCGATAAAATCAACCGCTGATGTTGTCCATGACTTTACAAAGGACGACCCGGTTAAGGAGGCAAAGGCGGAAAAAGCTATCGCTGACGCTTTAAATAAACATCTTGACGAAATGAAAGGGGCAAACAATGTTCAGGAACTTAATCAGGCTATTTCTGATTTTCGCTCTGACCTTAACGGTTAGTTGCGCGGCCCAGAAGCCGCAACCTGTTGAAGAAACGATTACAATACCAAAGGCACAATTTGAAGAACTAAAATCAAACTCGGTGAAACTTGGGCAGGACGCCAAGTATTATAAGGAAAAGTATCACGATTGTATTAACTCCAAACAGTAAAGGAGAAAAGCTATGTGGGATAGAATTAAATTAATGTTTTCCTCAATTTTTGCGTGGGTCCTTCCGCTTCTCAAAGCCCTTTCCTCCAGCGTGGGAAAAGTGGTCTTGCAAGAGGCTATTTCTGTTTGCGGAGGAATCGCCACCACCATGCTGGCGGCTGACGGAACGGCGAAGAAGAAGGAAGCCTTTAAGCAGATTGTAACGAACCTTAAAAAACAAGGGCTGACCGATTTAAGCGACTCAATGATTAACGCCGCTATTGAAACGGCGGTCCAGTATATCAAGGGAGCAGAATAATGAGTGAACCATTAAAAATTGATGTTGTTGACCTTAAAAAGTTGGGAAAGGGGGCATTTATTGCCGGGCTGGGGGCCGGGTTGACTTATCTTGGAGCGCATATCGGGGACCTTAGCTTTGGCGACTATACTCCGATTGTCGTTGCCGCGTGTTCCTGGGGTGTTCAATGGGTTTTAAAATGGCTACAGAAAACTTCATAAAAACATAGGCAGGGTTGGGTCTTTCCTTCCTTTCACCCGTAAAACTTTGTTCCCCTGCCATTTAAACAACGGGGGGTTGCCATGATGTTTGTTCTATCCCTGATGTTACAAGTGGTTGCTGTTGTTGTTCTAATGGCTGCTTTCTGGGCGGTTGTATTTAAAATGATGGACATGGCTGAAAAGGATATTGGTTGATGTCGGGATCACGGCAGCGGCACTCAACCAGATAACATAATATTGAGAGATAAACGGCCATCAACCAAACAACGGAATATCGAATTATTTTCTTGAGAATAAAAAATTCCTCAGTTATTGAATCAGTTGTTGTATCAGTTGTTGTATATTCGGTTAAGTCATAATCCCAAGTTGAATCAGTTGTGGCGGCTGAATTGGTATAATAGGTATTTGTTTCATTAGTTCTTTGACTACTGATCTTGCCCCTCCTAAACGGAATGGTATATGCATCTACCTTTTCCGCCACTCCGGCAAGGTTATTAGTACCCTCTCATTTTGTAGTATCTTATAATTTCTTTTAAAGTGGCAAAATCTTTGGGATAAAGAAGTCCCTGCCACCAATTTCGCCAAACTCTGATACGGTCACTTGTCTCTGGGTGCCATACACTTATAAGTCTCATTTCATTTTAACCTCATTGTAATTACTAAACGGTCAAGGGAGGGATTCGAACCCTCATGAACTTTCAGTTAAGCAAAACGCTCCACTCCAGTTCCGGTCTGATTCGTGCGTCTACACCTTGCGATGCTTCCGATGGCAAGGTTAATGAATAGGTTCTGTGTTGCAACACTCCCCTATTCCCACCTCTGAGCTACACCCACGCCTTGTCATTTTTCCGCCACCTTGCCGTTTAGTAATTATATTGTAAATGGTAGTTTCCTGATTCTCAAATCTTCCGGCCATTCGGCCATGTCTTTGCTGACTTTTGTTTGCGTATTACCCAATGATCAGAAACGTGTTTTCCTCTGGTCTTCCATTCAAGATTTTCAAATCGGTTGTCTAATTTATTTTGGTTTTTATGATGAACAAGCCAAGTTTCATTTGGAAGCCTTCCTGTATGTTGATACATTATAAGGTCATGTTCATAGGCATATCCTTCGCCAAATGCCAAGGGATGATCTTTGGGAACCCGACTAAGTACATACCCATGTGATGAGATAAGGTTGCCGCGATTCCATCTTGGACTGTCAGGGCCTTTCATCGGCCTTAACTTCCATCCCCTCATGTCAACCCCAACCAATGCTTCACCAAATTTTTCTATTTTCTTTTTTTGATACCACTTTTGTTTACTTGCTTTGCGAGAAAGTTTTAGCTCTTGTTCTGTCATAACTTGTTTTGGATGTCTGATATATTTTCTTTGCCATTCTTCCCTCAAACATGGTTTACATATAGGATTTAAACCATCATGCCTTTGAACTGCCTTCCCAAATTGTTTATGAAGTTTCCAGGTTTTACATTTGTAACAATATTTTTCACCGTTTTTTAAATGTTTTTCATATTCTAATGCGGAAATTTTTATCCGCCCCGCCGCTACAGCTATTGTTTTTTTTCTCATTTCCATGGAAATTCCCTTATCTGAAGTTCTTTTGGAAATAAATTTATATCTTTTATGACTTTCCCATCTATATTCACCTGTTTTATCCACATTTTAACACCCGCCGCCTTGCATTGCTCCGCGATACTTTGCGCCCATTCAAATTCCATCGGCCTGCGTCCGGGGCCGCTTTCGCAACCGAGAGCGACCCAGTCAAGGCCATCGGGTTTATCGTAGCTAACCCTTGGGAGGTTTTCATTTAAAATGCCGGAACAAACATTTCTGAGCGCATCATAAAATTGTTGTCCTGGTCTGAGATATCGTTTTATATTTACCCCCTCTAAGCATGGCTCCAGGTTCACAAACCTATGAGCCGCTGGAGTCGCCAGCAAGATAGGTATTTTTTCATCAGCTTCTTTTTGGGTGGATATGGAAACGCCTAACCAGAGATTGTCATAAGGTCTAACATCTTGGCTATAAAGTTTGTCTAAAATTTCTTTTGCTCTTTCAATTCTTTTTGTGAGAAATAAATATTTGTGCCAATCCCAAGCCTCAGAAGCAAAAATAATATTTTTGATAAATAAATCCGGTATCTGCTCATGGAAGATGTCTCCAAGCCACTGAATCGCGATCACCTGCGGCTTTCTCCAGTGAAGGGGAGCTTCAAGAATTAGCTGGTCAAGCTCAAATTCGACGGGGCGATTGTCGAAAGGGAGTCCGTTGCCGAAGCGTTGATTATAAGAATAGCACCAGCACCTCGCACATCCAGGAGATACACGGGTACAAAAATAACCTCCACCCTTAACGTGAATGGGATTCCAACTTTTATTCCAAAATAAACCATTTTCAACTGTCATTTTTTCTCCAATGCGTATGAATATATTTTCTTTCTCTCCCATGCTCATCATATTTTTTAAGACTTTGCCCACATCCACAAGCGCAAAGAATTGTCGGGTTATTATGTTTTTTGGTATTGTGCCATGAAAGATACTCTCTTTTTCCACCCGTTGTTTGTCCACACCCGCATTGACATAGTTTTAGTGGAAAAATTTGAGTATTATGCCCTGAAATATATTTACGAGGCCTTCCATAAGAGTCGTATTTGGAAAATGAAGAGCCGCATCCACATTCGCAAATAATGATTGGGTTTGGTTCGTCTGGTTTTCTTTTGTCGCTTTTGATTTTCCGATGGAAATATCTATGATGTCTTGTTGATGGTAATACGGAAATATTATTAGGATCATTGTTGTGTTTATTTTCATCAAGATGATGAACTTTTTCGCCTGACAATAAAGGCCTTCCTAATTTCTTTTCAGCCACAACGATATGTTCATAGACATAACCCTTGCTATCGGCTTTCGGATGGTCGGGTAACAAAATTTTAATATACCCGCTTGTCGAATAGTTGATACCACCCTTCCAGTTAGGATTTCTTTCTTTTGCCTGTGCTCCTTTTTTTCCCATTAATATCTCCTTATTTTTTTGTGCAGTGCCAGCCACCGCCTTTTACTCTGATTGGGTTCCAGGGTTTTGTCCACCAGCGACCGTCCTGTGTCGTCATTTGTTACCTCCCAAGAAATGGGTGTTGATTTCGTCTGTTATTTCATCGAGTGACAAACCGTCATTGATATACAAATCTCGTATCTTTGCGCGTGTAATCGGCTCCGGCTTGTTGGGGAGAATATGCATAATTTCTCTTGTTAGCTTCTCGATTAGGTTCATATCCTCATTTGGATAATAGTCCTTAACTCCATCCATTAGTGCTTTTCTTACTTTTTCAATCTCCAATATCTTGATCATCTTGACCTCCTTTAAAGAATAGGAATGAGCTCTTACACTTATTGCTTTAATTAATGGTAATGGGCACTTGTTAAGTCTTTTATGTTTATACTCAGTAACATCCTTAAAATCATACCGCAGCGGCACACATCTATCAATCACCCCCGTTGACCTTAAAATGCAATCACAACAGCCATTAATTACAACCTCATACAGCATGTCCACAGAACTCAAGGTAAACGCCATAAATTGCTCCTTTCTTCTAAGTGCGACTGCCTTGGAGTTCTCATTGGGTTGAGAACCTTCCCCAGACTCAACAGGTTTGGTTGTTCCAAGGCGTTGTCGCACTTTACTCAATA
>Ga0265297_10011201_pt1 | contig 11035 bp, 15 predicted proteins | sample Munlanlwell13791_FD_192502 | JGI IMG/M metagenome (GOLD analysis project Ga0265297, IMG submission 192502) | Leachate microbial communities from a municipal landfill in Southern Ontario, Canada - Leachate well 137-91 | ecosystem: Engineered > Solid waste > Landfill > Unclassified | place...
AGATAAAAAGGCGCATGTCCCGATAGCGTCGAAGTTGTTGCCATCCAGTAGGGACTTCTCAAAGTCCGATACGTGAAAGGGCGTCTTGCAGCACTTGTTCCCGCACTGTGAGCACGGAGTATCGGGAATGCGCGCGTAGAGGTCATATAACAGCCTGAGCTTCTTCTCGTGTGTCAACCGGGTCCTTCTTTGAGTGTTTCTTTGCCAGATCGTCGGCGCTCTTTTCGTCGTCGTAGAACTCGCTCTTTGAAATCGGTATTCCGGTACACTCGGCAGGATTGCACTCGATGCAGTCTTTGTCACATACGAAGTATTTCTCTTCGCGGACATTGAACCGGTGCATCTCAATAGGGATCACGACTTCCCCGCCGCCGCCAAGCTTCTGCCCGCCCTCGCGTCTTTCGCTCTGGATCACCGCATCGGTGAAAGGAATAACCGAATCCAGACAAGCCGTTCGTCCGGGGACCACAAGAGGTTTTCTCTGTATGGGTACGTTGGTCGTGTATCGCTCGATTGCGATGTTGGCCCTGCTGATGACTGCGTGAATCTTCTTCTTCATAAGTCTTCCTATAATGAAAAGTCAGGGGGGACTTGAAGCCCCCCTGTTGTGTTACCCGCTGCAAATCGCAAGATAGTGAGTCGTTACGCCGTTCTCCTGTGCCGAAGTACCGATGGTGATTCCCTTTGAAGCTCCGGGAGTCGTACCACTGGAAACAGTCGGGTCGCCGCCGGTGTAGGGAGTGAAGCCGTTCGACGCAATGATGTCGTCGTCGCCTTCACACATGTACGCACCGGTCGCGTCGGACATGTTCTTCTCGTACACAAACGTCTTCACCGCGTCATCGGTCATCGAAATAGTCATGAAGAAATCGGGTATGAATCCGAGTTCAATAACCTGCGCTGCCGAACTTCCGGTGAACGTGCCAGTTTTGATTATCGCCATAGTTTTCTCCTTACCTCCACGCCTTGTAATAAAGCGTGGCCCCGAGGACCATAAGGTCCGTGTCCGCGCCAACCGTGAACCCACGCCCACCACCGGGAGTCGTACCCGAAGAAATCGTGAACTCAGCCGCAGTATAGAGGCTTATCCCGAGAGAGGAGGTGAAGGTCAGCGGATCGTCGCTGTAAATATTGTAGTCGGAAGCCGTCGAGAACGTGCTCGTCGCTCCCACCCATGAGGCACCGGCGGTCGCCTGAACCGTCACGTAACCAAGACGAACATAGCCAGCGGAAGTCGCGGCGATGTCAGCAATGGCAAGCGCTTCGGTCGTGTGAGTGAACACGGTCGAGTTAGGCCCGGTTGCAATAGAACCATCGGCAAGTTTCTGAGAGAAACCGAAAGCTCCCCACGCAGACTTGTTGACCGTAGACGCCGCAGGGTTTGAAGTCCCGGCCGCCGTCGAGGTGTAGCCCGCCGTGGCCTGCGAATACACCGAAGCGTAGTTCACATAGGCTTTAGTCGAGGTGATGCTCAGGGTCGCGGGTTCGAGTAGACCGGTCCTTCCGTGAGCCACGGGAACGATCTTGTTCGCGGTCCCTTCGTCCATGTCGCTGGTCCACCACATCTTCACACCGTTGTCGGGGTTGAATATCTCGACCGCGCTGGGGTGAAATCCGATCACTTCATTGATAGCGGCAAGAGACGTCGAATCGCACAAAAGCGTGCCGGTAAAAACCTGTTTATCCATTGTAATTCTCCTTCAAAAGTTGGATGAACGACGGGGCATGGTTAGCCCCGTCATTTCAGATTTTACGTACCAGCAAGCTTGCTTTCGCACTCGATGCGCACGGCACAGCTATCGTTGAGAATCGTGGTTACGTGTTCGACTATCGCGCCGACGGTTGAACGCTGCTCAAGCGGTCCGCCTTCGGTCTTGCGGTCGTGTACGTAAGTCCTTACGCCGCCTTCCATCTCGGTACAAGCATAGAAGCCCTTGCCAACAACGAGGTTTGAGTAAACAGTCGTCGAGTCGGCGGAAGCGGCGGCCCAGGTTTTGACGTTCGTGGACATAATGAAACGAACGCCGGAAACGTGCGCGCCGATCTCGCCGGGGTACAGGCTCGAATAGTTGGCATAGTGCTGAACCGGGATGAAACCGGAGGTCGCAGGTGCCCAGTAAGTCGTGTCACCGCCGCGTATCCACTGTGCAATCGTCGGGTGAATGTAGCACAGATAAGCTTCCGGTATAGGCGAGGAGTCGTAGCCGGAACCGGTCTTTATCATGGTCTGTATCTTTTCGACGTTCGCGTTTTCCAGAGTCGAAACCGCAGCGCGGAGGTGGTACGGGGTGAACACGCCGTTGTTGACAACGGTGCGGGCACCGGAAGTCGAGCCTACGTTGGTCGCGGTCACGCGGATGTAATTCGTTCCGGCGTTGATAACCGAAGCGATGGTCTGGTCAACGGTGTTCCCCATCATTTCGCCCATGAGTCCGACAGTCTCCGATATAATCGGGTCGATGTCGGTCATCTGAACCATGTCGGTTATGATGGAGTACCCGCCGTACTGCCCGATGGTGGACGTGATCTGAGTATCGTCCAGAACGAGCGGAGAAGGGGTTACGCCTTCTTCCAGCGGAGCGGTCTGAGCGGACAGGCTTTCGATTCTGCGAAACTTGATCTGGTCGCCCGAACGCATTTTCAGCGGTCGCATTTCTGCGGCTGCCTTGTGGATGAGGCGCGGCAAGAGCCTCTGAAGCAGGCGCTTGTCGTAGTAAGTCCTTATAGGACTGGGTATGTCAGTGGTTTTGGTGTAATCCATTGAGTTGTCCTGATTTCAACTCGTCTAGGAAGAATAGCCCTCTACCCGCCTGACCATCTCGTCAAATTCCTTGCCGAGTGGGTTCATCTTTGCGATTCGCTGTGCCTCGTCCAGAACGGGCGAGGCCGAACCGCCGACGACCGGAGGGGGTTTCCCTAGATTAGCGTCAAGTTTTTTGGAAACCTGACCTTTCTTTTCTGCCTGTTTGCGATTCATGAGAGATTCGGCAAACTCGTATGCAATCTCGGGACCGCGCGGGTGCTCCATGATGATCTTGTCGAACCCGCGATATATAGGATTCGTGGCAATAAATTCGTCGAGAATCGCCATGCGGTCCTCGAAGTCCTCGTTGGCACTCACCCTAGCCACGCTTTCGCGGAAAGAGTCCTGAAATTGTCGCTTTGCTTCTTCGGCCTGACGCCTCGATTCCAACCTCCGCAAGTCACCGGCGGTAAGAATGTCATCGTCCCTGAACTCGTCCTGCGGCTGCGCCGGGGCTACACGGGCCTCAATCGCATCAAGCTTCGCCTGAATCGCTGCAAGGTTTCGTTCGTATGCCTTGTTCTCTCGGCGCAAACGGGCAAACGCCGCTGCGTCCTTGTCCTGACCGGGGGTTTCAGGAGTTACACCCGTCTCTGCGACCTGCTGGTCGGGGGCACCAGCTACCACTTCAGTATCGGGGGTTGCGCTTACCTCCGGGACTTCTGCGGCTACACCCAGTTCGTCGCTCATAAAAAACCTCGTGTATAAAATACGAAAGCCCGCGCCGGGATTACTCCCAACGCGGGCCTCCGCTACATCCAAAAGGGGTGCGAAAGAATCCGCTTATTTGGTTCTAAAGATACTACACATCCGTTTACATGTCAAGTACTTTTTTTCGAGAAATCTAATTTTTTTCTTGACAGGAAAAGGCAATCACGAACCCCGCCCTGCCCGTAAACAAGCCTTATTTCAATTTCGCCCGTGTGTTTGTCCGCACGAGCGGAGTCCATGATTGCCTGAATAGCCCTGATCGCGTCTATGTCGTTCAAACTCTTACCCCATCTTATTGTCGCCAAGATTTACGTTGTCGCGCTGAATCCTCAGTTCTGACTCGTACACGTCGTTGGCCTTGATAGTTGCAACGCCAATCTGCGCCTGAGCCGCGATCTTAGCGACTTCGATCTTGACCTGTGCTTTCATCTGTTCCATCATCTGCTCGAACTGCATCGCCATCTGTTCCGACTGCTGCTGCGACTGAGAGGTTTCGGCAACGATCTCCAACCACCGCTCTTTCGTCTTTTTGTCGATGTCCATGAACTCAAGGGCGATCTCGTCAGGGACAGGGTTGCCCTGATGCTTCCACTCGTTGATCGTTGCGAGATTTGCCAGCCGGTACGACGGCGTATCCTGAAGGTCGCCGAACCGTACATCCCAATCAATATTCGCGCGCCCCTTGTCGAAGTCGTCCCAATACTCGGCAATCTTCTGTTGCAAATTCTGCAACTGTTGCATGATCTGTTCGCCCTGCTGGACAAACTCCGCCTGAGCCTGCGGGTCGTCCTGCGGTGGCGGGGTGGACTGAATCTCAATCGCCTGCTTTTCAAGCTCTTTGAGTTCCTTGACGTGGGGCGTGTTCTCGCCGACGATGTTCTTAATCTTCGCAATATCCCAATGCTTGTTGACAAGCTTGATGACGTGCTTACTCAACATCTCGTATCCAAGCCAGATATTGTCAAGGCCGTGCTGAATCTGAGTATAGTTGGCCCTCTCGCGGAGCTGTGCAACGCCCACGGCCTGCTGTCCCGTGTCGGGTACGCCAAGCATGTCCGAAGGGATTGAAACCATGTCGAAGTCGGTATTGTTTTCCTTTTCGAGCATCACGTAGGCATCGGGAATCTTCGGCCCGTCGAATTGATCGATGTCGTTCAGGTCGTCCATTTCAACAACCTGTTCGTCGCCGGTGAGAAATGCCTTCATGTCTACGTTCGCGCCGCGCTTGACCTTGTACCCCTTGATGTTCTTCGACAGGATGAACTCCATCATCTGAGAACGGCGCTTGTTCTTTTCAAGCTGGATGTCCCGAAGCGGCCTTACCATCCCCTGAAGCTTCCATTCCCAATCTGGGCAGGTAGGGTCGAACGTCCACATAACCGGTATCAGCGGGTACTCATCTTCAAGGTACGGAGAAACCCCATCATAGGCCATGATGAAGTCCCCGATGGAGCGCTTCATCTTGATGATGTTGGCCCGTCGGTTGACGATCTTGTAGTCCTCCGGGTTTTCGAGCGATTCAAGGAATTTTTGCTCACCGCCCTTGTCGAGAATAGTATGCTCCATCGTCTGGAGGTTGATGGCGAACGGGCGTTCCTCGGAATCCCGGTACCACTTTTCCAGTACGTTTACGCGGCCCTTCCCGCCGAAGCTACGGGCGGTCATATTTTCTAGCGCGTTCTCTTCCTGATCCGGGAGTCCTTCAATCTCCTTCGCAAGCTTCGGGTACATCGCCTTCAATTCGGTCTTTGACAGGTATGCCCGCCTGAAAATGTGCGAGCAATCTGAAAGGTCGGGGCTGTTCATGTATGGGTCGAACAGAACGCGGAACGGGTCTTCGCGTCGGATAACAATGTCTCCGTTCAAGATGTCCCGCGAGTAGTCCATGTAAACGAAGAACCACCCGATACCACACTTGATGGCATCGTCAACCGTGGCGTCGAGTTGGTAACTCACCGGACGCGAGGAATACATAAGCTGTAAAAGCTGAGTGTAAACGTCTGAGCGGAAGTCGTCCGATCCCTCGTGCGGGTACGTTTTCATCCCGTTACGGTTCTGCCGGTGGAATCCAGACACCCAATCCACGCGCTTCTTGATGAGATTGATCGAAAGATACGGCTTGCCCTTCTTCTTCTTGACGCTTCCCCACTGGTTGCCGAGATAAAAGTCGTCGTCTTCTTTCATCTCGTTTCTAAGCAGCGAAAGGTGAGATAGATCGTCGTTCCATTCCGCGTACATGTCTTTAATGCTTACGTCTTCTCCATATGCTTTCATGCGTTCAACCATGAGTTACCATTACTCGCGTCTTTGGACTGCCTGTGCCACCTCAAAATGGGGTTGTCAGTCTCATGTGTAGCAGGCTCGACATACGCCGGGCCGGCCACCTTTACCTTCTCGTCCCGAAGCCTTGAAAGCGCGTCCAGCATGTCCTTGTACTGGCTTACGGGGAACTCGTTGTACTCTTCCATGATAAAGTCATCGACAAGATTTCTGAGCTTGCCGTTACAATCGGTGTAGGGTAGCTTTTCGGGGAAAATCATTCGGCCCTCTTGAAACAAGGGCTGCAACTTGAGAATCCTTTCGTCCTTTGATAGTCTTGTCCCGCCGACTTCCTCTATCGGGAAATGGAATCCCTCCTCGCGCTTCTTCTCCTCGATGTATTCGATGTCGCCCTGCATGGAGTATTTCTCGTAATAGACCTTTATCACCTTCCATTTAGCCACAAGGTCGAAGAGTTTCCTTTGCTTTTGCTGAAGGTCGAGCCTGTCTCTCACGCAGTCTAGTATGTAGTAATAATTCCTCTGGTCTACGCCAACCACCCACATGACCGTATAGGCTGAACCCTCTTTCTTTGATCCTGCCGGGTCGGCGAAGATGAAATTTCTTGTGTGTGGCCGGGCAGTTGAATTGTTGTAGTACCGAATCCAATTAACATCAAAAGCCTTCTCGTCAGCCTTGATAGGGTCCATGAGCATCTGTGAAGCAAAGGTCGCGGTTCCCATGTTCTTGAACTCTTCCCAGATGTGGTCCTGGGTATAGAGTACCGCCCGTCCATCTCCGATGGGAGATACGTCATCCTCCACCCCGACAGGCTTTGCCGGAAACGCTCCATTATGGGTGCAGGCATATTCCCTGACAGTATAACCTCCACCACGGATGAGTTCGCCATAGAAGTCGCCAAAGTGATAACGGGTTCCGATGAAACAGTGCGTTCCGTTTTTCGGGTCGCCGAGAGCATGTGAGAGCCTAACACATTCCGACACCTTGTTCCGCTGTTCACTGGTTGACACAGCCTCCCTTGTCACCACGTCGTCGTAAATACGGCGCGTAAAGTGCTTGCCCGTGGGCATGGAATCGATGAGTCCCGAAGCCTGCAAGGTACCGCCGATCTCGTTACCGCATTTAAGCTGTAATCCATCGTCAAGGGACCACAGCCATCCCTTTGTGTTCATCGGGTTAGCCGGGATTACATCTTCAAACGCGGCCGCAAGTAAACCGTTGGTTTCAAGAATTGTCTTGATCCGACGTAAAAAATCCTTCGCTATCGACTTCGTGTGAGAAAAAATACACCCGCGTATCATGGGGTCACGCAAGGCGTCCTGAATCGTACCAGCTACGGTTATTATCGAACTTTTATAATGATAGCGACTCCATACGTCCAGAGTCTTGTGGCGGTTGTCGTTGACTTCGTTAGCCCTGTCAACCAGCCACGGGTGGTTCATATCACCCCATCCCAGAACGAAGTACATCAAAAAAAACAGGTCGTCCCAACACAGCTTGCGAATCAACTCAATGGCTTTCTTCCAGTCGTTCTTGTCCCGAAAGACGTTCAGGTCGTGGGCGATCTTCTCGTAATTTCTACGGTACTTTGCGCCCTCTACAGGATGGAAGATGAATCCATTCACGCCTTGTTATCCAGAAGTATTCTAGAAATATCGCCCTCGAACACGAAACTCCCGAGGTGGTCAAGCCTTGCCGTCACATCAAGATAAATCTTCCCGCCCATCTTCTTCCAGCGGTTGCAGAACCCGTAATCCTCAGACCAGCCAACACCGTTCTCATCATAAAGGTTCTCGAAAAACGTGTAGGTAAACTCGCGCTCCTTCTCCGAAAGCAAGTGAGAATAGGTCTTGTACTTCATCTCCGGGTAGTGCTGCATCATCTTCTCGAACACGCCGCGCTGGATCATCAAGAATCCGGCCCCTACCCGCTCGACCTCGCAAATCCCATTTATGATGTCGAACCGGCCCTCGGGAAACGTCACGGTGTAGTCCTCTTTCATACACTTCTTCCGATACCCACCGGCTATGACTTCCTTTTCCGAGAGCATCAGTCGTATCACAGACTCGGCCTGAAAGCCTATGTCAGCGTCAAGGAACATGAAGTGCGTGTAGTCTGTCCCCCTTCCCAAGAAAGCGGCGACGCATTCGTTTCGCGCGCGGCATACGTTCGACTCGTTCCTAACAAAATACGTGTAAAACTCCACCCCCAAGTGCCAGAACAGGTTCTGCATCTTCAGAAGGCTAGCGGTGTAAACGTCGGTCAGCATCCCGCCGTAGCAGGGGGTTGCAAGCCAGAGCTTCATACCCCGGAGCTTCGCCATCTCGGACGGCGGAAGCGGCATCCCCTGCGATCTTTTTTCGCGCCTCTTGTCTTTACTCACTCTTCCTCACTAACCATGAACTACCCAAAGGCTGCACCCCTGGGAACGACTCCTGAACTGCCCTCGCAACACCGGGCCAGTTTATATCATGACCGCCGAAATACCCACCCTGCTTCACCTTCGGCCACCACGCCCTGATGTCAGCAAGCACGTCATCGTACTCGTGACTCGCGTCGATAAACACACCAACAAGGCTTTCATCTAAGTAGTCCTTCGCGGCCTCGACGCTCGGCTTCCTCACGGGAACGATATATCCCCCGCGAATCCAGCCATCCACGTTCTCGCAAAACTCGGCGTACACATCATGCTGCGCCACATAAAGCTTGTGCTCCTCGCTGCCCTCCCACGTATCAACACAGTACAAAACCAACCCACCGTCCATCAAATCAGACTGCACCGCAAAATACGCCGAACTTCTACCAAGCCAACTCCCAACCTCAACAAAAATGCCTTCTCGCGATTCGTCAATCACCCGCGAGTATATATCCTGAAAATCAAACCAGCCAGGTATCTCATACCACTTCTTCATGATCTATCACCATTACACCCGTACCGTCGTTCAGCCCAAACTCCCAAGTGCATCCCAATATAATAAGTCGATAATAACGATACCATGCGCGCGAGGTAGTCTCCATTGTTCACGAACTCTATCTCAGAACATATTAAAGCGCATACGTTTAAAACAAGCGCAGCCCATCCCAACCTAACCCACATAGTACGTCACCACGCAATGGCATATCCATAGAAGTTGCATCAACCACATGGAATATATGAATCCGTAAAAGACCTGCTCGTCTCTGTCAAATATGTCATAGGTTTTATACACCAAAAACGCAACTCCCGCCACCCACAAAATAACCGTTAAGACGTAAAACAAACTATACCAATGCATCATGCTTGGCCGTCAGTTTTTTTTCTGTATTCATGAGTTGCTTTTTTTTCTGGAATATATACATACGACACACCCAAGAAATCTTCCAGCTTGCTCATTCTTGTAGCAGCCATATTCCCGCGAGCACGCACCATGAACCTAAACTCATCAAGTTCTTTCTTCAACCTAATGACTTCTTCGCGCAACTCCTTATCCTTCATGGTCGCCTCCCACTAGTTCCTTGTAAGCTACAATACCTATGTAACTACCATACGCGGCCGCTACATATATCGTCAATCCAAGCCCTATCAGTGGGTAATATACAGACACTACACGGGCAACAGTCATGGCCACGATAAAAATACCAAAAACCACCCACTCGGATAGCGACATGGGGCAACCGATAGCCCGGAGAACACGCACCACTATCACTTTAAGTTTCTTCATTCTTCACCGTCCACACTGCACTTTTCTTCCCACCACCACCCTCGCCACCGCACGCAATACGAAACTTCCGCACAAACTCACCAGCGTCAAATTCGCCGTCCGACTCCACACGGATAAATAGCCTTCCCGCGTCCTCGTAATACACACACACCGCCTCAATCCCGCGCTTGCCCACCCGATCCGACATCAAGCCCATTATCAGCTTCACGTCCTCCACCGGGCCAATAGCCTCAAGGGGGATAAACACCACCACGGGAAAAACCTCCAAAATTTTCTGCTGGCTCAGTGAGGGTAATCGAGCACAATCCCTCCCCCGCTTTGGCTAGGGGGGGGCGTCTCCCGAATCCCAGCCACACACCGGCCCGCGCTATCCCGCACGCCTCCCGTCGAGCAGCACCGCACAGAGTATGAGCGCGAACAGCACTAAACATGTGTATAGTATAAAGGTCATGAGTTATCGCGCTCCTGAATCGCGGTGATGGTTTGGGCGCGCCGGCCGGCTAGGACGCCATATGCCCACGTAAGCATGTAACCACCTCACCGCGCACCACCTGGAACCATCCGCCGTATGGGCCTATCGTCTAGGTCGTCCCCTGGGCCGTCCTGAGCAGTCTCAGTGGCGTCTACGCTGTACTCTGCGGGGATGTCCACCTGTACCCGGCCGGCGCTATCCTTGACCGGGAAGAATTGGAAGATATTAACCGATTTGGGTTGCGGTTGGTCTGCGCCAGTCAGCCGGGATATACTGTCGTTGATGTCGCGTTGTAGCCGGACGCGCGTCTCGGTCTTGTCGATGCGCTCGCAGTCTCGGTATTGCTGCTCGTATCTCGCTAGGATCAGCGGCCGGTATTGGTCGATTTCGGCGGTTGCGAGGCGGAGACGCTGCTTGGCGGTCGCCATATAGCGTCTGATCTGCCTAGCCTGTACTCCGAATACAGGGGATAATGTGGACTGTATCGCGGAAGTGGAGTGCCCGGCTACGATCATATCTATTATGCGGGTAATGATTATGTCGGCGTCTGGTCTATTACGGGGCAATTATGGCCTCTGGGCGCGCGGAATGTCTAGTGTATTGGTAGTATATGGCATGATTATTAGCCTATTAACCGCACTCCACCGAGGATTAAGAGCGCCCAATTGAGTATTAAGCCTATAACCCGAGTAGGATCCTCGGTAGTAGCAGCGATGTCAATCACGCGCGGGCGGTGTATTTCCGGCGCGCGCTCCAGGGTGTCAACGAGGATATCCATTATCTCGCTGCACCGCCTCGCGGCCCGGTCGAGCTTGCCGTCATATATAGTAGGCATAATGCAATGTACTAAACATACGTGTATCTGTCAACAACTTTTTTCCGCGTTTTTGCACTTTTTTTCGCGCGCTCGGAAATAATTGCAAAAAATAGATTGACAAATCCCGATAGTGTAAGTACGCTACTATTATCAGCAATGATCTTTGAAAACTTCGGGGCGTGAACATGGTGCTTGCATCATGGCGGCAAGTAGGCCGACCGGCCGGAAACCGGTAACACGCTGAAAGCTAA
>Ga0265297_10011202_pt1 | contig 11034 bp, 9 predicted proteins | sample Munlanlwell13791_FD_192502 | JGI IMG/M metagenome (GOLD analysis project Ga0265297, IMG submission 192502) | Leachate microbial communities from a municipal landfill in Southern Ontario, Canada - Leachate well 137-91 | ecosystem: Engineered > Solid waste > Landfill > Unclassified | place...
CATATCATTTTGTTTCGCGGGTTGTTTGGCTTCGCACAGCGTGGCTTGGCAGGAGATTCAGGACAATTTGCAAAAAATTCGTCAGAGCGTGGTGCAGTCTTCCGATAATTTCACATATGCCAATAAAGATTTGGATTTGAAATTTATCGCCGAGCAGGTTGACCAAATCCAAAAACAGCAGACGAGTTTGTTTGCGGATGAAGCGGATTTCGGTCGCAAGGCCGTGCTTTCCGCGGATTTATTTTATTTGTCTGAGTTTTTTGAGAGGAGCTATGCCGAGGACAATCTAACCGCCATGCAGGATACGCGCGCGAAGATTGCCGAGCTGCTGGACGGTCGTTCCGGTGCACTTGAGCTTTTGGTTGAGTTGGACGATTTTATTTTGGCGGAAGAAGCCTACAAAAAATATTTGGCGAACGAAATTACGGAAAATAAATTTTCCGAAGTCGTCAAAGCGGCCGAGTCCGAGAAACTCTTCGAATTATTTTATCGTTTCATCGACAATGAGATTTTGTTCGGGGAGCGAGGAATCGATTTCCAAGAATAATTACCAAGTCCAGATCGGACTTTCTTCCAAGCGCTTTTTGTTGACTTCCAGCTTGATGGCTTCTTGGGCATAATTGCGTCCGCGGTTTTTGAGCACGATGAGTGTGATGTCGTCTTTTTGGTCCGCATATTTTCCGACAAATTCACCGAATTTTCGGCTGATATTATCAAAGACACTTTCGGAGCTGGTGCGATTGCCAAACTCTTCGACAATTTTGCGCAATCTCTCCACGCCAAACATTTCGCCTTTGGAATTTTTAGCTTCGACAATGCCGTCGGTATAGAGTGTCAAAATATCACCTTCCTGAAAATTAATTTCTTTTTCCTGAACCATATTTTGAATATCCGCGACCATGCCGAGCGCGATGCCACCGCACTTGATGGCTTCGCATTTGCCGGTGTTGGCGTGATAGTGCAGATAGTGTTCGTGTCCGCAACCGGTATAAAACAATCTCTGGTCTTCTTCGTCCCAGCGGAGCATGACCAGTGTCATAAACATATTCGCGGCGATACGCGGGTGAATAATCAAATTGGTTTTGATCAAAATATCGCTGGTTTTCTGGTGCAGGGGGGCGAAAGCGCGCAACAGAATATTCACCATCATCATAATCAAACCCGCCGGCACACCATGTCCCGTCACATCGCCGATATAGAACATGGTTTGCTTGTTGGTCTTGATGAAATCAAAACTGTCTCCACCGATTTCGGCGGCGGAACGCGTCTTGGCGATCATCTCGATACCGGGGATAATCGGCGCTTTTTTGGGCAAAACATCGGACTGGATTTTGGAAGCGAGACCGATTTCGTCCGAGAGTCTTTCGGCGTTACGAAGGTTGCCGGCGATATTTTCGATTTGGCGCGTCATCTCATTAAAAAATCTCGCCAGAATGCCCAGCTCGTCTTTGGAAGTTTCATTGATTTCCTCATAAGTGCGCCCACTGATCAGATTATCGATTTCCGTCGTGATTTTGTGCAGACGAATGTCGATCAAAAATTCGTAAAAAATAAAATTCAAAATAAGTCCGACGCCGGTGCCGATACCCAATAAAATCAAAACGCTTTTGCTCGTCAGGTCGATTTCCGCGTTGCGCAGATAAACCACAATCAGACTTTCGATGATTGCGGCGAACAAAAATGCGATAATGTTTTTTATTTTCAGGCTTTTCATTTTTATTTTTTTATTATCTTATTTTAGCATATTTCAGCCCAAAAATCAAAGTAAATCTCCTTCGAACCAGTGAATAGTCGGGTCTTTTTTCCACCAAGTGATTTGACGCTTGGCGTAGTTGCGGTTGCGTTGCTGATTTTTTTGCAAAGCCTCTTCCAAGCTGATTTTATTTTCGAGATATTCCAAAATTTCGCTGTAACCAAAACTGCTGAGCGCGGGTAGAGTGGGGGAATACTCTTTGATGATGTTTTGCGTTTCGGCGACCAAACCGCGCGCAAATTGTTCCTCGGCGCGTCGGTTGATACGCTCGTAGAGCACTTCGCGTGGCCAGTTCAGACCGATTTGCAGAAATTCAAATTGCGGTTCGCGAGTGGATTTCGGTTTCCGGGAGAGCGCCACTTCAATCGCGCGAACGAGATGCCTTTTGTTTTTGGGATTGATTTTGAGCGCGTCGGCGGGCGAGAGCTCGGCGAGTTTTTGCGCGAGTTCGGCGGTGGGTTGGCTTTCCAGTTCGGTGCGGAGAGCGGGGTCGGGCGGAGTTTGCCCGAAATCAAAATTTTGCACCAAGGCGGAAATATAAAGTGTCGTGCCACCACATACAATCGGCAGTTTTCTCTCGGCCTGAAGTTCGCGAATTTTATTTTCCGCGAGCTCTTTCCAAACCTGTGTCGTAAGGGTTTCGTTCGGGTCGCGAATGTCGATGAGATGGTGGGGGATACCGCGCATTTCCGCTTTTGAGATTTTGGCGGCGGAAATATCAATTCCGCGATAAACCTGTCGGCTGTCCGCGGAAATTATTTCACCACGGTATTGTTGCGCGAGGTCGAGGGAGAGGGCGGTTTTCCCGCTGGCGGTTGGACCCAAAATAACAAGAACGGGAGGCAATTTTGCCTCCTTCAGAAATTCGGTAATCAGTTTATTTATTTTTTGCTTTTCTGACATTAGCCGTAAAGTATGGTTTGCACAACGCTGACGAGAAAATAAGACAAAAAGATCAATGCCAAACCGATTAGCGAATATTTGACCGCGTCTTTACCGAAGGCGATGCCGTCTTCTTTGCCTTGCATACTGCCGATGATAATCATAATCCCACCAACCACTACTCCCAAAATGGAAAGTGAACCGATGGTCAGGAGAGCGAAGCTGACAGTGTGATTTAGGAAGCCCATGAGGCCGTTTTCTTCGGCGGTATAGATTGTTTGCCCATCTTCGCCGGCGGTTACGCCACTTTCATTGCCTTCGATTTTCAGATTATTTTCTCCTTCCAAGTCCCATGAGCCGGGGTTGAGCTTGATGACACTGGCCTCCTCCTTGCTGGCCAAAACATCAAACAGCTCCTCTTGCAATCTGTCTTGCGGGAGAGACATGCACCAAAAACTTGCGAAGATGATGAACGCGCAAGTGGTGAGAGCGAGAATGTTATGACTTTTTTTCTTTTGCATGTTTGTATTTTAGCACAATTTGCATTTTATTTTTGGTTTTGCGTTTGTTCCTTGCCAAGTTTGGTTACTTCGTCCGTGATCGTTGGTTTGAAATTTGTAACGCCGAACTCCGCCGTGGAGAGTGGGCGAGTCGGCTCGGTATCCCCGTTTTGCAGATTTTGCACGATAGGGTGGTTTGCACCGATAGCCGGTTTTTTGTTTTCCGGTCGCGGATTATTATTGATAATTATTTCTTTTTCGATTTTTTGCGTTTTCTCGGGAATGCCTTCCTGTGGATGGATTTTGTGGAGGCGTTTGTCCTGAAAGTCTTTGATCGCTCTGATTACGCGAGTTTCAACTTCGCCCAAATCCGTACTCTGGATTTTGAAACCGGCGGCTTGAACATGTCCGCCTCCATCAAAAATTTTGGCGATTTGAGTCGCATCAATGGCGGGAGAAGTGGTACGCACACTGCAAGAAATCACATCTTCAAACTCCTTGAAAAGCAAGATAATCTCACTATCGGGAGCATTGGAAAGAAGCTCATCAATGATACCACCGGACTCGTCTTGGTTGGCACCGCTGGAGAGCAAGTCGTCCTTGGAGATACTACTCCAAACAATCTTATAAGTGTTGTCGTAATGAATCTTTGATAGAATTTTGCCCCAGAGTTTGAGAGTGGAGAGGCGTTTGGTTTTGTAGATTTTGCGAATGATTTCCTGTTGGCGACCGCCGACCTCAAGCAAATCCGCCGCCACCTCGAAAGAGAGCGGAGAAGTGTTCGGATTTTGGAAACTGCCGGTATCGGTGATGATGCCGGTCAAAAGCGCGGTGGCGATATCGGGGTCCATGAGATCCTTATCTTTTGAAATATTTTCAAAAATTCTCGGCATGATTTCAGCGGTGGAGGAAGCGCTCGGATCGACATAATTCACTTTGCCGAACTTTGTATTGGAAATGTGATGATCGATATTGATGACCGGCGTATGATAGAAAAAATCCACATTTTCCGTATAAACCTCGCCGAGCTGGGGCAGGTCGGCGACATCCAAAACAAAAATCAAATCGTACTCGCTCTCGCCATAAGAAAACTTCACATCTTCTTTCAAAAAACCGCCACGCTTAGGTGTAATAATAATATTCATTTTATCGCCATCGAGGCTGTATTTGAGCTTGGAGACTTCGGTTTTGGCGCAGTCCAGAGTCAGAATGAGATCACGGTTGGCGGAGAAACTTTGTTCGAATTGGTCGACTTGAGGCAAAAATTCATAAACATCGGGAATCGGATCACCGCAAACCAATGTCGCGGTTTTGCCGATTTTTTGCAGAAAACGGAACAGCGCCAATGCCGAACCAATCCCGTCGCCATCCGGTTTGCGATGTGTAGCAATAAGGATTTTCTTGGATTGTTCGGTGATTTGACGGATTTGTTCGAGTGGAGAAGAGTTGTCGGACATTTTCATTTTTTTAAAGTCTTCATAACATTATAACATATATTTATTATAATGTCAAAAGTACAAAACTTTCTGTAAAGATGAAGTATTGTAGTAAAACATTCCATTTTACGCAAGCGCATTTTTGACTTTCAGAGGCAATCCAAAGATGCTAAAATATAACATGTAATCTTTAATTTCTCTTTCATGCAGTTCCAATTCCATACCATTGGTTTCAAGCTCAGTGCCGAACAGGAAGAATTAATCCAAGAAAAGATCCAAAATGTTTCCAAAATCGCTTCTCGCGTCGATGATGAATCCACAATTGTCCGAGTTGATTTCGAGCATACACGCTTTCCGGAAGAAGATAAGCGTTTCAATTCCGAAGTGACTATTTTCGCGCCGGGAGCGGTGATCCGCGCCGAGTGTTATGAGAGTACGGTAGAGAACGCGATTGATACCATTGAAGACAAATTACGCAGTCAGCTGGAACGCTACAAGTCCAAGCAGTATCGCCGTGGACACAAAGGCGAATGGCTTCCGACTTCCACACTGGAGGCGATTGAAGACGAACATGTTACGCTTGGGAACAAGCCACAAATCGTCAAACGCAAGCGTTACGAGTCCACACGCAATCCGATGACCGAAGAAGAAGCAATCGAACAACTTGAGCTTTTGGGACATGATTTCTTCCTGTTCGATAACGCCGACACGGGTCGTTTTTCCGTGATTTATCGTCGTTATCAGGACGGTTACGGTATCATTGAACCGCTCAAAGACGGAGAAAAGAAAGAAAACTAATTTAACAATTTTTTTTCAATTAAAATGTTCTTAGTTAGGTTCTTCGTTTCCGTTTTGCCATTGTTTTTTCCGCTTTACACGGTGCGTTTTGATTTTTGCGGAGTACCTTTCAGTTTGCCGGAAATTTTGCTCTACACCGCCTTGGTGATTTATGTTTATTGTCTGATTTTCGGCGGCCAGAAGTTCCTGCGTCTTCCGCGTTGGACTTTTTTTATGAATATACTTTTATTGCTGGTTTGTTTTCTGGCCGTTTGGGGTTTGCCCAAGGAAGTGGTTTTCGAAGGGCAAGCTTATCAGACTTTTGCGCACGGTGTCGGCATCTTCAAAGAATGGATTTTCGCGCCGATCGTTTATTTCTTTCTTTTGCGCCAGGTGGCGAGCGGGGAACAAGCGCAGGAGACTTTGCGTCGAGCTTTTTTGCTCGGGGCGAGCGGGTTGGCGGTCTACGCGCTTTTGTTTGGAGCGGTGAGTGATGACGGTCGCTTGATGGCGCATTTTTCCAATCCAAATTATCTCGCGCTTTATCTGACACCGGCATTTTGGTTGGCACTGACACATTTTTATTATGGTGAACGCAAGCGTGGTCCGGAAAATATTTTTTATATTTTTGTGCTTGGTTTGGCGATATTTTTGACCCGCTCCTACACTTCTTGGTTGGCTTTGCTCGCGACCGCTTTGATTTATATTTTTACCACCCTCAAAGGTTTTAAGCGCTGGTATTTCTTGGGAATTTTGCTTTTGTGTGGTTTGCTTGCCTTTGGTTACGAGATCAATTCCGAAAAATTCACGCAAATTTTTGATTTACAAGAACGCAGTTCCACGGCGGTGCGCTTGCAGATCTGGCAAGTGGCGCTGGAACTTTGGCGCGCGCATCCTTGGCTGGGTGTCGGTCTGGGTATGTTTCAGCTCGAATATTGGCAACACGCTTGGGAGATTTTGGGGCAGGCGCCTTATGAGTGGAATATCTTGCATACGCACAATCTTTATCTGCAATGGTTGGTTACGACCGGTGCGATCGGGCTTCTGGTTTTCTTGGTTTGGGTTATTTCCATTTTTCGTTATCGTCCGCTCAATCGCTGGCTGGACCCGCGTTTCATTTTCATTTTGATTTTGATTCAGGGGTTTTGGGATTTGCCTCTTTGGAAAAACGATCTGGCTTTTGTCTTCTTCTTTGTGGCGGGTTTGGTGGCGAGCGGGCATCATACTATGACCAGTCGTGTTTATGCCGGCAGTCTCTTTAATTCTTTTCGTGAGTTCGAAGTGCTCAGTCTCAATCCGAACATCGCGCGTCATCTGGACGGTGTTTATGCGGTCGAAGTGCGTTGGAAAGGACAGCGCATTCCCGCGATCGCTTTCAGTGGCGCAAATAAAAAAGGTGAGCGCAAATTTGAAGTGCATCTGTTTGGGCTGGAGGTGGATTTGCGCGGTGAAAAAGTCGATGTCAGTGTGATTGAGCGTATTCGCGATACGATGCAATTTGAATCCAAAAAAGATCTCAAAGAACAAATTTTGGAAGATTACGAAGACGCTAAACAAATTTTAAAACTGCAATAATGTTGGATTTTTTGCGCAAACTGATTTCGGATCGCAATCCTTTGCGTTTGCTCTGGCATTGGGCTTGGGCGGTTTTGGCGGCGGTGGTTTATCGTTTTCCGGCGCGTCACTTAAAAATAATTTTCGTAACCGGCACCAAAGGCAAAACCACGACGACTTGGTCCATCGGTTCGCTTTTGCAGGCGTGCGGAGTCAAGACGGCGGTTTCCACGACGGCGCTTTATCGGCTTGGAGACAAGGTTTGGGCGAACGAAAGCAAGATGACGACTTTGGGGCGCTTTGGTCTCCAGAAGTTTTTGCGTCAGGCGGTGGAGAGTGGTTGCGCGGTGGCGGTTGTGGAAGTTTCGAGTCAGGCGCTGACTCAGTCCCGTCTCTGGGGCGTACGGGGAATCGGTATGGTCTGGACAAATTTGCAAAATGATCATCTCGAATATCACGGTGGTTGGGAAAATTATCGCGCCGCCAAAGGCAAGCTTTTGGCGCAGGTGCGGGCGGGCGGTTTTGCGGTACTCAATGCCGACGACGCCGAGTTCGGCTGGTTCGCGGAACAGGCGCAAAAATATAATTTGAAAGTTTGGTCCGTGGGTGAAAAAAATGCGAATTATACTTTGAAAAATTTTGTTTTCGAGGAGCGCAATCTTAGTTTTGAGGTGGGGGATTTGGGCAGATTTGAAGCTAATTTCAGCGGTAAATTCAATATCCAAAATCTCGCGGAAGCGGTTTTGGCGGTACGCGCCTATGGTTTCGAAATTGCAAAAATTCGTGAAATTCTACCCAAAATAAAACCCGTACCGGGGCGTTTGGAAGTGGTCGAAAACCCGCTGGATTTGAATCTGTGTTTGGATTTCGCTTATACGCCCAAGGCGCTGGAAGAGGGGCTCAAAGCCCTGCGCGCCAAGATGCGCGGAGGCGAACTCTGGGTTATGTTCGGAGCGGTGGCGGGTGGGCGTGATGCGCGCAAACGACCGGAAATGGGTCTGGTGGCCGAAAAACTCGCCGACCGAGTGGTTTTGACCGACGACGACTTGGGTCCCGACGACGATTCCGCGCAAGTCATTGCGGGGATTATAAGCGGATTTTCCGCGGAATACCGAGCCGGTCAAAAATGGCGTCAGATTGTGCCCCGCGAACAAGCGGTGGAGTTCATTCTCCAGAATGCCAAAAAAGGAGACTGGGTTTTGTTTGCCGGAAAAGGGTGCGAACAAGTCCAGCATTTCGGCAGTCGTCAACGCCCCTACAATGAGCGAAAAGTAATCGAAATCACTTGCGCAAAAATTAAAAAATCAATAGAGTATAAGCAATAATCAAAACAAAATATGGACGGAATCCTGATAGTCAACAAACCGAGCGGAATCACCAGTCATGATGTGGTCGCGAAAGCCCGCAAGATGCTCAATACCCAAAAAATCGGCCATGTCGGCACACTCGATCCTTTGGCGACGGGCGTGATGGTGCTTTGTGTCGACAAAGCTCTCAAGCTTGCCGAATTTATGGTCAGTGAGACCAAGAGCTACCGTGCGGTGGCCAAGCTCGGCGCGACTTCGGATACGGGTGATGCGGAGGGCAAGCTGACACAGGTTATTGCGCGTGCTTTGCCTCTTTCACGCCCTTTACTCGAAAAAGAATTGGCCAAACTGGAAGGTAAACAAATCCAAATTCCGCCGAAATATTCCGCCATCAAAATCAAAGGAAAACCGGCTTACAAGCGAGTGCGCGAGGGCGAGGATTTCGAAATGCCGGAGCGTGAAATCGAGATTTTTGCCATGCACCTGATTCGTTTTGAGTGGCCGGAACTCGAGTTCAAAATCAAATGCAGTTCCGGAACTTATGTGCGCAGTGTGGTTGAAACGCTGGGCGAGAACCTCAAATGCGGAGCTTATCTGTCCGAACTCAAGCGTACGCGTGCGGGGGCTTTTACACTCAAAGACGCGTGCGAATTGAACGAAATTTCCGAGAAAAAACTCTTGCCGGCTTCCCGTGCGATTGAGCATCTCAAGCGCATCAAAGTCGCCGATACGCAACTGGAAGACATTCGCCACGGCAAAGCCATCTCCACGACGGAGCGTTTCAGCTCCGATCCGGGCTTGATTGCTCTGATGTCCGGAAGTGAAGTGGTCGCGGTCGCCAAGTACGACGCTGAGAAATTCACACTTCTCCCGACCAAAGTTTTAATCTAAAACATGCAGTATTTCGTCCCATTTTTATTCGCGCTGATTCTAACAGTGCTGGGTTCGTTTGCGGTTTTGCGTTTTTTTCCGAAACTGGGTTTAATGGATCGTCCGCATCTGTATGGGCTAAAGCGTCGCCCGATTCCGTATCCGGCGGGGATTGTGATTTGGTTGGTTTTTACGATTTGCGTTTTGTATTTTGCGGAAATGCGCGAAAGTGTGTACGGACTTTTGTCCGCCGGCACGCTGATCATGGTGGTCAGTTTCGCGGATGATCGTTTGCGTTTACCGCCGTGGTTGCGTTTTTTTGTACAAATTTTGGCCGCCGGAATTTTGATTTATTTCAAAGTCGGCGTGACACATATTACGATTCCGGGGAGTGAGGTTTTGGATTTGACGACTTGGAAAATCCCGCTTCTGGGCGGGTATTTCACCGTTTGGTCGGATTTACTGACGATTTTTTTGGTAATTCTTTTTACCAATTCCATGAACTGGTTGGACGGTTCGCCGGGGTTGCCATCGGGCATTTCATTTATCGCTTCGGGGATTTTATTTCTCTTGGCGATGCGTCCGGATTTGCACGCGATTGACCAAACACAGTTCGCGCTTTTGGCGGTGATTTTGGCGGGAGCTTGTCTCGGTTTTGCGTTTTTCGATTTTCCCAAACCGAAATTTCTGATCGGGGATACCGGCTCAATGTTTCTCGGTTTTACACTGGGGGCTTTGGCGATTATCTCCGGTGGGAAACTGGCGACGACTTTTCTCATTCTCGGCATACCGCTGGTGGACGCGGTGCTGGTTATCACGAATCGTATCCTGCATGGCAAAAAACCGTGGAAAGGCGACCTGAGTCATTTGCATCACCGTCTCATGCGCGCCGGTTTCACGCCACGCCAAACCGCACTAGTGGTTTATGTATGGGCTTTGGTTTTTGGCTTGGTGGCGCTTTTTTTGCACACCAACGGCAAAGCAATCGCGCTTCTTATTTTGGCGAGTTCGATTGTGTTTTTGGAAATCTTTTTGGCTTATCGCAAAAAATAATCACTCCAAATCTTTCTCCGCGGACAAGTAGGCTTCGGCGCAGGCGCAAGTACTACCCAGACCGATGGTTTGCTGGTCAACCTCGCGTGAATCCAAAAATCCATTTTGCGCTTTTTCGGGATTGGACAAACTGACTTTGACCGTGCGTCCGTTACGCGTTACGGCACCGGTGGATTTTTTATTGACCTGAAAATTGCGCGTCTGTTCCAGATTTTTTTCGATAAGCGGTTTCAGATAGCTCGACATAACTTCGTCCGCATTATTTTTGGCGATGGTGTAAGTTGTCAGCAAACCGTTCAAAGTCGCGCAAGGATTCTCCATGACGGTTTTCGGATTTTCCAATTTTTCCAATGCGATGGTTTCGCGCGTGTAGCGATAAGCGAGGTCGGCGTAACGCGTGCTTTCGAACATACGATCGAGTTGAGCGAGGGCGCGCACGCCCCACGGATAAAAAATTTCAAGTTCGGCGTTATCCAGTTCGGCTTTTTCGAAATAATCAAAATAAATTTGCAGGTTTTCGGTCAGTTCGGGGGTGGGTTCTTTTTCGTACAGAAGCGTGAGCGCAAACCAAACTTCGCCATTTGCAAATTCGCTTACGAGGCGTGGAGCGGGTTCCTCCTCACTCCAAACAAACTCTCCGGCGAGATATTTTTTGGTATTTTCTCCCAGTTTTTTCAAAAAATTTTCATAACCGTTACAAGTTTGGGCGAGTGTTTCGGTCCAGACAACCGTTCCGCGGATATTTTCACAAGTCAGCCAGTTCAGTGTTGTGGCGCTGACGAGAAGATTTTGCCCATTTTGCAGATAACTCCATGCAGGTTCGGTGGTGCTTTGCGTTTGCGCGGATTCCAAACCCTGCGCGCTGGCGGCCAGATATTTCCCGTCCTGATAATAATCCGATA
>Ga0265297_10011203_pt1 | contig 11032 bp, 14 predicted proteins | sample Munlanlwell13791_FD_192502 | JGI IMG/M metagenome (GOLD analysis project Ga0265297, IMG submission 192502) | Leachate microbial communities from a municipal landfill in Southern Ontario, Canada - Leachate well 137-91 | ecosystem: Engineered > Solid waste > Landfill > Unclassified | place...
AAGAAATATGCAACGCGGCTACCAGCTCATCTACAGTAGCCTTCAGAAAGCCATTATCATCAATATTACCGATTATTTCGCTGCCTACCCGCAGATCTTCGTCAGAATTAGCAAACATACCAAGCTGCCTAAGCAGCACGTCTTGCAGGGTGGGCTTTTTTGACAGGATTTTATCTGATATATCCTCAAAAACGTCCTTTTTTTTGCTTTTGATGGCCCCTACAAGGCCGTTTTCCTCATCAGGAAAAGAGGAGGGAGGGGAAACAGTGACATCTTCTCCCAAACACTCTTCTTCCAGGCAAGGGTTGTTTAACAACTCTTCCTCAAGCAAATTTCTCAAATCAAGCGAGGAAATGGCAAGAATACGCAAAGATTGCCGCAATTCAGGAGCCATGACCTTTCGTAATTCAAGCTTCTGCCGTAAGTCCATAGCTGTAGTATAGCATACCAGGTTATAAGGTCAAGGTTGAGGCTTAGGTTAAGAAAGGTTTAGGTCGAGGCTAAGGTAGCCAGTGTAATAACAAAGGCACAAATACCCTGCCTGCCGGCAGGCAGGGACTATAGACTATTGACTATCGACCCGTTTTGATTTGTTATTTAGAATTTGTCATTGGTGCTTTGGTATTTGTCATTGAACTCAATACACAATACTCTATACTACATACTATCTTCAACTTGACAGACCATCTTCTAGCTAGTATACTAAGACTATGAGGAACCAATGAGAAAAGGATTTACGTTAGTAGAAATCATGATAGTGGTAGCCGTTATCGCGCTCTTGGCAACATTGGCGATACCTAACCTTTTACGCTCCAGAGTCAACGCAAACGAAGCCTCTGCGCAGGCAACCCTGAAGACCATCTCTACCGGATGCGAACAATACGCTGCTGCTAATGAAGGCGGCTACCCTACAGAGTTCGACGAATTACTAAACGCTACGCCGGCCTTCCTAAACGAAAACTATACCAACGGCACAAGAAACGGCTATAACTTCACCTGCGAGTTTGGAACCGGAGACGGATATACTTGCGATGCCCTGCCTGCCCAAATGAATTTTACCGGTACCAAAAGGTTCCGCGTCTCTACCGGCGCAGTAATGTCAACGTACTAATAGAAGTACCCGCCATAATTCCACTGCAGAACAATAATAGGTCAAGGTTGAGGCCCAGGTTAAGTATAAGGTTAAGGCCAAGGCTAAGGCCAAGGTAGCGCGTGTACACCGTACGCATAACGCTGAACGCACAACCCATCCCGTACTCGATACTCTATACACTATAACTCAATAATAAATCTACTTGACACGCCCGCCTTTCTGTGGATAATAATGAGTATGTACTCAAAATAACCAGGGCGTTAAAAGTAAGTAAGTTTAAGTAAATGGGCTTTCGACGAGCCCAAAAATACCATGAAACCACGCGGCAGGCCAAGAAAATACAGGATAGTAAAAAAAGACCCCAAAATAAGCCAATTTAGCCCAAGAGGAAGGCCCGGAAGGCCTGATGAAATTGAGCTAAAAATGGATGAATTTGAGGCTATCAGGCTGGCTGATTTAATGGGATTAAGACAGAAGGAAGCAGCCAAATCCATGAGAATATCCCAACAGACCTTTAGCAGGACCCTTAAGAAGGCAAGAAAAGCACTGGCAAGCGCCATTGTGGATGGAAGGATCATTAGGATCCAGGGAGGCCAGTATGTACTCAGTACGCGCCACGATTTGTCTCATATAGACGCCGCCAGACCGCAGCAAGCAGGCCAAAACATCTCAAAAATCACCTAAAAGCCTATCCTTATAGCCGTGCTCAACCCCCGAATAACCTATATCCTGAACTTCCTATAATATCTCTTATGTTAACTTGAGCATACTTGAATAATATTAATTAACTGTATGTAATACAATAAGTTACGTTAATATGGTATTTTCCTGTGGAAAAGCCACTTTTAACTTACTCGGACTTACTTATGTTTTTTAAGGATTGCAGCGCTTAACAAATGATTAGTTTATTTAACAATAAACCAGGGCGGGCTTATATCCGGGGCATTCTCTTTGTTAGGCCTATAATTCCGGGGTAAATCGACCCTTCTCCGAAACGGCCATTAATTTTATCTATTGTTTTAAGTAAATCCTCCCTCCTTTTTTGCTCTTCAAATAAAGGAAGGTACCTATTAGGCAAAAGACCGCTGCAGGTTACTCCAAGCGCCCTTACCTTGGGCATCTTGGGTCCGATTTTAGCCATTATTTTAAGGCTTCTTTGGTAGATCTGGTAACCATCATTAGAACCTTCGTGAAAGGCCTTCTGAGCCCCTAGGTTGCCCATTTCAGGGCCATTTAACCATAGGTGCACAGTATCTGCCAGGAGGTTTTGAGCCCTTAAGCGTTGAGCAACCATTTCAGATAGCAACCTGACCCACGCCCTAATAAACCCCGGGGTTTGCGTTGCCCTGGGCAAGGTATAAGAATGGCCTACTGACTTAGGCCTTGATTCTTCTTCAGCAGGCTCAAAGCGTTCCTGAGAATGTAAAGACAGGTAAAGATTAAACCCATATTTGCCTAAATTTTGCTCAAGAAAATCGGCGCTTTTAAGATACAGGTCAAGGCAGGTTTTGACTCCTAAATCGCTTAAAATTTGCCCGGTTTTTTTGCCTACCCCGCAGATTTTGCCCACCGCTACCAGGTCTAATATTTCAGTTAAATTCGTATCAGTCAGGACAGCTATGCCGTTAGGCTTATTCAGCTTGGAAGCCAGCTTTGCTAAAAGCCAGTTCTTGGCTATGCCCACTGAAGCGGTAATGTGAAAATCTGCATATATTCTTTCCTGGATTTGACGAGCAAACTTTTGTGGCTCAACACTATCATTAATATCCATCTGGAACTCGTCAATTGAGGTATACGCCAGGCTGAAACCATAGCCTTCAAGCATCCGGAATATCTGCTCAGAAATCCATATATACCTCCCCTGCTGGGCAGGCACAAACTCTAAATTCGGGCATAATTGCAGGGCATCCCGGGAAGACATGCCGGAATCAATACCGTACGCCTTGGCCTCATAGCTAGCAGCGCAGACTACGGTATGCATCCTGTTATCGCGGGAACCGACTATAAGGGGTTTTTCTTTCAAGCGAGGGTTAATTGCCTGTTCAATGGAGGCAAAAAAGGCATCCATGTCGATGTGCAGGATCATTTCGTAGTAGTATTGAGTAAAATAAACTGTTCGCCAAATTCTAAATCCTAAACTCTAAATCCTAAACAAATTCCAAATCTCAATGTTTTAAATCCCAAACGAATTCGTTTAAAGCATTGGGATTTGTGATTTATGATTTGTTTAGAATTTATGATTTAGTGCTTAGGATTTAACTTATAACTTTATCTAATCGCCAACTTAGACTTACGCTGCTAAACGATATCTGATACAGGTCAAGGCCGGTACTTACCGAGAAACAATGAAGCGTTTCCTGACCGCGGCGCTCCTGCCAATAATAGGTAATTTCTTTTATTTTATATTTATTATTATTCCAGATAAAAAGGCGGGGATTTGCCCTGGTGTTCTTAAACCACACCAGCACTTCAATCCGCCGGCCTATGGCGGTTGAGCTTTTTTCTTCACCGGTTTCATGAATATGGCGGTCCCAGCGGGCCTTGGGGCTAAAACTACTGTAGGGCATCGTAGTAGTACAGAATAAAACAAACTATCTGGCAAATCCTAAATCCTAATTTCTAAATCCTAAACAAATTCTAATGTTCTAAATCCCAAATGGGTCAGTTTAAAACATTAGGATTTGTGATTTAGGGCTTGTTTAGAATTTATGGTTTAGTGCTTAGGATTTGCCGTTACCTATTATATTATATATATCTTCTCACTATCGTCACCAATTTCCCTATCACCGTGAACTTACGATATATAGGCTGGTAGTTTTTATTCGCGGGTTCAAGGTAATACGCAGACCCCTTCTGCCTGAATATCTTTAACGTCACTTCATTATTCTCCATACGTGCTGCAATGATATCTTTATTATGGGCGGTTGGCTGCTTTTTGATGATGGCGATATCCCCCTCCATGATTCCTGCTTCGGCCATACTATCCCCTTTTATGCGCAAAGCGAATGTATCCTTCAGGGAGCGGCCGTAAAAAAAATCCCCCGGTTCAAGGTACCCTAAAATATCCTCATACGCTTCGTTGGGGCTGCCTGCAAAAATTGTGGATATTATGGGGATACGCGTGGGATTATCTCTTAATAATTCGATTGCGCGGGATTTATTATGCTGGCGCCTTACAAAACCCTTGGCTTGTAAAACCTTTAAATAATCCCTGACTGTGCCGGTTGAGGAAAATTTCAGCTTATGCGCGATTTCCCGGATTGTCGGCGGCATTCCCCCCTCTATCCTTTCACGGATAAATTGTAATACCTTTTCTTGCTTGGGGGTCAAATGCGGCTGCGTACTCATGAAATGATATTACCACACATTTGTGTGGTAGTCAAGGATTTATTAATGAGAGAAAGGACCGGTGTAGAATTCGTAGTGAGAAAAACTATCCAGCTATGTCAATTATAATAGGTTAAGGTTAAGGTTAAGGTCAAGGTTAAGGCCCAGAGAGGCCAAGGTCGAGGTTAAGGTAGGGACGAGTATGAAATATATAAAAGGGTTGGTTATTTTACTGATAAAGAATTCAATTCAGGGAACTCGATTCACTTATAAAAGATATCTGGCGGGGATTGAACAAACTGATTGCCGGATTCAGAATTTCGCTAACTTAACCTCAACCTCAGCCTCAGCCTTTCTTAACCTTGGCCTTTAGCCTTAACCTATTCTAGTGGAGTACTGTGATGACTCCGGTTGTCCCGGAACTTATAGCCAGCCTTTCTCAAGCCAATAATTATACTCTTCCTGCCAATCGTCCTTTCTAAGCCTGATTATCCGGGCAAAATGCAACTTACCCTGCTCTATGATTTCCATTTGCTGCGGATATGCCTTTTTCTCTTTTATATCTGCGGCGAACTTCTTGCCTAAGGCATAAGCTTCTTCTATTTTATCCTGCCCGAACTGCTGAAACGCAGAAATGCCTCCTGAATATTGCGCCCCGCAGGTATGCGCGTAGAACTTAATATAATCAAGAACTTCTTTATTCTGGCCGCTCCCTGAGGTAACAACCCCGGCTACATATTTTCCCAGGAGGCGCTTACAATGAATAAAATGCGCAGACCGGTCAAAGAGCGTTTTCATCGAGCCGGTCACCTGGTTTATATAGTTAGGCGATGCAAAGAGTATGCCATCTGCGCTAAGCATTTTCTCAAGAAGGAGTTGCACACCGTCTTTTATCGAGCAGCGTAAGACGCGCTTATGGCAGGCCTCGCAGTGTTTGCAGAAAAATATTTCAAAATCATCAAGATGCAGCACTTCGCAGGTAATCCCCTCTTCTTCTAGGCCGCGTGAGGCTTCTTTGGCTAAAAGATAAGTGCTGCTCTTTTCTTTGTGGGGGCTTGCCGATATCAACAACACCTTCATTTTATTGTTCTTTCTCTAACTTAAAATCGTATTCCCGTTTTTTTAAGTCCGGAAGATACTCGTTATTATTGGTCCCGCACCAGAAATAATGGAATTCTATCGGCTCTGCGGCGTTTTTATAGCCCTTCTTGGAAACACGCAAGATATATTGCCCCTTCACTTCCCTCCTGTCCTCAAACCAATCTTTGCGCCGGTTGCATATAACCGCAAGGGGGAATTCTACAGGCGTCCTTCCGTAAAGAATATTATTTATATACACCTCCGCATCCTTAGGATCTGAGCTGACTTTTATGCGGAAGGTAAGGCTTGCCTCTTCTGTCCTTGGCGGGTCGACATAAGGGATACTGGCACATCCCGCAAGACAGGCTGCGAGAGAAAACAATAAACCAAAACGAATTACTCGGCACACCTCCATTGACTCCTCTGGCTTGTTTTGTTTCAAGCGGGCTTACTTGTAGCTACCCAGATGCAGCTTTGCGTTCTTCAGTTTCTCCAGGAAGTTGTCTTTTTTAAAATCGCGCAACCATTTTTTCATGATAATCCAGCCGCCGAAACGAATCACATCGTTACGCCATGGCCGGTACCATTTTCTCCAGCCTGACCTGATATTATGCAAAAAGAAAAGCAGCGCCGGGAAAGAAAATATATTGAGCACGATTTTGAACATATAGTAAAATTGATAAAACCTTCCCATGATCTTCCTTACCGATAGTTGCATCTCTTCGGCCTTCATAGGCTCATCCGGTTCAAATAGCGGAAAGATACCGTCATAATACTCCCACCCTACATCCTCAAGCGGATACACCCTTCCCTGCTTCAGGAGCCTCTGCCTTAAGTCTGTACCGGGTAAAGGAATAGGCAACAAAACCTGTATAGTGTCGATCTTGGCTTTTTTGATGAAACTCCTGATGCGCTTTACCCGTTCCCTTGAAGGCATCTTAAAACTTACCCCCTCTTCCATGGGATAGCCGAAAATGAACATGCCGTGTATAAGAAATCCGAATTTATGGTATATCCTGGTGAGCCGTATCATTTCCTCGGGCTTTAAATGCTTATTCATTGCCTCCAATTCTTCTTTTATCGGCGACTCAAAACCAATAGCCACGGAGTTAATACCTGCTTGCCTCATCACGGCGAGCAGCTCGGGATCATTAGCTTTGTCCAGGCGGATCTGCACTGTAAAATCAAGCCTTCTGCCGATATTCTGCTGGTAATCCTTAAGCATCCGGCAGAATCGTATGGTTTCATCCCGCTGCTGCCCAAAAAGGTCGTCAACAATAAAAAAGTGCCTGGCATCCATTGTTTCCAAAAGGAAGCTGATGCGTTCCAGCATGCGTTCGGATGATGAACAGCGAGGCTTGCCTTTGACCGTGCAAAACTCGCACTCCATCCCGCAACCCCTGATTCTTTCTATGGGATAAATCTTTATCCTGGCATACCGCACCAATGAGAAATCCGGAAGGGGCAGTTTATCAAAATCGCTCAGGGGATCCCTTTGGGGGGTAAATAGGACTTCTCCTTGTTTTAAATACGCAAGGCCTTTGATTGCGCTTACGTCCTTATCCTTCTCTAATGCGCGCAAGAGTTCTTTAATGGCCTCTTCCCCTTCCCCGATTACCACATAATCAATCCCCGAATGCAGTGCCTCGCTTATATTTTCCTTGATGAAATGTTGCCCTCCTGCTATGGTAATGGCCCCTTTCTCTTTATAAAAACGGGCTATTTGATAAAGCCGAGGTATCGTGCTTGTCAGGCCGCCGTAAAGCCCTACCACATCCGCAGGCCTCAATTTTTGTAAAAATTCGTGGTCGGCGCCTACGGTACTACCCTTAGGCCCATAGCGGCGCAGGTTATTCTCATCAATAACTTCAACATCCCAACCCTCCATCTCATTCACGGAACTGGCAACGCTTACCGGCCCCAGCGCAGTCATCCGGTTGGCGATAAAAGAATATATATTGAATGCGGGGTAGCCCGGGATCACCACTCTCAACCGAAATCTTTTTTTAGCAGGGTCAAACATAATGGTTATCTCCTTTATTTTATTATACCACTTCCGACTTTTATTGCATATAATTTAGTGTAATAAAAGAGGCCGGACTTCATGTCCAGCCAAAAGAAAAAAAGAAAGGCCGGACATGATGTCCGGCCAGTAGTGTGCGAAAAAATTCCCTGTTATAAAGTTACTCTTTCCACCAGGCTCCCCGGTATGCCTCTACCGCCCAAGGCGTAAACGGAGGCATATTGCCTGATGCAAAATCAGTGTCGTAACTCCAATTCCGGTTAGGCGCAGTATATTGCGGATTGCCATACACCCAGGAACCCTGGGCAATCTGGCTGTTCCAAAGCTCAACAAAAGAACCCTTAATTTTCAATTCTTTGCCTGTCCACTTCTCGTGCATGCGCGGATAGTTCTCAAGGCCGCCGTTATAGTGCCCCGTAGACGTCTGGTCAATGCCGGAAATAAACGCGGCATTCACTTCAGTATTACTGGCGACCCGATAATCCACGGACTTGGTGCTGTTTGCATCGCTCCAGCTGTTCGAGAGCAAATTAACCGCATCGCTGTATACCGCAGACGGCTTCTTGTTAACCGTATTATAACTGCCCTGCACATATACAGGGTCGTTTGAAACGACTGTCAGGCCGCTGTTGCGGTATATCTGGGAGCCGTTTACCAGGCGCACTCCTGGACTCTGGTTACTGGGGGCATCATTTCTTGTCGCATAGATCAACCCGTTACTGGGAAGATTATTCGTAAAGCTTGGGCTGCCTTCCACGTCTCCCGCCGCATACCCTGCAAGTTTCTTGAGATCAACATTGGTCATACGCACATACTTGCCTTCCCTGTTATTATAAAACGTGGTAGTGGTAGTAATGGTGCCCGCAGGCATATCAGTCCCCTCAACCAAAGGCACGCCGTTTTTTGTGATTACCCCGTTTTCAATTTTTACGCCTGCCTGGCTGGCATAGTAGCCATCCGGCTGAATCGAACCAACTGAAGGCGCAGTTAATTCAGTCACGCCGTGCACGCTGCTCTTTACGGTGCCGTTCCAGCGGGTCTGCGATTCAGTCAGCCAATCCGCAGAATCGCTGTCAAGGCCGGCCATAGCTTCGAAATCAGTCGTTCCTGCCTTTTTGATAGATACGGCCCCCAACATAATATCAGTGCTATCCTTGCGATGGTTGTAAATATTCCCTGCAGAATGTAAATATTCATTGTCAACGGTAAGCGTCGCGTGCGTGCCTAAATACATATCTTTATTAGTATGGATTCTTCCCGCAAAAAGCATGGCAGCGCCGGGTAGAATCTCTAAGTCGTCATTATAAAATACCGCGTGCTGGAAGGCATAAATAAGCCTCCTCAAAAAAGCCTGCTTTAAGGTCGCGGTAATTTCGCCATACGTAGGGTGCACAGCCGTCGCAGTGACAATGTAGGCCTTCACAAACACAGTGCTGCCGTCGGGGTCAGTCACTACTTGTGTGCCGTTTGTAATGTTCGCCGCGGTAATAAATGACTCAACTGTAGCACCGGATGGGAACAATGTAGAATTGGAATATGTGGTCGTAATAGTCCCGTTTGCCGGGTAGCGGTCAATATTCGGGTCTATCTGATAGTTGGCAATTGCATAATTAAACTTCTTGATGGCATCCTCAAGCCCGCCTTCTGCCAGGTAAAATACCTCGTTCTGGGCTTTCTGCCTTTGCACCAGCAACCGTTCATTCGCATTTTTAAGCAGGAATGCGCCTAGAATAGCAGCTGCTACCACCAGGATTCCGTACAACAATACGAATGCCTGCGCCTTCGAATGTTTCTTGTTCAATATGAATTCTCTCATTAAGCACCCCCCTTGCTTATCTGTTCCTCAGCTTTATGATAGAGCGTAGGTTAATCGTTACGTTCCTGTGAAAGGGTGTCATTCTCTGAAGCGTCAACAATACCCGTAGTTCATCATTATAGAGAGCGGGGTTTATCGTATTATCCTCAAACTCAACATCGGCAACATCCCTGCATAAAATAGTGGTTGTACTGTTTGCCACACGCTGTAACTCCTTGTCTGCTGCGACATATTGATACTGGACAGGATGGGCCATATCCCACTCGGTACTGCCGGTCGCATTCAACACCAATCCGTTTCCGTCAATATCCTGCGGGAGGTAAAACGTGATATTATGGTTATTCGGCACATCAGGGATAGTAAGGTTTGCAGAAGGCAAAACGGTTGAGGTGCGCGTCGCGCAATATAATTCATTCGACATAAGCGCTATTGCGTTGCGTGCCGAAGAACGCAGCTCCGTATCATAGGTTGATGACTGCCACGCATCTATAGCCTGGATAAAAAACTGCGCCATCAGTAAGGACAGCACCACAAAAATGACGACCGATAAAAGCGTTTCAATCAAAGTAAACCCGTACTCTTTTTTAACAGCCTCTTGCCTCATATACTCACCGTGTCTTTTTCGTCGTCAGGCTGTTTCCATATTGCCTGCCGATCTGGTCCTGCCAGTTAACGGTAACCATAATTTCAAGCGGGTCGCCGGTTGTGTTAGGATAGGTAACTACTATCTGTTCTCCCTTTAACATATAATTGCCGGTTATGTTCGCATATGGGTTGGTTACCGGGCCGTTTATTGTGCCGTTAGGGAATTTCGCGGTCAATTCGTTAAAAGGCGTGCATTTGATCCGTTCAAGCATATCAACCGCATCATCCATGGCGATCGTATTGCCTTTGGCAATTTCAGAGAGAAAAATATTGCCCACGTACCCCTGCAAAATTGCAATTGTGGCAATTACGCCTATAGCAACGGCAACAAGCAACTCAACTAAGGTCATGCCTGACTTAATTTTTTTTCTTACCATATTTTTGCCTTTCTAAAAAAAAATCAGTTCACCTCCACGAATGATAGGCAAACTGATCCCTTCCTACCTTGGCAACCAGGCTATCCCCTAAGGACCCTTGGCTTTGCTCCGCCATACGGTACGATGCCATGGCGGATCCGCCGGTGTTGCGGCGGAGCCCCAAGATTACTCTTGGTTTGCCTTTATCATGCAGGTAACAACCCTTTATCTTTCTAGTAATAAAGTATAACATATAATTTTAAGTTTTTCCCGTAAAAAATCTTACTTCATCCGTTTTATCATTCCTGCCTGCGGCGCACTATCTTCAGGATAAGAAACGATACAATGTATGCGGCTATGCCGCAACATAACGAAACTACCACGTAACCAAACAGAACCGGGAAAATAATTTTTAAGAAGCTGAGTGAAAATATGTCTTTCCAGCGGAAATCCTCCATCAAGAAAAACCATTGCGCCCTTATTTCCTGCCATTCTATCTTACATACTGCCGCACCGATCTTTACCGCAGCCAAAAACGTCACCACACTCATCCATGTATTGGTAAGGATACTCCCTGCTAAGGCGGCAGCGCGGTTTAACCGTAATAGTGCCGCCAACACAAGGGCGGCAATCGGGCCTGTCCCCGGTATTATCCCCAGAGTTACCCCGAGGCCAAACCCTGACGCAACCTT
>Ga0265297_10011204_pt1 | contig 11030 bp, 12 predicted proteins | sample Munlanlwell13791_FD_192502 | JGI IMG/M metagenome (GOLD analysis project Ga0265297, IMG submission 192502) | Leachate microbial communities from a municipal landfill in Southern Ontario, Canada - Leachate well 137-91 | ecosystem: Engineered > Solid waste > Landfill > Unclassified | place...
GCGCCGATCCCCGGCCATGCGACGATCGCGCGCTTCGAGGCGAGCGACTACAACGTGCCGGTCTATCAGAAGGTCGAAGTCTCCTGGCTGGTCCTGGAGGCGAAGTCGGTCACGCTCGACGGGAAGCCGGTCGGGAGCGAGGGATCGTTCCGCCGCACCTATGACCGCACGACGGAGCATGAGATCGAGGCAATCGGGGAGGACGGGAAGGCGGTCCGTAAGGCGCTGACGATCCGGGTCGACCTGCGGAGCGCCTGCGAGTGGCTGCGCAAGCCGGCGGACTGGGAGTTCCTCGATAAGAAGACCTGCCGGATCGAGACGCAGCCGAACGGCAGCCCCTATTATGCGGGCCGCGATCTGCTCTATCGGGTCACGATCCGCGACCACGTCTCGGGCGCTGTCATCGATCAGGCGACCGGGGAGATCCCCTATGTCGGGCCCGGCAAGGTTGGCAGCGTGACGATCAAGTTCGCGGTCGGAAAGATCGCCTGGGAGGACACGGCGGAGGTCGAGCTGGTGAGCATCGATTGCTCATTGAGCAAGCCGTGAATTGATAGGCGGCGAAAAAGATACTATTCTTTTCCAAGGAGGAAGCATGAAAATCTCCAAAACGGCGGCGGCCGTCCTGGCCGCGTTCATCATCCTTTTCGTGGCGGCGGTGCTTTTCCTGCACAACCGCGAGATCAGGCGCATCGAGGAGGTCGCGGTCGCCGAGATCACGGCGAAACTCGAACGCGAGGCGGAGGCGAAGCGGCGGAAGGACCGCGAGGCGCTGGAAGCGAAACTCGCCGAGCACGAGAAGGCGATCATCCACAAGACGATACTCTACGAGGACGAGCGCAAGGAGTCAGCCCGGCAGCGTGCGGAGAAGGAACGGGCCCGGCAGGCGAACGCCTCGATCGGCAAGGAGTGGCAGGCGAAGTTCGACCGGGAGACGGAGGCGCACCGGCTGACGATCAAGGAATGGGGGGAGAGCGAGGCCGAACTGAACAGGCGGCACGATGAGATCGTCTCCGAGTTCCGGCTGACGATCGCGGAACTGCAGAACGCCGTCGGCATATTGCAGACCGAAGTGACGGCTGGCGACAAGGCGATCATCGGCCTGAAGGCGGCGCTGGCCCTGGAGAAGCGCAAGGCCGGCAAGCGGATCGTGCACGGGCCCGGCGTGACGATAACTTATCGCGACGGGAAGCCGGACGCTACCGCCGGCTACCAGGTCACGTTCCGCATCGGGAGGATCGGATGAATATTCCCGAAGAGGATCGCCCGATCGCTTACCTGCGAATCGCCATGCGCCGACCTGGATCTGTTAAACAAGTTGCAGTATGGCTTCGCAAGCAGGCTGATTATATTGAGGCCCATGAGACCAAGTGTAGTAAGTATTTAACCTTGCGCTTGTTCTCTATCAAGAAATCCAAACCAATCAAATGAATAAACAGAGCGGGAGCGAGAGGGCGGAATGAAAACATCTGGATCTCCTTCCCCGGCAATCTCTCATATTATTTTCATGCACGGCCTTGCCTCGCCTAACCCATCGGAGAATTTTCCCCGTGCCTAAAAAAAGGAAAGATGCGGCCCGCTCTTTATTAACTCCAAAACAGGAACGCTTTGTCTTGGAATATATGATTGACATGAATGCTACCCAGGCGGCAATCAGAACTGGTTACAGCAAAAAGACAGCCGAGGTTCAGGGATCGCGCTTGTTAAGTAATGCTAAGATTGCGGCCGCGGTTGCCAAGGCCAAGAACAAGACCGCCGATAAATTAGAAATCACCCGCGAGCGTTGGCTGAAAGAATTAGCCTGTGCCGCATTCATTGATATCCGCGATCTTTATGAAGATGATGGATCAATCAAGCTGGTCCGCGATATGCCGGAGAATGCTCGCCGGGCAATCGCCGGTCTTGAAGTTACCGAGATATTTGATCGGGCTGACGGGGATCAGCAATCGGCTATTGGCTTACTTAAGAAAGTGCGGCTGATACAAAAGAATAACAGCCTGGAATTGATAGGCAAGCATCTTGGTTTCCTGGGTGACCGGGCAGAAGGTGAAGTGAATATAACGGCCGATGGGAAGAAGTTTGTCATTGAAGTCCGCCACACTAAGCCGAAATCTAAGCCGGAATAATGTCAGGTGAAGAACGCCTGGTATGTAGTGAATCGTTTTACCCGCTATTGGATGATGAACACTACTTCCTTATGCTTGGTGGCGGCAAAGGATCAGGAAAATCAGAGTTCGCCGCTCGTAAAGTAATCTATCGCTGTCGCAAGGAAGGTAATCACAATTTCCTCATTCTCCGCAAGGTTGCCGCTACTTGTAAAGAATCGGTCGTTGAGGTTATGGTGAAGGCTCTTGAAGAAATGAATATTCCATATCGCCACAGCAAAAGCACGAATGAAATCAACTTCAAGTCGTTCAGTGGTGCTCCAAATCGTATCCTTTTTGCTGGCTTGGATATGTGGCAGAAAATAAAATCACGCAAAGGGGTGACCGGGATTGTAGTAGAGGAATTAACTGAATTTACCGAAAAGGAATTTGATGAAATTGATTTGATGTTCCGTGAGGAAACGGGACACTATCCCCAAATCATGACGATGTTTAATCCTGATGAATCTCTTGCTCCTTGGATCAAGCGAAAATATTATGATGAAATTCCTATTGAGATCAAGGATAAGGTGCTGACCCATCATTCGACTATTTTTGATAATCCAATTGATGCCGTTAGGGAAAGCTACCTTATAAAGCTCCGGTCCTATAAAGACCCTACCTATATCAAGATGTATCTTGAAGGTAAATGGGCTGCGCCAAAAGGCATTATTTTTAATTGGGATGTTGTGCCGATGCCGGATTGGAAAGGAAAGAATCCTGATATATATTATGGGGGGGACTTCGGCTATTCCATTGACGTTGCTGCTTTCGATAAGATTTACAGGATCGGAGATGAATTTTGGATAGAGGAAATGGTTCACGAACTTGGACTGACCAATATCGCTCTTGCCAATAAAATAAAACAGCTCGATCCCCTGACAAGGAAGTTGCCATCTTATTGGGATTCATCGGAACCAAAGAGCATCGCCGAACTGCATCAATGCGGGCTGAATGCGAAGCCAGCTCAAAAGGGCCGTGATAGCGTGAGGTATGGTATTGACTTCATGCTTGAAAAAACATTTCACATTATTCAGGGATCACATCATGTAATAGAAGAACGAAAAACATACAAGTGGCTTGAAGATAAAAACGGAGAATTAGTAAAACCTTCCGAGCCTGTTAATTTTAACAACCACCATATGGATGCTATTCGTTATGCGGTAAATACTCATTCACACCGGAAACGCGCCTTTGGCGCTTTCTCCGAGAAGGACTTCTACTGACGGGCATCTCCGATACCCCATCGATCCCCTATCCGCGAAAAAACGAAAACGACATTACTTATACTGATGCTGATCCTGATGATGATACTTGACAAGACGGAGATTTTATACTATTACTTCCGCGAATGAGCATATTCAAATCAAGGGCGGCTGAAGTCGAGAAGAAGTTGACGGGGCGCATCCTCTCCCTGGAGCGCGACCTGCGGCGGGCCAGGTTCGAGATGCAGGCGAACGTCGCGGTCAACTCCGGCGACGACGTGAGTTACGCCTACTCCTACAACAACTACCGGGAATACGCGAAGGCGTGCCAGGCGGTGAGCGACAAGTACGAGAACCGCGCGTCGTGGGGCTCCGGCCTGACGGCGAACATCGTCGACTTCCGCGCTGCCGTCACCGTGTCGTCCGGCCCGCAGTATAAGCCGCAGGAGAAGGCGGCGATCCAGCAGAAGGACGAGGAGGGGAAGTCGATCGGCGGGGAAGAGGACGCGAACGACGACGGCGTCATCGACCCGGCCGAGCGTGAGATGGAGTTCTGCCGCTCGCTCTTCGAGCACAACGACCTCGACCACGAGACGCCGCAGGCGTGGGGCCGCGAGGCGGAGATCGAGGGCCGAGTCGCCGTGACGCTCGAGTGGGACGAGAACGAGAAGCAGGTCCTCCTGGTTCACCGGCCCTGGCTCACATATCGGTACGAGGAGGAGCGCGACGAGAAGGACCCGCGCGTGATAAAGAAGATCACCTGGGCCGCGAATACGGCCGCGAAGATCAAGGCCGGCAGCGCGGAGGGCGACCTGCTGGTCTGCCGGCGCTTCAGCGGGCGCGAGAGCGCGAAGTACCCGATGACGAAAGTCATCCGCTGCCTGACGGAGATCGAGTCGATCAGCCAGGCGTTCCGCGACTGGCGCGAGATCAACCGCCTGTACGCGGCGCCCGTTCCCGACTTCGAGTTTAAGACGGCGGAAGAGGCCGAGGATTTCCGGGACAGTTTCGACGGCAAGAACTGGAAGATCAAGAAGGCGCTGATCCATGCCGGCGTCTTCCAGTACAAGGGCCCGGACATGACGGGCATCACGTCCCTCGAGGGCGAGATCAAGCGCCTGGCCTGCTTCATCTCCGGCACGACCGGCTACCCGCTGCAGTTCCTCCTCCCCGACATGCTCTCGAACCGATCGACGAGCGAGAACATCATGGAGTCGGCGCTAATCCATACGGCGAGCGAGCGCGCGATTTGGACCGGGTTCTACGAGGAGCTGATCTCGAAGGCGATGACCCTTTGGAAGGCGAAGACAGGGAAGACGGCGCTCGACCCGAACCGCATCTCAATCTCGATCTCGCTGATGACGAAGGAACAGTGGGAGCGGCTGACGACCTTCTGGTTGCCGGCGTTCCGCGAGGACCTGGTCACGCGCGAGGCCGTGCTGCCGATGATCCCCGACTTCAACGTGCGCGAGGAGCTGGACCGCCGGGAGAAGGCGGACAGTTCGGAGGTCGCGCGCATCACGCAGGAACTCGACCGCGTGGAGAAGGAGCAGGCGATGGCCGGCCAGCAGCAGAACCCGCCGCCGGATCAGAAGCCGCCCGTCTCCGGGCAGATCAAGAAAAAGACCCCGGATGGGGAGGAGGAAGAGGAATGATTTCCGCAAAGTCGCTCAAGTCTAAGAGGGTGATGTTCACCACGCACAACAGGGGCATGAGAAGGCTCGCCGCCAGGATCGAGGCGAAGCCCGTCGATCAGCGATCGCCGGAAGAGCGGCGCACGCTGGCCGGCATCATCGATGAGGAGAAGGGCATCCGCACGATCTCCGATGTCCGCGAGGAGCGGATCGAGAAGGCGAAGGCCGCAGCGGCCGCGCCCGCGCCGCAGGAAGTGAAGGCCGAGCCGAAGGCGAAGAAGGCCGCCGCCAGCGGAGGCAAGAGTGGGAAGAAAAAGAAGTAGCCCGAAGGTCCCGGTCGGCGGGATCGTCCGCGAGCCGTCGGTGCGCGTGATGCACGAGAACAGGGGGGAGGAGGCCGTCCGCCCGATCCATGGCCTCCAGCGCTCGATCCTCGATACCCCGCCGCCGTGGCGCAAGGACTGGCTCGACGCGCACGGCCTCGAGGTCCGCTACCGGCACGGCCGCGCCGAGTTGAGGCGCAAGGCATGAAGGCGACGCTCGAACTTCAACTGATGGCCCAGGGCGAGATCCTGCAATACATCCCGCCCGAGACCTACCAGGCCATCGTCAAGAAGGACGAGCACCCGCTATTCCGCGCTTACTGCATCGGGGAGGAAGGCGACGCGACGCCGAAGATTGTCGGCGGAGGGTCGAAAGTCTTGCACTGGCTGCGCGCGGCAATCTCCGCGATGGTCCAGAAGTTGCAGTTCGGGACGCGCTTCTTCTACAACCATGCCGAGACGAACGCCCACGCCGGCAGGACGGCGGTCGGCGAGCTGGTCGGTAAGGCGCTCGAGTATATCGGCGGCAAGATGCGCGCCGTCGCGATCGCCTACATCTACCCGGACTACCGCGAGTTGCCGGCCGACGCCGTGAGCATCGAGGCGGAAGTGGAGATGGACCCGACGGGGCGGTCGAACGTCATTGATGCGGTGCATCTGAACAAGATCACCGGCATCGCCGTTGGCGACCGACGCAAGGCCGTTCCCGCCTTTCCCGCTGCCGGCCTGGTTGCGCAACTCCAGGCTTTCGAGGTACAATCGGGGGAACAAACAGGAGGAGGAAAAATGGATTTGACACTCGACCAGGTGAAGGACTTCCTGATGATCCGACGGATCACGCCGTCGGAAGTGTTCCGCGAGGAGGATATTACGCGCGACAAGACGTTCCGCGCGAAACTCCAGGCGGAGACCGAGATGCGCGAGCGCTTGCAGAAGGAGCATGACGCGCTGAAGACCACGACCGAGGAGAAGCTGGCGAAACTGAAGGCGGACAACGAGTCGATGCGGCTGACGCTGACGACCGACAAGGCGAAGACGCTGGCATCGGCGCTGATCCAGGAGCGGAAGCTCGATCCCGAGAAGTCGAAGTTCATCCTCGACCTCAAGTTGCCGAACTTCAAGGTCGAGGGCGAGGCGATCGACGACTCCGCGATCAAGGGGCAACTGAACAAGTTCCTGGATGCCTCGATCGACGAGTACGCGAGATACGAGGCCGTGTTCAAGCCGGCCGCCGGCGCGGGCCAGCAGCAGCAGACCGCCGGCCAGGACAATGGCAACGGAGGCGCGCAGGACGGCGAACTGCTCGCCCGCAACGTATAGAGCGCCCGGAGAGGGCGACAACCGGCACCCGGTTCCCACGGTTCGGGTGCTGACAACCGGCCGCGCAGGCCGCGATCCTGCCGGCCGACAACCGGCCGAGGGGCAGGCGCTCCCGGCTGATGCTGCCGTCGGGCTCATCGACGGGAACAACAAGAGGAGGGCAAAATGCCCGATATTCTGAAGTGCAGGATCGAAGACTGCCACATGCTCCAGGCCACCGTCGCCTCTCCGGGAGTTTCCAAAGGCGACATGGACCTGGTCGAAGACACGGTCTTCGTGTGGCTGGAAGATTACGACACCGGGGAGACCGGCGTCAAGATCATCGAGGCCGAGAGGATCACGCTGCCGAAGGAGACCGGGGTCGCCTTCAGCATGGGCGACGACGTTTTCTATGACGACAGCACGAACTCGCTGAACGCCACCGGCGTCGGCCGGTACTGGTGCGGCAAGGCCCGCGCCGATGCCGCGCTGACGGACACCACGGTCGAGGTCGACTTTCAGGGCAACGATGCCCGAGTCGTGACTTGAGGGAGGACACCATGATGATACTCGACTTTTCAAAGTTCAACGGCAAGAGGCCGACCGACCTCAAGGGCGAGGAGCGCGCGCAGTTCACCCGCACCGTCGCCAAGTTCATGCGCGAGCCCCTGTCGCCCGAGTTCTCGAAGGAGAACATGGCGCGCATCCAGGCGTGGCGCGCGGTCCACGACTCGCAGCACTGGACCGACAAGAGCGACTTCCCTTCCGGCGAGGCATTCTACCCGCTGCTGCCGGCGATCAACCAGCTCCCGTTCTACGACGAGGGCTGGAAAGAGTTCTTCAAGGTGCTGGACTTCACCAACTCCGGCAAGGGCGGCTTCCGGCAGCTCACCCTGGAGAACACGATCGACTTCGACCTGGTCCCGTCCGGCGACAAGGCGATGATCTACAACGTCAAGGGATCGAAGGAAATGATCGACTTCGACAAGTGGGGAGCCGGCCTGGAATGGGACAAGACCCTGTTCGAGGATGCCGAGTGGGCGCAGATCGCGGACATTCTGACCTCGTTCCGCAACGCCGCGTACCGCCGGCTGGCGCTGGAGCACTACGGGCTGATGGAGGACACCGCAGCGGCGAAGGCCGTCATCGCGTGGCACGCTCCCGACCCGGCCGCGCTGGCGAACACCGACGCGACCTACACGGCGAACCGCGACGTGGAGACGATCAACAACGCCTGCGAGACGATCGCGCTGGCCTGCCAGGACAAGGGTTACGCCCTGACCCCGCAGAGCACGTTCGTCGTGTTCACGCCGCTCCAGTTGCGCGGGCGCATCCGCAAGGCGCTCGGCCTGGCGCTCCAGGGCTTCGGCGGCTCGCCGCTGAACCTGGACTACAACATCCGCCAGGTGACGACCATGCTCCTGGAGACGACCGACGAGTACCTGGTCACGCTCCCCGGCGAGAAGGCCCAGAGCGGGATGCGGATGAACCTGGAGGAGTTGACCGAGGAGAACATTCAGGCCCGCAGCACCACTCAGGTCGACTGGCTGCGGTTCGGTGCCGGCATCGGCGACCCCGACCAGATCGAGCGCTGCGCGACCGCTTAGTCGCAGCGTGAAGCAGTAGAAGGCGGGCGGCTCCCGATCCACGCGGGGGCCGCCCTTGTTTCCTCCCCCGCCGTGGAGGGGCGGGCTGACAATGGCAAACAAAGCGGACCTCCTGACGACCGGCTGCTGGCAGGGCCGGCCGTGTTTTGTTGTCGGCGGAGGCCCGTCCCTCCGTGGCTTCGACTTCGACCGGCTCAAGGGCTCGCTGACGATCGGCGTCAACCGGGCCTTCGAGTTCTTCACCCCGACAATCCTGCTGGCGATCGACGCACGCTTTTACCGCTGGGTCTACGAGGGCAAGTACGGCGAGGAAGCGCTGCTGAAGATCGTCGCCTACAAGGGGATCAAGGTCGGGATCAGGATCAGCGACCGCCACGTTCCGGGCGTGCGGGAGATCCGCTCGCTGGGCGTGAGCGGGCCCGTCGTCCCGATCGAGCAGGGCATCTACCACGGGAACAACTCCGGCTACTCGGCGGTCGCGCTGGCGCTGGCGCTGGGCGCCGGCCCGGTCTACCTGCTCGGGCTCGACTTCCGCTACGATGGCGAGCGGACGCACTTCCACGACGGCCACCCGGAGCGCACCCAGGAAAGGGAACTCGTGCGGAAGTGCCTGCCGCATTTCGAGAAGCTGGCCGCCTCGAGGGATGGCCGGCGCTGCCGCGTACTGAACACCGAGTGGCCGCTGCCGCCTTCCTCGCGGCTCGTTCCGCTTTTCGGCCACGTCGAGATCGAGGCGATCTCCCGTTCATTTTCACATAAAAAATCAAGCGAGGCGGACTTCCGCCGGAGGGTACAGGCATGAAGAAAAGGCTTTTCGTTTTTATTCTACTGGCGGCGATGGCGATCGGGCTTTCCGCCACGAACGCGATCACGACCGAGACGCTGACGCTGGTCAGCGGGACGACCTACCGGATCGCGACGGCGAACTACTACAAGATGAACCTGCTCCTGGACTACGCGAAGGGCGACTCGACTTCGGTCACGGTCACGATCGGCTACCGCTACACCGACACCGGCATCCCGGCGACCACGACCTATATCGCGTCGATGGCCGGGTCCGGGAACGTGGCCGAGAACGACGAGATCGTGATGAGCGCGACGGCCGCCAGGCAGTTCGCCCTCAGCACTTCGAAGCGCGCCGACTGGCTATACCTGACGTTCACCTTCGACGGCGGGACGACCGCGACGCTGCGGGCCGACGTGATCCTGGACTACACGCAGTAAGGAGGCGACCATGAAACGCATACTTGCTTTCGTCTTGGTCCTGGCCCTGGCGCTCCCGGTGCTGGCGCAGAGCGTCGACGAGTACAAGTTCACGCTGGTTCCGAGACGCCCGACAACGCTCCCGGCCAACTCTGCCGGCTACTTGCTGAACGACGGCAGCGGCGGGCTGTCGTGGGCGGCTGTTTCGCTGAGTGGATATTTGAAGGCTGACGGCACCGTTCCCCTCACCGCCGACTGGAACGTGGGGGCGTTCACCATAACATCAAAAAGCCTTGTGGTTGATGCCAGCCGGGGGGCCACTCTTGCTGCCGATTCTTTGACTAATGGCGCACTTACTTCGGATTTGTCAGGTTGGACGATCAGCGCACCTGGAACCGGATGGACATTTAATTCTGGAGCAAAACACAATACGGGAAACACGGAAACCTTTTCGCAGAACGTGAGTGTTATTTCGGGCCACTACTATTTCGTTACAGTAAAGGCAACCGGCATGACGGCGGGGACGCTTACAATGACCCTTGGCTCTCTTGATGGATCGTATTCAATCACGAATAATAATGCCATTGCTCCAGCCCATGAGTATCAATATTTTTCCTACAAAGCCGCAGCGACAGCCACTATTGCATTAACCTTTACGCCCAGCTCACTATATGATGGCACAATTCAAAGCGTTTCAGTGCAGCACTACACCGCTGCAATTCCAGCCGCACTCTCTGGCAAAGCATCGAATGGCGATCATGGATTTGAGATACGATCTTTAGCATTGCCTACTGGCGTAACTTTCGATCATACTGCTGCTTGGGGAGCGCAGAGTATTGCGATAGGATATTTGGCATTAAATCAAAATGTCACTGGCTACCAAAATACAGTTGTGGGCGACCAAGCGATGCAGAAAAACGTAACGGGATATTGGAACACCGCATACGGTCAGGGTGCTTTGTACGACAATATTACTGGTTATTCAAATACTGCGATTGGAATGGCTGCCGCACAATATTCTACTATTGGCAATGAAAATGTAGCGGTTGGGAAATATTCACTTTATACCAATACCACCGGATCACAGAATGTAGCCGTTGGTGCGAATTGCTTTCAGAAAGCAGCAACGGCCACCGAAAACACGGGGCTTGGTTATGCGGCTGGGTATAATACAACTGGGAGTGATAACACTTTTATTGGATTTAAGGCAGGATATACAAATGTTGGCGGTACAAATAATTCGGCCCTTGGAGTTCTGGCACTTTATAGTAACACCTCCGGTAGTAACAATATGGCTATTGGGACAAATTCCCTATACTCTAATCTTACTACTAATAATAATGTAGCGATTGGATATTATAGCCTAAATTTGGCAACGGCTAGCTATAACACGGCGGTTGGAACACAGGCGCTTCAATCAAATTCAACGGGCGACAATAATGTAGCCATCGGTCATTACGCAGGAAAAACCAAAACTGCCGCCAACGCAAACACTACCGGATCACAAAACACCTATATTGGTTCTGGTGCTGGCCCCGGCAGTACAACTCAGCGGTCGAACTCTGCGGCTATTGGTTATGGCGCTTTGGTTGACGCAAGCAATACGATGGTGCTT
>Ga0265297_10011205_pt1 | contig 11029 bp, 5 predicted proteins | sample Munlanlwell13791_FD_192502 | JGI IMG/M metagenome (GOLD analysis project Ga0265297, IMG submission 192502) | Leachate microbial communities from a municipal landfill in Southern Ontario, Canada - Leachate well 137-91 | ecosystem: Engineered > Solid waste > Landfill > Unclassified | place...
TCGGCCGCCACCCCTGGATTGTTCAGGTCGCCGGACAACTCGTTGTCATGCGGCAACACATACGCATAGCTCCAAAACAGGCCGCGATCCCGCCGCCAATGCTTCTCCCAGAAGATGGTCCGCAACCCCCACGGCCGGCCGGTATAGGCAAAATATTTGCCTGGCGTCAGGTTGTACCCCGGCCGGTAGCGGCACAGCGTCTCGCCCTCCATATAACCTTCAAAAAATGACAGGGTGTTCCAGTCAACCGCGCCGCCCGTGTGAGCCGCCAGGTAGACGTCGCGCCCGGCATCCGCAAACACGCCGCGCAAGCGCTTGAGGAACTGGCGCTGGGCCACCATGCTCGACGCCTCATCCACCCCCCAGGCCGCCCGGACAAACACACTGCCCTCATGGGCGGGATTTGCGTCGTCCCAGGCCAGACTCATGCCGTCACTGACAATGCCGTCAATCCCGGCCTTCGCCGCCAGTTGGGAATACGCCCACAATTGAAGTTCGCCTTCCGGCCCGTGCTTGCTGGTGCAATAGCAGTCAACGTTTTTCCCCGGCTCATAGGCGCGCTTGTAGAATACCCACTCCGGCAAGTTGATGAATTCCCGGCGCCACGTCTTGAAGGTCGGCTCATTTTCCGCAATGCCCTGGCAGGTGTAAAGCAGGCTCCGGATACCGCGCTTGTGATTTTCCTCCGACCACACCTTCAACGTCGAGATTTTGCCGAGGTCGGGAAACCCCATGTACTCCGTCCAGTTCTCCCATTGCCAGGCGGCAAGATCCATGATCCGCCGCTGCCCCACCGGTTTGGTGGGCGTCGGGAGGAGAAGAACCCGAAACACCTGCCCGGCCGTCAGCTGTCCCGGCCCATCCACCAAAGTGGCACGAAAGACCATGCCGCCGGCAGGGGCAGCGGAACGCACCGACACTTGGTTCCGGCGCGATTGGGATAGAAAGACGTCGCGCGTATCACAGCCAAACCCCAAACCGCCATCATGGTCGCCCAGCCACAACGGCCCGGCCTCGCCGGAATAGCCCGACGGGGTCAGGGCCTCCACGTTCTGACCGATGTCCCGGTAAAGAAAGGCCGCACGGCCGGATCGGACCGGTATCTCCAATCGAACGGACGATACTGCCGGGCACCGCTCCCCGAGCAGGCGGAACTTCACGACACTGAACCCGTCATAGTCAACCAGGTTTTCCACCTCCAAGGTGGTGGCGCCGTCAGCGGAGACCAAAGCTGCCCTGGCCCGAACCCGATTATCTTCCTGCCGCACCTCGAGCGACTTGGGGGAAAACACCAGTTCCCCCTGTGGTGTTCCGACCTTGATCCGCATGGGCGCCGCCAGCAATTCCCCATCCGCCCCGGACACCGAGGCGAACAGGGCATTGGCGCCAAACCTCAGCGTCTTCGTCAGCAGCCGCACGGAATGGTCGGTGCCGAGCACCGGCCGGGTCCATGGCGGCGCCACTTTCGTCGTCGCATAGTCGGCAGCGGTCTTGGCGGTGGCCCACTCCGGGAGCGGCGGGCATTTGAGCTTGAGCTGGCCCGACACCAGCGTCCGGCCGTCGGCCGACACCAGGGTCATGACCGCCCGCCGTCCATCCAAACCGCCCACCGGCACGGGAAAGCGCAGCACGTGGCTCCGGCTCTTGGCATCGCCCACCTCCTGGGTGGCGGCGGACAGCCCGTCAACATTCAGCACCGCCTTCACGCCCGCCCCGCCGGCCACTCCGGCAAGGTGCCCCACCACCGCCCCCGAAAGCGGATAATAGTCAAGCGTGAGCGAAGGACGGAGGACGGAAGCAGGTTCGGGCGCGGCAGCCGTTTTCGCCGGCGCGGACTCCGCAGTCCCGCTGACTGCCGGCCGGCGATCCTCAAGCGTCCGCTCTCCGGCCTGCCCCGGCGGCAGCATCTCGAAGATGCCGAACGGCATGGTCGCATATCCGCCGACGCGCGGATACACCCAGCCGATCAAGTCCGGCGGACGAAAACGCACGAGATTGGCAAAAAACCGCCGCCCCGTCATCTTCTCCACCCCAAAAGCCGCCAGGGGGATTGCCATTTCGGCGGTCCATGCCGCCCGCCCCTTGCCGACCTTGGCCGCAAAGAGCGCCTGCTTCAGCGGCGTCTCATTGAAGGAGCGCAACTGGGCGCCCATGCTGTTGACGACAAACTGGTAATAGAAATCCGCCGGCGTGGCCGTGCCATAACCGCCCACATACCCGCCAACCGCGATCTTTTCCGTCGTGGTCCGCCGGGTGTCCGCCACGCCAATCACCACTTCGACCGCGTCGTCATTGAAGATCAGCGTGTCGTCCCAGGCCCGCGGAAAAGCCTGGGGAAAACCGGGGACTGTTTCATGGCACACCGCCGCGACATACAGGTTGCGGTCGTCATACTTGACGAAAAACTCAGCCTCCTGCGGCACCGCCTCTTTCTTCCCGTCCAGGGACGCAACCGCGAGCTTGGCCGCGTCCTCCCATTCCGCCGCCCCAACCACACCGTCCACCTGAACGGGAGTCGTCAAATAGGGAATTTTGGCCACCGGTTCGGCCGCCAGCCCAAACAGCGGCGCCAGTCCCAAGACCAGGGTCAAAACATGTCGTCCATGGATGGCCATACTGCTCATTTACGGGTCCCTAATTTTGCTTCAGCTCTTGACGTATCAGGTTGGCCGCGGCGGCCGGGGTCAGCTTTGCCCCCCGCAACAGCCGCCATTCTTCCATAACTTCGATGCTCGCCCCGCGCTTCAGCACCGCCAGCGGCCCCACCGTCTCAATCTCAACATAGGCGGGACAGGCAAACGCCTCCAGCGCCGCGCCGTCGGCATAACTCCCGGCCGGATCGTAAGGGGCGGACATCACGAACACGCCCCAGTCGTACACCGCCGCGATCCATCCGCCCTGGGTGCCCAGCTTGCCCAAGCGTGCGCCCTTGGGCGCAAACACGACCGTCCGCTCATCCAGCGGCCGCGCGTCCAGCGTGATGCCCTGGCACTCCGGCTTGGCCATCCACCAGTCAACCACCCGGGAACCGCCCGGCTGGTGCCGCAATGGCAGTGCGTCCAGCAAAATGGCCTCCGGCACCGGCAGCCCCGCCACACTCCACACGCAGCACGGCCAAGTGGGGTCCCCCACCGCCTCCACCCGCGTCAGCAGTTGAACCGCCGGTTCGCCCGGACACAGGCGGACGCGCCGCACCATCCGCACCCCCGTCCGGGCACAGGCCGGACTGGTCATCTTCAGTTCACCGGCACTGATCTTTTCCAGATGCCAAGTCCCCTGGAATGGTGACTCCGGCTCGCACACGCTTCCGCCCATGGCGGCACCCAAGCTGTCCAGCGTCGGATACACCCGGGCCCAGCCCGTGCCCCGCTGCTCTGCGCCCGACGGCGGGCCTTGCAGCACGTTGGCCCCATCGGCAAAACCGAACCAGACCACGCGTCCGCCCGCGGCGGAGGCCGTCAGCCGCACGACGGCGTTGGCAATGGAAACCTGTCCGTCCTGCCCGTGCGCCAGTTGCGCCAAAACGGCCACCCCCAAGGAAATTGCCAGTTTAAGTTGCATGCGGTTAAGATATACTGCGTTAGGATGAACTTTTCATTACCTACAGCCTAATTCTACTTTGTTACATTCTTGATTCTTGTGCTCGTCGTCGTTCTCGTCCTTCGTACTCGATTCGATGACGAGCACGAGAACGACGATGATTTTCAATCTAGCAAAGTAGAACTAATAAGCTTCAGCCTAACGCCGTATTACGCTCACGCGCGGCGCCGGCGCAGCATCACGGTCCCCGCCACCGCCAGCAGGGCCAGCGATGCCGGTTCGGGAATCACGGTAAAGTTGTCCAAATACGCCGTATCCTCACTCCATATCCTGGCCTTGAATTTATTACCACTGTCAGCCAACACCGAGGAGTAATCCTTGTCGGTATACAGGTCAACGCCACCGATGGTCAACGTCGTCAGACCTCCTACCGACTTCCATTCCACGGAGGTCCACCCAGCCGCAGAGAACGAATAAGGGCGAGTGTACATGTTGGGAAGATCAGTGCCATAGCTCAAGGGACCACCGCTACTGTCAAGGCCGATATAGACATTTCCCATATAGAACATGGTTCTCTGAGTTGCATACCAGTCAAAAACGATATCAAAGTCTTTACCAAACGTCACCGCATCCAGTGTCACAACCGGCCCATCATCCCACGGATTCGTGGGCGTGATACCGATGCTGCCGGCGGTGTTGCCAAACGTACTCTGATAGAGATCGATTCCGTTCCGAATCACCGACCAGCCATTGGCATTGCTCGAGAAATCATAGACGATGGCAGCCTGGGCGGCCGTGACCGCGGCCAGCAGGACAGCACCGGCTATCATGGTTTTGACAACAGAGATTGTTTTCATTGTTCATCACTCCTCGTTCATGAATGCTTCGGACTACAACTTTGCTCGCCACTCGTTCTGCGCGCCGGGTTTTAAACGGAGTTCCCCGGAAGAATCCGAACCGGCGCCAGGCCCCCCCCGAAAAACGTCTTGCTGCCCGCACCTCCTTTCCGCCTGCCGGCGGCTCGCCAATCGCCAATTAGTAATCTTGTGTAACTATTACACGAGACAGTATAGCCGGCGCCTAAAAAAAAGCAAATGCGGGGTGAACGGCAAAGACATTGCCGCACTCTGAAACCGCAGATGGGGCGCCGCCCCCAAGCCCCTGCCAAAGGGCCCTGTCCCTTTGGAATCCCCGAAACGTTCCATTTTGCGATGGCCGGTACTGCGCGCCGCCTTCAGTGAAAAAATAAAACGTCGCGACCCTCAGCGGCGCCCAGTACCGGCCATCGCAAAATCGGCGAATCAAGGATTCTCAAGGAACTGGGTCCTTGAGCGGGGCTTGGGGCAGAGCCCCACATGGATTTAGCTGGGCACCCGGAACACGTCTTCCGCCAGGCGGAGCGCGGCGGGTTTGGGACGGCCCTCGAAGTCGAGAATGGCGGTATTGGCCGTGCAGGGGAAACTGTCGTGCCCCATCCACACCAGGAAGCCGCCGCAAGCGGGGAAGCGCCGTTTGCAGGCGCGGGCGGCAATGACCAATGCCTCCGCCTGCCGGGCCTGGCTCCAGGCCACGTACTCGGCGAGGTCCGCCGGCGCCCGGCCGTCATGCTCGGCCTGGAAGCGGTCGTTCTCCACCCACCAGGGTGCGCGGCGCCACAACGGATTGGCATGGGCCGGCGGCCACGGGTCACCGTCACCCCGGTACCGTTCCAGGATGTCCAGCGGACTGGCCCCCGGCGCCCCGGTCTCGGAGCGGAACAGGGCGTCGTCCTGCTCCCAGTAAGCGGCCCATTCCGCCAGCGTGCCTTCCGGCTTCCACGGACCGTGCACGTCCCAGTGCAGCCCGCGACCAAAGTCGGCGGCATTGGCCATGAACCGCGGCCCGGAAGAGGAGGACGGCACGAACCGGCGCCCCGGATCCAGCTCGGCCACCAGCGCCTGCAGCCGCTGCATCAGCGGATGGTCCAGGCCGACCGGCTTGCCGCACCCCTGTTTGCCGCCGTCCAGCGTCCCCTGCAGCTCGTTGCCGCCGCACCACATCAGCAGGCAGGCATGATGCCGGCACCGCTCCACATAATGCCGTGCGATCTCCGCAAAACCAGCGATGAATTCCGAATCCTCCGGTGGCCAGTTATCGACCCCGGAGGAGGACAGGGGGAATTCCTGCCAGACCAGCAGCCCCCGCTCGTCACACTGCCGGAAAAAGTGCTCCGGCTCCAGAAAACCGCCGCCCCACACCCGCAACAAATTAATCCCCAACTCCTTGTAGGTATCAAGGCGCTGCCGGTAATCATCCGCGGTGAGGTCCGCGAAATTGGGTCGGATCGGCGTCCAGTTGACCCCTTGGAGAAACAGCGGCCGGCCGTTGACCACGCACAACCACGGGTCAGCCCCCGCCGGCGCACCGAGATTGGTGCGCCATTCCACATGCTTGAAGCCGACCTGGCGCACGTCCTCGTCCAGCACGCCGCCGTCCGCTCCGAACAGGGTGGTGCGCACGGTGTAAAGCGGCTGCGCCCCCTGCCCGTTCGGCCACCACGGCGCCACCGCCAGCCCCTCCCAGGCCAGCGCGCCGTCCCGGAACGCCACGGCCGGCACTTCCGCCTGGCGCACCAGGACGCCACCGGCGCCTTCCAGGCACACCCGCACCCGGCCGGCTGCCGCCTCGCCATGCCAGTTCCCCGACACCCGCAGCGCGCCCTGGCCGGTGCCGGGATCGTAATCACTTTTCACCCACACCCCGGCCAGCGTGGCGGACTCCGCAACCTCCAGGGTGATGGCGTCCCAGATGCCGGCCTGGACCAGGCGCGAGGTCCAATCCCAGAAATAATTGAAGCGCGGCTTCGGCTCGCGCATCCGCGAGGTATAGCCGAACTGCCCCAGCCAGCGCGGCGGGCATTCAAAAACGATTTGCAGGATGTTGTTGGCCGGGCGCACCGCCGGCCCCAGATCAAAAACGTGGGGCATGAGGCTGTTGGCGAAGGTTCCCACCGCTTGGCCGTTGAGGCGGACGACACCGGCATAGTCCAGCCCCAGGCAGCGCAGGCGGTACGCCGCGCCCGCGCCGCTGGCAAACCACGCGTCGGGAAGCCGGGTTTCGTAAAGCCAATGGCGGTTTTCCACCCATTCGCAGGACCGGGCGTCCAGCCCCAGATTCCAATCGGGCAGCACCCCGGCCTGACGCAGCGCCTGCTGCACCGAACCCGGCACCGGCGCGGGCACGCTGGGGATTTCCGCCGCCGGCGCCGCGCCGATCTCCATGCTGTTTTGGAGTTCCCATTCGTGCGGGACAAATCCCGCCACCCGCCACGGTAATGAAGACAAGTCAAACGTCTGTTTTTGAGGCTGCATGAGTCTTGAATTCGCTTGTTTGAGGTTCCAGCCCCCAACGGGAGCCGGCTTGGTAACATAAGGTTCATCGCACGCTTGACACGGCGGCCAATTGAGCCCTGAAGGGGCGTTTCATGAAACGGGCCTTCAGCCCTCATTTGCTCCTAATCGCCAACCTGGGGCGTTGCCCAGGCTATTATAAAATCGGGCCGTTGGCCCTGCCTATACACCGGTCACGGCACGTTCGAAAAACCTTAATCCGATGGCGATGCACAATCCACCACGAGGCCATTGCCGGTCACTCGCGGTTTTTCAATGATAGGTATAGGCGCCATCCATCGCCCAGGTCACGCGGACCGCCAATGGACTCTTGGACAACTCCACGGCATCCTGCCGGCCGACGTGCCCGTCAACAAAGCCGGTGTTGGCGCGGTTGTTGTGCAGGGTATAGACATAGGTGCCCTGCCCGCAATCAGTGTCCGGCGCAAACATGAAGAAATCGGTGGTCAGATTTTGCGAGGTGTCGGCCAACAGGAAAAACTGAGCCGGGCTCGGCACCTTCTCCAATTGATAATAGACGCCGGAACCCTGATACCCATTGCTCGTCCAGAAAACACTCGCATACTTGCTGGCCGCCCAAGTGTCATAAGAAACGTCATACATCCCGTAGCAGTACCAGCGCACATCCATCCAGGGTGATGAACTGGAGTTGATGGTTTTGTTGGCCGGGCAGTTGAACACCTTGGAACGGAACGGAAGGTATTCGGCGCTGGAGCCGGGGTCAGACCAGCCGCCGGACAGCGTGTCACGCCACATGTCCCACCAGTTGTTGCCCTTGTTCAGCACCCAGCCGTTGTAATCGCCGGCGTACAACGAAAAGGCGAGCATGATCTGCTTCTGATTATTGACGCAAGCGGCGGCCTTGGCCGTGTCCCTGGCCTTACCGAGGGACGGCAGCAACATGGCGGCCAAAATAGCGATAATGGCAATCACCACCAACAGTTCGATCAAGGTGAACCTTGATCGAACGTGCCTTCGCCCGTCGTCGCGGCTCGGAACTACGGCTGGGCAGGCCAGCTGTTTGACCACAGCAAAACAATGTCGGCTTTTCATCGTGTCTCCCGTCATGGCCTCAGGACCAGCCAGTTATAGGTTTGCGGGTTTTTCTGCGCGACAATGCCGTCGCCCCAGGCCAGATATTTCCGCTCCCCGCCGTCGCAGTCGTTGATCACCAGAGAGAAGCCGATCACCGTCCCCGCCGTCAGTTCCGGCAAGTCCACCGCCTTGACCGGCAGGGTGATCCGATACACCGTCCGCTCCCCGCGCCGTTCAATCTGCGCCGTGGCGCCGGACAGCAGGCCGGGATCGGCGCGTTTTTGGGCGGAGTGCCGGTAGACCTTCGGCCCGGCCTTGGTCAGCGCCACCGTCAACTCGGTAAAGGTTTGGGGAATGGGGCCGTCCTTGGGCAGCGCCTGCAGCGCCAACTGCAATGAATCGCCGCGCCACAGATCCGTGTCGCTGAAGGTTTGGGAATGAATATCGTCGGTCACCGTCACGGTCAGATACAGATGCCCGGCATTCCATTGGGCATGGAAGGAACCGGCCAGGTCATCGGCGGTCCCCGCCTTGTCAGCCTGCACGGTCAAGTCATCCACCACGATCCGACCCGACCCGACAAATGAGGTGGCGCCTTCGAGTACCACGGCATCGAAGGCCAGGGGGAGGTGCATCTTGCCGTCGTTGGCGCCGTCCCAATGCGATGAGGCGGGCCGGCCCAAGTCCAGGGCGCAACATTTCCAGCCCCGCCAGTCTACGGCGCCCAAGTAATAACTGAAGTACTGCCCTGTGCCGTCCACCAGCCGGAACCACAGCGAAAGGCCGGAACCGTCCCCGAACACGCGCAGCGACAATTGTTTTGCCCCCGGCGGCAACGGCAGCCGTTTCGCGTAATCGCAGGTATTGAGGGCACTTTTGACGCCAGTGAAGTCATAGGCCAGTTCCGCCGCGCCCTTGCCCACGGCCACCGGTTCCGCTACCGCGCGGATGGCGGTCTTCGCACCGTGATGGCTGCCGCCAATCTGCCAGCCCTGAACCGTCTCGAAATCATCCAGCGTGGTTACGGCCGTGGGACGTCCCGGCGCCACTTCCACCTCGTTCACGGAGGCTCGCGCCGCCAGCGGCGTGGCAAACGCCATGGCCGCCGGCAGATGCAGGGTCTGCTTGGTGGGGCGTTTGGCTTCCGGGAACTCCTGGCGCCGGATGCCGTTGGGCAGCACCGACACCCCCCGCAAGTCGCCGGAGAGCAGCCATGGCGTCTCCGTCACCGTGACCACCATCCGGTTGGCGGCCTTGGCCTCATCCAGCCATGCCGGCGTCCCCCATGCACGCCGGACCGGCACGCCCGTGCCAACCTTCTGCAACAACAACGGCGTGGGTTGGCTCCGGTCGGTCTGCAGGGTGATGCGCCAGCGATCATCGTCATGAGCGCTCCACAATGCCCACACCTCAGCCCCGTCGGGACGCTGGTAGCGCACGATCCAAATCTCGGGATCAGCGGTCGGCACCCGGCCCAAATACCGGCCGTTGGCCACCAGGCCGGCCACATCACGCAAGGTGAACCAGGCCGGCTTGGGGGTCATGGACACGTCAAGCAAACCAAAGCTATACTCCGCGTTCAAATAGTCCATGCCGTCATCCTGCAAGTCGTAGTAATAAATCCCCTTCAACCGCGACACGGTCGGCGCCAGCAGGTACATCCGCGCCACATAGGCCGCCGCCCGTTCGGGCGCGGTGCCGTCGGCCGCGACATGGGTCGGCCAGGAAGTTTCCGTGACATAAAACGGGATGCGCCGCTGCGGACTGGCCTTGGCCAACGCCAAATCAACCGTACGAACCCACTCGATCCAGCCTTCCGGCAGATAACGCCCGCTGCCGGCATTGTAGGGATAGCCATGAATGGACACACCGTCGAGATAGTTCAGCCCACCCAATTCAATGATGCGGTCCAGATAATCCCCGATCATCCAGCCGCCAATCACCTCACAGGTGGGGTCCACCGCCTTGAGGCGCGGATAAACCTTTTTGATCAGGGCCACGTAATTCTCGGGCGTCTGCCCCTGGGCCTTGGCGGCCGGAATCCCCAGATACCCGCCCCACTCGTTCCAAATTTCGTACCGGTGCACCCGTCCCTTGAAATGACGCGCCACGGATTCGGCATATCGGGCATAGCCTTCCAACGAGTCGGGGGTCACCGGTGAACCGTTGTCATTGTAAAAGCCGTTGCCATAGGTAAGATCCAGCAGCGGCGCGACACCGGCCTGGATCGCCTGCTGCACATACCGTTCATAGGCCTCCGGCACCGCCAGCCGCCCTTTTTCCTTCTCCACCTCCCCCCAATACACCTCGTCGCGCAGGGAATTAATCCCCGCCTGCCGGGCCAGGCTGATCAGTTCCGTCTGCGGCTCGCGCATCTGCCCCAGATGGGTGCAGATGCCGACCGTAAAGCCGCCGGTTGCTGGCAGCGGCGACGGTTCCGCCGCCGCAGTCAACCCCGCCACCAGACAAGAAGACAATAGAAAACGTTGGGAAGGCAAAAACATGTTATACCTTATAGTTGTTTGTAGTTGTCGGTCGCGATGTCACGTTTTTATTTCAAGCAGATTTCCGATGATAGAAGAACAACCGGGACTCACGCCGTGAGAGCAATTCCACGGCTACGCCTTCCGTGGCCAGCGCGGCTCCAGAAACCGTACGCGTTTTCCCGCCGTCGCGATCATCCAGCTCGTATTCCGCATCGGTTGCAACGCCTTGCAACGGGAACCGTATTTTTTCAATATTGCTTTCGCGCTTGCGGAAGACCAGCAGCAGACCACCATCAAGGTCAGGGCGGTGGAACTGATACGCGCTCCAGTCCTTGAACGAGTCGCTCTGTTCCAGCAAGGGATAGAAGTCGCCGGAAAAATAGGCTTTTGCCCGATGGAATTCGTCCAGCCGGTCACGCAGCCACTGACATGGGTAGTTCCGGTCGCCGAGGGACCACTCACCGGCGAACAGGCGCGTAACGACCACACCGCCTGCCAGGGCGCTGCGAAAGTGATAAGTGTCGACCGGCTGCTTCACTTCCGTGCCAAACGAAAACTGCGGCAACCAAAGCGACAAAC
>Ga0265297_10011206_pt1 | contig 11029 bp, 9 predicted proteins | sample Munlanlwell13791_FD_192502 | JGI IMG/M metagenome (GOLD analysis project Ga0265297, IMG submission 192502) | Leachate microbial communities from a municipal landfill in Southern Ontario, Canada - Leachate well 137-91 | ecosystem: Engineered > Solid waste > Landfill > Unclassified | place...
GGCCCCGGGGCGGGGAAATCGACGTTGTTAAACGCGCTTTTCAGTTTTATTTCGTCTAACGACAGGATTGTGGTTATCGAAGATACGCTGGAATTAAATACTGACCTTGAAGATAATTGTTCGCGCCTGGAGAGCGATGAAGTCACCAGCCTTGCGGACTTGGTCAAGAATTCCCTAAGGATGCGGCCGGACAGGATTATCGTCGGAGAAGTCAGGGGGCAGGAGGCGCAGGATTTGATGACCGCGATGAATATCGGCAAGTATTGTATGGGCACTCTGCACGCTTCTACTGCCCGCGAGACAATCATCCGCCTTGAAAACGAACCGATGAATTCGCCTAAAGTCCTGGTAAGCCTGGTAGATGTGTTTATAATTATGCGCAGGTTCAACCTGAATGGAAAGATTACGCGCGTCGTCGGCGAATTGGTCGAGACCGCCGGAATGACGGATAAAAATATCCTTTTATCTTCGCTTTGGTCCTTTGATTTCGGGACGGGTAAATTCCACAGGTCAGCGGTAAGCAGCGAATTCCGCGATAGGCTGGCGCAGGTAAGCGGGAAGACTTCGGTTGAAATTATGGATGAGATAAAGGTCCGCGCAAACGTCATTAAGCTTCTCCTGCAGAAGGGGATAAAGGATATGGAGAAGGTAACCGAATTTTGCCGGAGATATTCTAATAATCCCGAAGCGGCAATCGCGGATTTAGGCGCCAAGCGTCAGGATTTATTAAAAGAGAAGGTTTAAAGATTTTGCGCCCATAGCTCAATTGGATAGAGCATCAGCCTACGGAGCTGGTTGTTGCTGGTTCAAATCCAGCTGGGCGCATTTTTTATTATCGGAAAATGAACAGGGTCCAGGAATATTATATGCGGGAGGCCTTGAAAGAAGCCCGGAAAGCCTTGGAAGAGGATGAGGTTCCGGTAGGCGCCGTTATCGTCAGCGGCGGTAAAATCATCGCCCGGGGGCATAATCAGATAGAGCGGTTAAAAGATCCGACCGCCCACGCCGAAATGATTGCTATTACATCTGCGGCAAATTTCCTTGATACGAAATGGTTAAACGAGGCCAGCCTCTATGTTACAATCGAACCCTGCAGTATGTGCGCGGGGGCATTAGTCCTTTCCCGGATAAAAAATTTATTTTACGGCGCGGACGACCCCAAAACCGGCGGCTGCGGTTCAGTAACAAATGTTGTCAATAATAAAAGCTTGAATCACAGGATTAAGGTGCAAAAGGGGATATTGCGGGAAGAGTGCGGGCAACTGTTAACGCAGTTTTTCCAGAGTAAAAGAAAGCGGAATAAACGTTTACCGTGAATCAGCCTTCCAGAGATTATTTCTATAAAATTTCGGCCCTAACGGTTCTCCTTCTGGGGATAGCCTCTATAATTATCGTCCAATTCTGGACGCCTACACTTTTCGGAGCGGATGGATACCTGCATATCCGCATGGCAGAGTTTATAAAGGACCACGGGCTAAAATACGATTTTCATTGGGCGCGCTATTCTACCTTTACCGCGAATTTTGCCGATAAGGATTTGCTTTATCATGTCCTGCTTATTCCTTTTGTAAAGTTTTCTGCGGATATTTTCTTCGGAGCAAAGCTTTCAGCCATCTTTTTTTCTTCCATATTCCTGGTAGTTTTCTTTATAATGCTGAAGCGCTACACCATAAAGCCCTTAGTTCCCTTGTTTCTGCTGGCGCTATTGCTCTCGGACCGTTTTTTCTACTTGTTCTGCTGGCCAAGGCAGATAATAATCGTGATTGCCTTGACTATACTGGGGATACATTTTCTCATCGAAGAAAAATACCCGCAGGTGTTTTGCCTGACTTTTATTTACTGCCTCATCCATGTTTCAGGGCCGTATATGTTCCTCTACGCGATATTGACCGAGGCAGTCAGATTCCTTAATAGCAGGAAAATTAATTTTAAATCTTTGGGGATTACCGCTTTGGCGATAGCGGCCGCTTATTTGATTCATCCGAATTTCCCGAATAATATCCTGGTCTTTTACCTGAATTCGATTATGGTGCCGGTTTATGCGCTGAAATGGGGGCTGGAATTAGGGGCGGAGTTTTTTCCTATCAGCACAAGAGAATATTTGCTAAGCTATCCTTTTTTGATCCTTTGTGTTATACTACTGCCTGTTGTCGGGGTATTCCTGCGTCCAAAAACTGCTTTAAGGACACAGGTATTTTTGGTAATTGCTCTTGTTTATTTTGCGTTTTCCTTTCTTTCGCAGCGCTATATCGCGCATGGCTATCCGTTAATGTTGTTGGGCCTTGCCTGTTATATCCGGGATTATTCTAGAGAAGGCGCGGGGAGGGTGGAGATACCCTTCCCCAGGACTTTGTTTTGCTTGGGGATGGTTTTTCTAGCTGTATTCGGGGCAATCTCCGGAGTTTCTGCATATAAGAACTTGCGCCAGTTCGCTTTCGTTAATAAAATATACGATACCCATTATGAGGCGGTGGGAGAATTTTTGCGGCGAAACGCGCCGAAAGGGGAGTTGATTTTTCATAGCAATTGGTCGGATTCGCAGTATTTGATTGGTGTTGATCCCGACAATGATTACTTTGTGACATTTGACCCGGTTTATATGCTTTATTATGACCGCAGCCTGTATAATTTGTATCGCGAAGTTTCGTTTGGCCGCGTAAAGGATCCTTATGCCGTGATTAAGCATACTTTTAAAGCGGATTACGGGTATGCGGGGAAAAATTACTTTGGCGGGCTTATCGAGCAGGTGAGGCAGGATTCGCGTTTTAAGATTTTAGGGGAAGACAGTTTGGGAATTGTGTTCAAATTGGAATAAAAATGGTATAATAATTTTAGGAGAGGTGGCTGAGCGGCCGAAAGCAACTCACTGCTAATGAGTTGTCCTGGGAAACTGGGACCCTGGGTTCGAATCCCAGCCTCTCCGAAATTGCAACTAATTCGAACCTTTGCGCTCATCGTCTAAGAGCGCGAGGGTTCGAATTTTGCTTTTAGCCACATAGTAAGGCCGGAAATCCTTCTCATTCCCCTCAAAAAGCCGATAAAAGTCGGCTTCCTTGGTTAAAACCGGTTCCAAAGTGATCGAACCCAGCAGCTCTTTAAGCGCCAGGGCGGAGGAGACGGTATTTTTGTTGAGCGTATCCCGCAAATTCTCCAGCCGGTGATTGATCCACTCTTTGGGCGGCGCTTTAAAGCTGTTTTCCTTCTGAAACTCTAAAGACTCAACTTCTTGTTTTAATTCCTCGTTGCGCCGTTCAGCGTCTGTCAACGCCTCGGAAACCGCCTTGGAGAGGTTGCCCATTTTGATAAAGTTAAGGTAATTCTGGATTTCCTGCTGGAGCTTCTCATACTGCGCTTTCTTTTTCTTGACCAATTCCGGGACTTCATTGAATCCCGCTGCCGCCGCTTTTTCGACCTGTTTATAGACGTATTCCAGATTTTCGGCGGTAAGGATTTTCTCTTTAAGTTCATTGATGATTTTCTCCTCGATCCGCGTGCGGGGGATAAGGAGCGTGTTATTGCAGGTTTTGCGCCGGGCATTATAACAGCCGTAATATCCCGAGCCTTTACCGCTGATCAAGACAATGGCTCCGCCGCAGGAATTACACTTCATTAAGCCGGAAAGCAGATGGCTGGGGCTGGTATGTATGTAGCTTTTTTGCTGGTAAAAAGTTCGTTTCTTTCTGCTTACCGGCCAGCCGCCTTTAAGTTCTTGCCAGCGGGCTTGCGCTTTTTGCCAGGTCTCCTTATCGATGATGATTAAATCTTCGCGGAATATCGGCAAACGGTCTTTTGCGGGGCGGGGAATGATTTTCTTTTTGCCGGTCAGCGGATCCCGGACGTTTTTATACTTGCGCCAGTCCCAAGTCCCGATGTATTTGCCGTTTTTCAGGATTCTGGCCACCGTGGACACATTCCAGCCGCCATTCAGATGTTTCTTGGTCGGGATTTCTCCTCGTTAAGCTTAACGGCAATCTTATGGATGCTGTTGCCGCTAATAAATTCCCGGAATATCCTGCGGATAATTTCGGCCTCTTCGGGATTGATCTTGTGCACTTTGCCTTCATACTTCGCCTGGCCGCGCTTATTCAATTTTAGTTCCCCGACGGGCTGGGTCGAGTAGCCGTAGACATTCTCTCCGGCGCTGTAACCGCGTAATTTCTGGCCTTCCAGGCCGCGCATGGTCTTTTTGCGTAGGTCGTCCAGGTATAATTCATTCACTAACCCCCGGATTTGGATGCCTAATTTGGAATTTTCGTCGTCGGTGCATATTCCGTCGGCCACGGAGATGATCTTGATCTGCAAATAATTGAATTTAAGCACCAGGGTAAGCATTTGGTGGTTACTGCGAGAAAGCCGGGAGAGGTCGTCCACCAGGACGCAGTCGAATTCCTTGTTCTCCGCCGCTTTTTCCAGAGCTTGCAATCCCGGCCGGTTGATCAGCGAACCTGAAAGGGCTTCGTCCGTGTAAAGGTGGTTTTCGCAGACCGTGATTTCGTTCTCCGTGCAGTATTTCCGGCACATCCGGATTTGATCGTCGATGCTTTTTTCGCTCTGGTTCTCGGAAGAATACCTCGCGTAAATAGCAGCTTTCATCTTTGCGCTCCTTTTTGGATAAAAACTCCTGGATTCTGTTTGGCAATGGCTATATATTCCTCGGCCAGGATGGAAGAGACGACATCCAATAGCCGCTGAACAGAGGCGGAATTTTTCCAGTCTAAAGTGACCTTCTCTAAATTTTCTGATGTGATCGAAGTTTCCATAATTTCATTGCTTTTATTGCCGGTTGGGTATATATTATGCCTAAGAAGCCTAAAAACTCAATATTCCGTTAATGACTAAATTATACCTTAAAAGGTATATTTGTCAAGGATTATTTTATAATGAGGTTTAGCCCTATGGAATGGAAAAATATACTCATATTTATTCTTGCTATTGTATTGTTAATTTGTGGGATTATACTTTCTTTTAAAAGACAGACTGGAAGCGCAACAGTAACATATGCGGCTGCAATTCTATGTTTGATATTTTCATCTTTACACAATTTTGAGTGGTTTAAAGGTTTAGGAATAGAGGCTAAGGTTGATAAAAAAATAAAAGAAGCGGATGATACTATAAAGAGACTTAAGGAAATGGCAATTCCTTTTTCGGAATTACTTCTGACTCAAACAGCTCGTTCAGGAAGATGGGTCACTACTATAAAAAGAAGAGAGCGGTATCGTTTGGCAAAAGACATTGAAAAACCGCTCTTAAGTCTAGGTGTAACGAAAGAAGAACTTGAAAAAATAAAAAAAGACTGGTATAAATTTGATCTTTTTGATCTTTGTTTTCCAATAAGAGAAAATTTACAAAAAAATTTAGAAAGCAAGATTCAAGAAAAACATAAGCAAATATCAGCAATTCCGCAACCAATTGCCGGGGATAATATACAAAAACATAAGAAGCTATGTGAAGATCTAAGAGAATTGGGGAAATATAAAAAAGATCTTGAAGAAATTATGCATCAAGATAATTTACATACATCTTACCAGGATTACATTGATTTTATAAATAATTGTCCGGCATTTGATACGCAGGAAAAGAAAAAGTTGTTCGAAGATAATGATGATTCAATTAAAGATTTGAAATACTATTGCGAAAATCATGATTTTCGTAGACCTGAATATTGGTTTAAGAACGATGACAACTGATTGATAGGTTGTTTGGAGGTTTAATGGACACTAAGAAACTCGGGAAGAAGATTAAGATTGCTAGAATTGAGCTCGATTTGAATCAAACCGATCTAGCAAAAAAGATCGGAGCCAAACAAAAGAGCATCTCAAGATATGAGACTGGACTTTCTATACCTTCCATCGAGACACTTCTAAAGATATCAAAGGTGCTTAAGAAACCAGCGGGGTACTTTTTGGAAGAATAAGTAGATTTGCTTTACTTTGTAGGTGGTAAGGTGTATAAAAAAAGTGATAATTTTAAGTGGTATCGTTTGAAGGGGAACTGACGCTATAATATAACACAAACCTTCGTTCGAACAGGGCGAGGGTTTTTTGTTCCAGACGACACAATGCCTACGACAAGACTATCAAATATGTGTAGAGGAGGAGATGTATGAACTACGCATTCATTCATGTAGCAGACATTCACTATCGTAAAGATGCTCCTGAGGGTGCATCCAGTATCATGAAGGCGTTTCTGGAAGACTTGGGTAAGCAGATAAAAACCCTACCTAATCACCAGTTTTACATCGCTTTCGCTGGGGATATTGTTCAAGCGGGACAGGACTCTGGAGCTTTCGAAGCTTTTGTTAACGAGATGAATAGCCAATTAAACGCCATAGGGCTGAAAAGCGATGTTAGGATTATTACTCCGGGGAATCATGATCTTAACCGTAGAGTTGTAGAGGAAAACTTTGATGAGTGTGCTCAGGCATATAAGGAGCACACTGTAGAAGAATCTAAATTCAACGATTTCATCGATAATTCCACCTTGTTGCCAGGACATTTCTCAAACTATGAGGCATTTGTTAGGCAGTTTGGACGATATGATGAGACTTTTCAGGCGCGTGGTTGGGGGTGCAAATTGAATGAAGATGTTGCGGTATATTGTTTAAACTCTGCCCTCTGTTCATTCGGTGGCGCTAAAGACATTAAAGACGCGGAGCGCTTGGCTGTTTACACACGAGGTATAGTTGAATGGTGTACCAAAACGAATTGCCCCGTAAAAATCCTGCTGTATCATCATCCGTTAGACCATCTTAATCACTGGAGCCGGACCGAACTCCAACAGATTATTGATAAAAATTTTCAGATATGTTTATCAGGTCACAATCATATACCTGAATTATTCTACAGTTACGTTCCGCAGAAAACGTTAGTATGTATGGCTCCACCGCTTTTTTGTGGAAAGAGTGATACCGCTTTGGGATACTCCATCATTCTTGTTGAAAATAATGAACCATCTGCACTCATTTATCGCGAGTATTCGGGCGGCGCATTCTTTTCGAGTCACCGACTTGCGAAAACCGACAATGGTAGGGTCGAATTGAGAAATTCTTACCTACAACACCTCGAAGAGATGGAGATGCAACTTCAGCATGCCCTTAAAACATTTAAGGGACAATCGCCAGTGTTCATTGAACCAAAACTATCAAAGAAACGTGAGTTTAATGATGATCAAAATGAACTCAACGCGTTGTTAGAAACGCCTTGCGATACACTGATTATTGCACCGCCAGAGTTCGGATTAACATGTCTCGGTTTGCATATGCAACTAGAAGCATTTAAGAAGCGCAATTTCTGGTTGTTTATTGATGCGGAACACACAAAGGCCAGAAAAATTTCCGACCTTATTGATGAGAAATTGCTGCATTACAACCAGGTTATAACTGACCTCAAATGTATCGTTTTGGATAGTTGGGATGCCGGCAATATCGATCACCTTACAATGGTAAAGAATATTGTTTCTAAATGCCAGAATTTGCCTCTAGTTATTCTCGCTGAAGATTCCTTAGTCTCCGATGCTATAGGAAGTCTATTTAAATTGAATAGAAATTTTAAGCTTCTGCATCTACAAGCTCTGAGTAGAAATTCTATGAGGCAATTAGTCGCCGGCTACAATGCAACTAAACATATTGGTACAGAAGATGTCGTGTTATCTGGCTTGGCTGAACATTTGGAGTCTATCAATGTACACCGTACCCCTCTCAATTGCTATACTCTCTTGCGCGTTTTGGACAGTAGTTATAATGAGAAACTTCTCAATAAGACAAAACTGTTGAAGGCAATATTGTTTGTACTCTTTACAGACTCTGATAGTTTCTCATATTTAAGCGATAAACCGGAAGTTGAAGAGTGCACATACGTGTTGGGGTGTTTCTGTAAGGATCTGGTCAAGCAAGGGACTCGTAGCTTTGACGCTGCTACGTTTGGTACAAAATTGGATGAAATTTGTAAGTCGAATTGCATTGTGCTTAACATCAAAGTAATGCTTGGTGTGTTTCTTGAGAACAACATTCTTGTTAGCAACGGAAATCAGATGGAATTTCGGCATAGATATTGGATATTTTATTTTGCCGCAGAATGGATGCGCCATGATGAAGAGTTTAAACAGTTTATCTTGAAGGGGCGCAATTATGTAAATTATCCAGAGATCATAGAATTCTACTCAGGGGTAGATGGGAAACGTGCAGACGCAATGGACATGCTCCTTTCTGATTTGACTTCATTGATTAACCAAGTGGACAAAAAAATCGGAATTGACAGTCCTTTTGATCCACTATCGTTGTTACTTTGGAATCCGAAAGATGAGTACATTCAAAAGGCGAGAAGCCAGATTGCCGAGAGAGTGGAGTCATCAAACCTGCCCGCCGATATTAAAGATAAGCATGTAGACTTGAATTATCAATCAGCAGCACCTTATGACCAAAGCATTAGAAAATTTCTAAACGACTATTCAGTATTGAGTCTCCTTAACAATATTAAGGCAGCATCCCGAGCACTGAGGAGTAGTCCCTTCGTTGAAGTTGAATTAAGAAGAAAAGTAACCACTGCAATTCTCCGCGGCTGGGAAGAAATTTCAAAAGTAGCTTTTTGGCTTTCCCCCATACTAGCAAAAGAAGGTCGGGCGGCACATGATGGGTTTGCTTTAAGACTATCTGAGGGGTTTTCGATTGATCCGAATCAACGTTTCAAAGAGATTATAATTGCGAATCCTTCCAATATTGTCAGGATATTGGGAGGCGATTTGGCATCAAAGAAGATTGGCCCGCTTCTCTATGAATGTTTTCTGACCACTGATTCTAAGCTCCAGAAACATATGATGATGTTATTCATTGTTACCGTTCGACCTATAGATTGGTATAATGAAATACTCAATTATATTAATCTATTGCACCCAAGATCTTTTTATCTTGGAGATATGTTTTCTCAATTAACCCATGAAATCGCTTTGGGCAATTTGGAGAAGGGTGAAGAGAACTTGTTAAAGAATCTTACGGGTGCCATTATCTCCAAACGTGAATATGCGCCTAAGGTATCAGACACCAAAGGAATTCCGCCAAATAAACTCTTAAGTGAAGAGAATAAAATGCCGATAGATAAACTTTTGAAGGGCAATCGAAATAATTGGCAATTACGATGATTAGAACTTTAAAAACTGATAATGGTAAAGGCCAATAAGCAAATGTATTGGACGCGATAACGTATTGGTCATTTGCTATGTTAACCTAAGACGACTATCATATCAGCTCATGTGGGGCTAATTTCTGATATAATTGGGTTAAGATAGGTTCTAAAATACTTCAAGGGGGTAATGGGGACGGTTGAGGGAATAAAAACTATAGAAGTGTTTCAGATCTAGGCGAGGATTTGAACTATTTAAATTATATGAAGATTATTTTACTTGTAGTAATAATCGTATTGATTTATTTTTGTTTTTCTAAAAATTGTAGAGTGCTTGTTGTGAGAAATGTTATTCGTGAAAAATTCTTCAGAATTTACTTTAAGTCCTTTATCCATAAGAAAGCGATTAGAAACTATAAGGAACAATTAAATATGCTTATAGAGGGATATTCAAAAATAGATAAAGAGGAATTGGCTGATTATTTCATAATGAGCGTTTGGACGAGGGCTGGGATGCAAATAGAAGGGCACTTTAGATATCCTGACGGTCAAATAGATATTTCGCCAACTTTATCAGCATGGCATTGGGGAACTTTTGAGAAGATTGTTAATAATTTTAAACGAATGGGGCTTTATCCAGAAGCCACTGCGATGTCAATTTGGGTCCATGCAGCAAGAGGAATTTTGTATGAGCCGAAAATGCAGGAGGAGTATAACAAATTTTGGCAATTACTCATGTCTACTAATTCTTTATGGGATAAATATTTAAATAAATTTTACGAAGAGGATAAGAATAAACTGAATTCAAAAATGCTTAATAATACTATGGCATTAGCTAAGGAAATATTAAATAATTTCCCTCCGAAGAAGATTCATACACAGAATACATCATATTTAAGATCACAAAAGCAGGAAGGTGTGAAGTCTAAAATTAATCATGACAAAATGGTAGATATTAATGTGGTTTGTCCGCGATGTGGCCAGAAAAATCCACCAGGCACTTTTCGTTGTAAAAATGAAGATTGTTTGGAGATATTGCCACAGAAAGATTAAATGGCATTTCGTGGTTAATTTCTTATTGCTCTATTGTTCTAAGTTTTATTATGTGAATGTTTTCAAACTAGGTGGCACTTCCTGAGGTGGGGGGTGTAAGAATTGTCGTTAGTCTAAAGAATCTTTACGTATTATCCTACCGTACTCTTTTTCGTATAAATCTCAAACGTATTATTCCTCAATCTTACTCCATTTATCCGTGATTTAGGGATCCAGAATTTCCTGCCGCTTTCCACCAAGATGGCTTTGTCGGTTTCGTAGATAATCCTTACTTGCGCCCAGATGTATCTTTCTTCCGGGTAAAAGAGCCGGTAAATGCTGAATGGCCAGCGCATTTTTACCTCCTGTTTTTGAGTTTTAGCGCCCTCAAGACAGTTCTTCGGTTTACCTTCAAGCTTTTGGCGATTGCTCTTAAAGACATGCCTAAAAGGTATAATTCTTCTATCTTTGAGGCTAATTTCTGATATAATGGAGCTCGTTTGGTAGGCTCAATTACGATTTTGACAGAGATTTCGGATGCGGTGCGAATTGGTTGCAGACGCGTCCGAAAAATTTCCTAGTAAAGGAAATCTTTCGGATACCGAGCAACCGCGGCGCCGCGACAAGCCGTATAGCGAGTGAAGTATCCAATATAATAAAACGAGCGGGAAAAGGAGGAGGGACGTTCTAAGCATAGAATTAGAATCGTCCCTTTATTTTAAGTGCGCCGGGCAGTTGTTCTGATTATGGGTATATTTTTGTTAGGCGGGTGTGTTGCGCAGCAGCCCAGGGATGAAAGCGTAAAAGACGATTCGGCTAATGTGCGTATAAGCGGCGATATGACTGTAAGTTCTATTAACAGAAGCGGATTTTAGAAGTTTTTC
>Ga0265297_10011207_pt1 | contig 11028 bp, 15 predicted proteins | sample Munlanlwell13791_FD_192502 | JGI IMG/M metagenome (GOLD analysis project Ga0265297, IMG submission 192502) | Leachate microbial communities from a municipal landfill in Southern Ontario, Canada - Leachate well 137-91 | ecosystem: Engineered > Solid waste > Landfill > Unclassified | place...
CAATGTATTTTTGTATTGTTATTCTAAGCCAATTTTTCCTTCTTTGTTATTTTGACCCAATCTTTCTTTTTTGTCATTCTGATCCAACCTCCCCTCCTTTGCCATTCTGATCCTTCCTTCCCCCTTCCGTCATTCTGATCCCGCCTTTGGCGGGAGAAGAATCCCAAAGAGTTTTTTATTTTTTCATTGGCCAATAGATTAGCACAAATCTTTAATTTTGCCAATAATTCTCTTTATTTTCCATGTTTTTTATTTTATGATTAATTTGTTAATAAATTAAATAAGGATTTAAAATGAAAATTTTAAAAAAGATTGAGATTGTTTGTAAGGGAAAGAGGGATGATAGTATATCTATAGATTATTTTGATGAGAAAGGACGAAAAACAAAGGGCATTTTTAAAGTGAACAAACCAGTAAAATATAGTTATGAGGATGAAGAGAATATAAAATACGACGATAAAGATAGGGAAATTGAGGTTAGTTTCGCAAGAAATGGCAAAATCACCCATATTGTCTATTATAATTATGCCAAGATGCCAGAAATGACAGAGCAAATTATTAAAAACTCTTCAGGTAAAACAATTGAAAAAGCAAAGACCTATTTTGATGAAAATAACCGCTGGTTTAAAGATGTGCGCGATAAAGGCAACGGAAAAATTATCTCTTCAAACTCAATTTTTGATAAAAATGGAAATGAGAAAAGAGTGACAAGGAATGGTTTGGGGAAAATAACTAATATTCAAGAGTGGAGAGAAAAAGATGGCAAAAACTTGTTTATTGATATTGATTATAGATATGATAAAAATAATAAATTAATTGAGAAAAAGAAAAAAATTATGAACCGTTTTACCGAAAAGAAAGACAAAGAGGGCAATATTATTGAAACAATATTATGGGATGATAAGGATAAAATAGAAGAAAGAATGGTTGATAAATATGATGGTAAAAATCTTATTGAGCGTTGTCGTTTCGATAGCAAGGATAATTTGATTCTTAAGTGTATTCATAAGTATTTCTATTATTAGAATTTATGGCAGTAATTGAGACAAAAAATTTAAAGAAATATTTTGGTAAAACTCATGCGGTGGATGGAGTTGATTTTGAGGTTAATAAAGGGGAAATTTTTGGTTTTTTGGGTCCTAATGGCGCTGGTAAAACTACGACAATTAGGATGATGATGGATTTTATCAAACCAGATCAAGGAGAAATTAAAATTTTAGGAAAAGATAGCCAGAAAGATTCAGTAGAGATTAAAAAAGAGGTTGGGTATTTGGCGCCTTTACCTAGACTTTATGAAAATCTAACCGGTAAAGAACATATCCGGCTTATTTCCAGTATCCGTGGTGGCGAAAAAAATGCTCAAGAACTAATTAAGAAATTTGACTTTGACGAAAATAAGAAAGTGCGGACTCTTTCCAGTGGCAATCGCCAAAAATTGTCTTTAATTTTAGCTCTAATGGATAAGCCCAAAGTGCTGATTTTAGATGAGTTAACCACCGGCCTTGATCCCATTCTACAAAATGCGGTTTATAATACTCTTCTTGAATATAGAGATAAAGGCATAACGATTTTTCTTTCTTCTCATAATTTACCGGAAGTGCAAAGAATTTGCGATCGGGCGGCAATTATTAGAGAAGGTAAAATTGTGGCGGTGGAAGAAGTGCGTGAATTAAAGAAAAAACATATTTTTAATGTCAATATTGTTTTTGACGATAAGGTTGAAGCCGGCGATTTTAAAATGAAAGGAGTGGAAATTAAGGAAAAATTAGATTATTCTTTGCATTTAGTTGTGAAAGGTGATATCAATACGGTTTTAGCTAAAATCGCCAAGTATAAAGTGCGCGATTTGGAGATTGGCCATGCCGGTTTGGAAGAAGTATTTTTGGAATTTTATGAAGATAAATAATTTATGAAAACAATTTTTTGGCGTACCATAAAAGACCGCCGTTTGATTTTGATAATTTTTATTGTTATTTGTATTCTTTTTTTGTGGCTTTATATTTCTTTGTTTCCTGTTTTGCAAAGCCAAGCTGAACAGTTGCAAAAACTTTTGGAAACTTATCCGGCTTCTTTTGGTGATGCTTTTGGTTTCAAAAATAGTGCCTTATTCTTCTCTAATTTGGAAAATTATTTATCCACGGAGATGTTTACATTTATGTGGCCGATTCTATTAATTAGTTTATTGGTTTCTGCCGGTGGCTATTCCATCGCCGGCGAGATCGAAAAAGGTACCATTGAAACCTTGCTTGCCCAACCACTAAGTAGATTAAAATTATTTTTTGCTAAATATCTGGCGGGGTTTTCTTTGCTTGTGATTTTCACCACTTTGAGTATTGTTTTTGTTTTCCCTTTGGCTTTGGCTTACCGCATTGATTTTAGTTTTGTAAATTATATTTATTTATGGATTGGTGGTAATTTATTTGGTTTGGCGATTTTGAGTTTAGCCAGCATGTTTTCGGCGATATTTTCTGAAAAAGGAAAGGTTTATTTTGTAAGCGTGGGTCTGTTGGTTCTGATGTATGCTTTGAATATTATTGCCAGTTTAAAAGATAGTTTGGATAGTTTAAAATATATATCTTTTTTCCATTATTTTGACCCGAATGTTTTACTGGGTGAAAAAAAGTTAGATTGGCTTACTTTGGTGGTGTTTTTGGGGTTTTCTTTGGCTTGTATTATTATTGCGATTTTGGTTTTTAGAAAACGTGATGTTAGTGTGGCTTAATTAAATTAATATATTTTATGGACAACTTTATTTATTCAGCCGCCTTTGTTTGGTTGATTGTTATTCTAGCCATTTGGGAAGCAGTATGGAAAGGTTTTGCTCTTTGGCGCGCCGCCAGAAACAAATCTGTGCCATGGTTTGTGTTTTTATTGATTTTTAACACAGCGGGCATTTTGCCCATTCTTTACCTTTTTGTTTTCGGCAAGAAAAAATAAAACCAAAAGTTCCACCCCGCGGGTGGAACTGGTTAAATAGATTTGACGTTAACTATTTTTTATTTGTATAATTTTTTAGGTTAAGCTCCTTGAAAAGGAGGGTTGGAAAAATGGCTCGGAAAGTGGAACTTGAGTTTGACAGAGACCGCGCTGGAGAAATATTCATATTTGCCATAGAAGCTTTTAAAAATAGGCTTCTGGGTTTTGATTCTCTTTCTCAGCCAGAAGTTGTATTCAGACCAGATAATTTTTCGTATGGCTCTTTGGAACATCGCTTATGGCTATTTTTTTCTGGCGCTGTGACACGTTTTGGACAAGCGTCGTATCAGGCAATTGAGAAATTTAGAGATTCAGTTGCCGCTGATTCAAGAATAATTAACCCCCAATCTGATTTTCTCGATGTTAATTATCAGCAACTTTTGGCGGGCGTGATGGCATTTGTCCCTGCTGATAGGCCTTTGGGTAGAGAGGGGAATCTTCGTATCGAAGGCTGGAAAGAAAATTTAGCTATTCTTCGTGATGAATTTAACGGCGATCCGGCAGAAGTGATCCTAAGAGCAGAACGCTCCAGGAAAGGATTGATCCATTCATTGCAAGGGAAGTTTTATGGAATTGGTTCTAAGATAGCACAATTAATAATTATTTGGTTTCAAGATGTTGATTGGCCATATCGACAAGAAGATTGGCACGAGATAAGACAATTTTCTTTCACACCTGTGGATATATGGTTTTTACGTTTATTCAGGCAGTGGGGAATTATCACTAAATGGAATACGGATCAGCATGATGTCGTGAGAAAAGTAGTTAGTGATTTCACAGCTGATTTATGTCGGGAGTTGGCTATTGAACATGGCATTCTTTCACAAGCAGTTTGGCATTGTGGCCGGGCGATTTGCCATAATCGTCCCAAAAACCCCAATATTGTTGGTGCCTATTGCTGGCATAATTGCCCTTTTTATAAGTATTGTGATTGTATTTGTACTGGTTCTAAATACAAAATAGATGGCACAATGAATTGGGATAATCCACATCATCGTTTAGTTTTCCCTTTCGATCAGTTTTGAATTTAAATCCGCCAATATACTGGCGGATTTTTTATTTATTGCCTTAATCAATATTTGATTATATAATTTTTAAGTATAGCCCCTTGAAAAGGAGCGTGAAATGCTAATAACATCGGTAGAAAGAGGTTTGGTTGAAGTTAGGCGTGGCAATCAGTGGATTGTTTTTGATGAATTAAGGGCAGTTGAAGTTTGTTCGTTTGCTGCTTTGGCTTGGCAAGAGAAGCATAAACATTTAGCTAATTGTGATCAACCCGAGCTTGTGTATTTACCAAAGGGATTTCCTCATGCTAGTAGATTGCATGCTTTATATCTTTTTGCTTATGGACCGCTAAATCGTTATGGTAAAACAACCAATCAAGCTTTAGATGAAGGCACGGATATCTTTTTGCAAAACCCTTGGATTATTGATCCGGTTTTATCTTTTTGTGATGATGATTTTGAAAGATTGTCTTTGGATATGTTTTCTTTTACATCTTTAAAGACTGTTAAAGGTAAAAAAGAATTGGAGGGAAAGATTGTTGGTTGGAAAAACAATTTGCGTCTTTTGCAAGTAAAATACGATTCGGATCCGCGCAATATTTTTTATAATGTGGAGAAGAGTCGTCAAAGCATAATTGACGCTTTGTCTATTTTTTATGGTTATGGCCAGAAAGTAGCCCAATTGGTGGCACTTTATTTTCAGAAAGTAAAGTGGGAAGAAGAAAAAGAGCAATGGGATCAAATCAAGAAAATTTGTGTGATGCCGGTTGATTTATGGCTTGCCAGAGAAATGCGTAATTTTTCCATTGTGGTTAGTTGGAGTACAGATAAAAAGAATGCCGCTTCTTATTTGGTGAGTGATTTTTTGGTTTATATCTGTGAAAAATATCATTTGCCTTGGGATGATGTGGCTCAGGCTTTTTGGCATACCGGAGCTAATGTTTGTATCAGAGTGCCTCAAAATGCGCAAAAAGCAAGTGCCCATTGTTTAACTTTGTGTCCATTTCACGATTTTTGCGATCATCGCGCCGGTGGATCGCACCAAAGCAATAATGGTGGGTTTGGCTGGGACAGCCCCAAAAAACGCCCTAAGAATTTATTTAATCTATAGACCCGTTAATCGTTAAACGCGATAACGGGTTTTTTTGTTTTTGTCGGCATTTTGGATATTTCAAAAAATATAAGCAAAAAATTTTGTTAAAAGATTTAGACTGATTTTTTATTGATTAATCTGATATTTTTTGCCATAATATTTTATACGCGCGTGTAGCTCAGTGGTAGAGCGCATCTCTGATAAAGATGAGGTCGAAGGTTCGATCCCTTCCACGCGCACCATTATTATATTTATAATATTTTTGTTTAGATAAACGGGCCCATAGCTCAGTTGGTAGAGCAGGAAGCTCTTAACTTCAAGGTCGTGGGTTCGAATCCCACTGGGCCCTATTGACCTGGTAGCCCAAGAAGAATTTAATAATTTTGAAGAAGCTAAAAAAGAGAAATTTATTTTAAAACAGCGGCTGGCAGGAGATTTATCAAAAAAGTGATTAAACAAAGCCCCAATAGCTCAGTTGGCTACCCGCCCGACTGAACGAAATCAGTCGTTCGGGCGGGGAGCGACTGCCTTCTAATTCAAAAATATGTTTTTTGTTTATGTTTTGCAGGATTCAACTGGAAAATTATATAAGGGAATGACTAATGATTTAGAAAGAAGATTAGCGGAGCATAAGCGTGGCAAAACTATAACAACTAGAAAAATGAAACAAATAAAATTAATATATAAAGAGAGATTTGATAGTTCCCAAAAAGCAAGAAAAAGAGAAATTTATTTTAAAACAGCAGCCGGCAGGAGATTTATTAAAAAATTATTAAAACAAAGCCCCAATAGCTCAGTTGGCTAGAGCGACTGCCTTCTAAGCAGTAGGTCGAAGGTTCGAATCCTTCTTGGGGTATTTTTTAATAAAAAAAGCTCGGTCTTTGCCGAGCTGATAAATTAGAATCTTGCATCTTTACTTTGTTTTTTGACTGTATCCATTTGGCCGCAATGTGTGCAGATAATGATTAACTCTTTAAGCCATTCATCATATACATCGCTATCACAAGTTTGAACATAATGTTCAACCAATAAAGCAAGTTTACCGCAACGTGGGCATCTTTGTTTTTTGGCTTGTTTTAAATTGATGACCGAGTAAAAAGGAGGAACCATCTCATATCTATGCTGAAATCTCAGTTCTCTTAAATAATCCGACCATTGTTCTTGAGATCCACAAATTTCTATCTCTGGAGGTAAAAGTTCTTTAGCTACTGCTCTTTTGCCGTTTCTATCCAAAAGAAAGTAAGCATCACTATATTTGCCAGGATCTTGATCTTTCCAAGAACTACCTAAGGCAGTAATTATCTTTTGTTGTGCTCGATTTTTCTCTAGTCTTCTTTCGGCTTTTTTGTATTCTTTTTTAAGTATTTCGGCGACTTCTACTAAAACCTTATGGTCATCATGCAGTTTTGTTTCGTGATTTCTAAATCTTTGCGCAAGACTTATTCTTGTTGCCATTGCTGGTCTCCCTGTCAAGGTAAACTAAACATTGAAATATTAACAGAATATTATAAAAAGTCAAAAATTAAGTGATAAATTTTACTTTTTGACAAAAAACAAAAAAATCTGGAGTTATCTGGTCTAAAAATTAGCTCAAAAGTCAATTTTCTTAAACTGGTTTTAATTGATTTTCCCAATTATCACCACATAATTTTTGCCGTATTTTTTAGCACATTTAGGGCAGGTGGTGTACCACATATACCATTTTTTGATATTATAGCCTTTTGTTTTAGCATATTTTTCGAAATCTTGGCACCATTTACCGGTTTCTTTAAAATCACCTTCATAGACTTTGGAAAGAAATTTTCCGTTTAAAGTTATATTTTCAAGATTAGGAACTTCTTTGTCAACTGCTAGATATAAATTCATATTGAAGCGCGATGTATGGTCGGAAAGAGTGAGATTATTTTCAATTTTAGCATCGGCATTTCTTATTTTTTGATCCATTTTTCTCATTACTGAGCCAAAATTTAGGGGCATAAACATAAAAGTTCTTACTTTTGCTTTAACAAATTTTTTTTCTTGCCAGTTTAGTATTTTTTCATTCCAGGGCGCAGGATCAAATTTGGGACAACACACTTTTTCTTTGGGCATAATTTTATTATTTTTTAATTGATTTTTTTAAAACTTAAGTTTATTTTAACATAAAATTTATTAGATTGTTGTCGTGACTTTTTTTATTGCATTTTTTATATATTTGGTTCTATTCTTTGTTCCAAAAATACTTGCTGGATGTGCAAGTTTGATAATTTTTTCATTTGTAATTGAAAAATTATTTTGAACCCATTTGCCGAGTAAAACTATCGTGGTGTCATTATTCGGCTTATATTGTTTATTCCACTTTGAATTACATGATTTTATAATTTTTTTATCTTTTGGCAAATAATCAATATTACAAAGATTGGTTTTAATACATTTGGCAGGTATTTTTTTTATAATTTCATCGATGATTTTTCCAGTTGTTGTTTTGCTATCCAGCGCTTGCGTATTTGGCTTATTGTGCATTCCCACAAAAAATATTTTCATATTTTTTATTTTACTAATCGGTGGGGGTGGGATTTGAACCCACGATCATCTTGCGACGATACCGCTTTTCGAGAGCGGCCCATTCAACCACTCTGGCACCCCACCATTAATTTACATTTTGATAATATCTTATTATACTGGATTTATAAAGGGAATTTTTGAAATAAGTAAAAGCTATGGGATCGCAAGAATCAGAATCTAATCTTCAACCAGAAAATTATAAAGATGCTATTAATATTAGTTCAAAGGGTGGAACTGAAACCGAACGCATGTTGTCCAATTTTGCCAATACGCCATTTGATCTCGATGGCGTGCATTATGAATCAGTTGAGGCATTTTGGCAAAGCATTAAATTCCCAGAAGGAAGCGAGGGCAGAATAAAAACTGCGGCTTTAATTGGCGCTAAGGCAAAAAAAGTCAGTAAACTTGTAAAAGACATTAATGTCATTGAGTACCAGGGGCAGGTTATTAAAGTTGGTTCGGCTGAACATCATGAGCTAATGAAACGAGCGATTAGGGCAAAATTGGAACAAAATCCAGCTGTATTAAAGTTGCTATTGGCCACAGGAGATAAACAGATTACTCATATATTAAAAACTCCGGATGGTAAAATATTGCCTGATAGTAAAACAATCCCTGGTGCTGTATTTTCTCAAATTTTAATGGATTTAAGAGAAGAATTTAAACAACAGAGGGCAATAAAATAATTTATTTATAGTAATCATTTTATGAGTTATAAATATATTAGTCCGCAAGATTATGTTGATATTTTTTCTGATTCAAAATGGTATTTAAAATTGGAAAAAGAATTAAAAGAATTTTTTTATGATTATGATGGAAAAAAAGAAAACAAGACCAAAGAATGGTTAGCAAGGCGTGATGGATTTGTGCAAATGGTGGCAGATTTTTTAGAAAATAATAAAATTGCTTTTGGCAAATCAGGCATAAATTGGGATAAGGAGCGTTTGCCAATTGATACGATTGTGATTCACCATTCAAGCCGTTCGCAAAACACGCCTATTTCTATAATTAATGCTTTGGGTCTAATTCGTCTATATGCCAAAGAATATAGCAAAAAGAAAGAAAAACAATTTGGCAAACCAATTTGGTCGAATCATTTTTATAAAGGAAAACTTACATTTATCGCTTATCATTATTTAATTAAAGCTGATGGTTTATATGAGCAGATTTTAAAGGATGAATATATCGGTTGGCATTGTGGTAATTGGGGCTATAATAGAAGAAGCATTGCGATTTGTTTTCTTGACGACTTAGAAGAAAAAATGCCAACCAAAAAAGCGATTCAAGCCGCTAAAGAAATTATGAAAAAACATCCAAATTGTAAAATTTTAGGCCATCGTGAGATCAATGATAAAACTACTTGTTCTAGCAATTTATTTTTAGGTAAAAACGGGTGGAAAAGGCTATTAATTTGATTTTTCTATTCTAATTGCTTTGCCATTGATGAGGGCGTCGGTGATTTTTTGGTAAGCGCTAGATAAAATGCGCTGAAATGTACTTTGGGAAGTGTGCATTTTTTTGGCGCAAATAATTTGATCTAAATTTTCTACATTTTTTAAGCGAATTGCTTCCATTTCTTCTAAACTTAAATCCACACTTTCTAAAAAGCGCAAAGGCACACCTTGCGGTTTAAAATAAGTGATATTGGGGTTAAACCTAATTTTACGGCATAATCTTGGTCTGGGCATTTTATCTATAATAATTTATTTTTGCAAAAATCGCCACTATAATTTCTATATATAGGTAGCGATTTTTGTTTTTTTAGTTTTCTTTTTTCAACTCTAAAATAGCGGCTTCTAATTCGGCTTTTTCCGCTTCTAAATCTTTTAGCACTTGCTCTTTATCACTTGAACTTTGAGTCCGCCAAGATGCACGCGCTTGGTTTGCATTTGTATTACATTTCCAGCCCATACCGCGACCTTTCCAAGCATAGCCTTTGCCGCATGGTCCCATACCACGTCCAGTCATTGGGCCTTGTCCGGTGGGTCCTGTTCCATCTAAATTTGGCATAATTTTCCTCTTGTAATATTATTTTTAGTCGGCCTTTTAATTTATATAATGAGTATATACCCATTATATTTTCTTGTCAAGAGATAATTAATTAGGGTAAAATGTGGTTATGATTAACGATATTGAATCTAAAGGTCAAGAGCCAGATGATGTCAAAAGTTTTAAGGATATGGCTGAACTTTTGCCAAAAAATCAAAAAGAAAAATTATTAGAACTTTGGCAGATTTGTCATGATGCTTTCGCAAGGGACAGATTAGGTAATTCTGATTTTGTTTCTAAGTTTTTATTGGATTTAGAAAAACAATCTCCGGACGTAAATAAGACATGGCTTTGGCATATGCTTATTGGTAGTTCAGCCAAAAAAAGTGAATGGTTTGCAATGCCTTTTGACACTGAGAATGGGGATTTGGAAAAATTTCTTAAAGAAGAGCTAGCCCAAAGATAAAAAATTTGCACTTTTGCTTGAATTTTAGTTTTTTCTAATATAGGTTTTATTTAACCTAAATTCCACCTCGTAGCTGGAATATGGTTTATTTTAAATTATTAGTAAAAATTAAAAAGCAATATCTATGATTAAATTAATTGCTATTTTAGGGCCAATCACGTAATAAATTAAAATTTAAACGTGATTCTTTAATAATAAATTATTAGCAAAAGTTAAAAAGTAATATCTATGATTAAATTAATTGCTATTTTAGGGCCAATCACGTAATAAATTAAAATTTAAACGTGATTTTTTAATAATAAATGATTAGTAAAAATTAAAAAGCAATATCTATGATTAAACTTATCGCTATTTTGGGACCGACAGCTAGTGGGAAAACCAGTTTGGGTATAAAATTGGCCAAAGAATTTAATGGTGAAATAATTTCGGCTGATTCGCGTCAAGTTTACAAGGGTTTAGATATTGGCAGCGCCAAAGTGGAAAACATTAAACCAAAAATAAGGTCTAAATTTCAAAAGAGTAATGGTTATTGTTTAGCAGAAGAAATTCCTCATTGGTTGATTGATGTTAGCGATTATAAATATAAAAATTTTACTGTTGGGCAGTTTCAAAAAAAAGTGGATTTAGTGATTGCGGATATTGCAAAACGCGGCAAAGTGCCGTTTTTGGTTGGTGGGTCAATGCTATATTTGGATGCTGTTAGCAAAGGCTTGGGTTTTGCGCCTAAAGCTAATTTAAAAACAAGAAAAAAATTGGAAAAATTGGATCTTGATATTTTACAGCAAAAACTTAAGAAACTTGATTCCAAAGCCTATAAATATGTGGATTTAAATAATAAGCGGCGAGTGGTGAGGGCTTTGGAGGTGGCGATAACCAGCGGTAAAAGTTTTACCAGTTTTAGAAAGGAAAAACCTAAATATGAGTTTTTAGTGTTGGGTATTAAAATGGATAGAGCT
>Ga0265297_10011208_pt1 | contig 11028 bp, 12 predicted proteins | sample Munlanlwell13791_FD_192502 | JGI IMG/M metagenome (GOLD analysis project Ga0265297, IMG submission 192502) | Leachate microbial communities from a municipal landfill in Southern Ontario, Canada - Leachate well 137-91 | ecosystem: Engineered > Solid waste > Landfill > Unclassified | place...
CAAATTTTTCTCCCGGAGCCTGATAATAAACAACTCCCTGATTTTTATCAAAATCCAAAACCCCGATTGCGACAATTTCGCCGGTTAATGGAGAAAAACCAAGGCCATCTTTTAGATCGTCCAACGCTTTATTATAGTCGTCTTCATTTTGTGATTCTTTTTTTATCCAACGGGTTAAATTTTCCTGAGTATTTTTGTCCAGATCATCAAAATTGAATCCCCTGGTTTCTATATCAAAAACTAATTTTGGCATTTTTTATTGTTTTTTTTGATCTTTTAATAATTCTTCTATTTGTTCTTTTTGTGCGGCTATTTCTTTTTTTAATTCTATCATCTGCAGTTCTCTGCCGACCGTCACTCGCTGAAATCTTTCCAACTCTTCAATCTTTTTTTGAAGATCTTTCGTTCTTCCTTTTACTTGCTCATCAAGATTCTCCGCAAGCTCTCTTAGCTCTCTAGTTCTAGCCTGAATCTTAATCTCCATAATAGTTCTTCCGGCCTCAAGTTCTCTTACCATTTCTCTTGAATAATTAACAACCTCTGAAATCTCGTCATTCGTCAGGATATTAAGTTTTTGTTCCGCCCCTCCTTTGGCAACGCCTCCCGTCCAGTGGATAATTTTTTGTAATGGAGAAATCAAATTTTTCGTAAAATTTGCAGCTATAATAAAAATAAAAACCGCAGTAATACAGATAACAATTCCAACATATTCAAGAATGCTAATAAATTTTTCGGGACTGTTGAACCCGACATCCGTCAAAAAAGCACTTGCAACAATAAGTTGAGAAGAAAGAACGCTCAAATAAATTATAAACAATATCTTATTAAAAAGCGGAATTTTTATAAATTTTAATTTATTTTTTTCCTCATCAGATATCTGAGAAACAAGAAGCTCAAGAGGTTCTTTTAAGAAATTTTCAAAATAAATATAGCTCAAAAGAAGGTGCACTATTGATACTACGAACCCTATGATGATTCCGGCCAAAATAAATACCTCCGTTTGAAGCAAAAAAATAAAATTCGGAATAAGCCAAAAAGAAAGAATTGCTATCCCCCCAAGAAAAGCCGCCATACTGGTGAAAAAAACAATAAATGTGATTTTATAGGGAAAATTTAGCGTATCTTGTATGGCGGTTAATATTTTTTCCTTTTCTACCGCCTCTTTATTCCCAATTTTCTGTAAAACATCCCTTGTTTTTCTCGAAAAAAATATCGGAAGAAGTCCGTAAAAAGGAATGAAAATAAAAACATATATCGCCAAATAGAGATAAAGAATATTGACTATTCCGGAAAAAGAAATCCCTTCAAAAAAAAGAAAAACCCAAATTAAGGGAAGTCCAAAAAGTAAATTTGAAAAAAATTGAGCTTTCCAAGCAGTACACGCTAAAGAAAACTTGCTTAAAATACTTTTTTTCTTCATAGATTTTGTTTGTTAATTCATTATATCACTTTAAAAACAAAAAATAAAAAAAGTTCTTCCATTCTTCCTTGTTTTTTAAATTACGGATATAATTTCAATTTTTTATTTCGGATTTCTTCTTCCCAAGTCTTAAGGTAAAAACTTTGTCAGACGAAAATATTTTTGCTGCAATTATGACAAAAATCAAAAATATAAACGCTTGATAAACTATGCCATAAATAATAAACAAATAATCGTGCGTAATTATTTTCTGCGCTGCTAAAAACGGATGACTGAAAGGAATCGCATAAAGCAAATACTTGATGGCTGACGAAACCGTGTTAATGTCTAAAAACATAATCAAGAAATATGGAAGCAACACTAAAATCATAAGGGGCGTAGTAACCGCCTGAACGCTTTTCACGCTTTCAACCAATATTCCAAGTATAATCGCAATGGCTAGCGCCACCAAGATGCCGAAGAAAAGCGAAATCCCAAGCAGAGCATAGCTTCCTATGCCAAAAGAAACTCCCAGGTCACTCATTACCTGCCCGATATCCTGACCGGCCGGAGACGAAAGCGCGCCACCCGATATTCCGTTTATATAATAATTAAAACCGATCATATAAACCCCGGAAAATAAAATCGCCACCAAACCGGCACTGAATAATTTTGCAAAAACGATTGTTTTCCTGTCCACCGGCGAACTCAAAAGAGTTTCCAATGTTTTATTTTCTTTTTCATTTGCAACAGACATTGCAACCATTTGAGCCGCAAGAATTATCACCATAAATAAAATTATGGGGATAAGCGTCGTCTGTTTTGTAATAAAATTCATAGCTTGGGCTAAAGGAATTTTCGCCTGTTTGTCTCCGATTACGACATATTCTTCCAAACCAACCGGCTGAATTAAATCGTCCGCTTTGATATTAATATTTTTATTTTTTAGCCATTCGTCCAAAAAATGTCTATTTACAACACCGATTGCCGTCATTGTCCCCTGACTCTTTATCGAAGAAATTAAAGAAAAATTACTGACTATGCTATAAAGTTTTATTTTTTGTACCTCAAATTTTTCTATGCCCTGACCGAATCCCGGAGAAAAAACCAAAACACCGGAAATATTTTTTTGTTTTGCTTCTTTTAATACGGGTTCAATTTTCTGATTGAATAGAACAATTTCGTACTTCGCTTTTTTCAACTCCTCAATTGCTTCATTCGCTGATGAACTTCCGTCTTCGTTTATTATCCACAATGCTTGTGGCGTTGCCATTTTTTTTGTTTCACTGGAAAGCAAGTTTCCGATTGATGCAAACATAACAACCATTATTATCAACGGCAAAATCATTTCAATGGTAATGAGTTCTTTAATTTCTTTTTTCACCAAAACAAAAAATTTATTCATAGAATCAATAATTCGCAATTTTAATAAAAACTTCCTCGAGATTTTGAGAGTTATATCGATTTTTTAATTCCAAAGGAGATCCTTCGGCTTTTATTTCGCCCTTATCAATCATCGCAACCTTTTCTGATAGAAACTCAACTTCCAGCATATTATGACTTGAAAGCAAGACAGCCATTCCCTCGTCCGCCAATCTTTTAATTATTTTTCTGATTTCAAAGCCGTTAATAACATCTAACCCCGAAGTCGGTTCGTCAAGAATCGCCAATTTTGGTCTGGACATAACCGCCCTTGCCAACATTAATTTTCTTGTCATTCCTTTACTGTAAGTCTTTGCTTTGTCCTTAAGCCTGCTTCCAAGATTGCTTATTTCTTTTCCGAATTCCAAAAATTCTTTTTGCTTTTTTCGATCGTCCGTATAAATCGCTGCCATGAAATTCAAATAATCGAGTCCTGTCAAATTCTTATAGGCCCCTGCTTCTTCAGGAAGATAGCTTATCATTCTCCTTATTTTATCGGAATTTTTCTGCAAATCTTCTCCGCAAAGCAATACTTGTCCGCCATTCATTGATAAAATAGTCGCTATTATTTTCAAAACCGTTGATTTCCCGGCTCCGTTCGGTCCTACGAGTCCAAAAATTTCATTTTCGAATATGTCAAAACTGACGCCCTTTACCGCCTCTAAATTTCCATAATTTTTTTTTAAATTTTTAACCTCCAAAATTTTCTGCATTATATCAATTTATTGTTAATCTTTTTAAAACTGGTGCGACTAGCTATTATTCTACCACAAAAAGAGCGAGTAAAATACTCGCTCTTTTCTTTCTATTGAAATTATTATTTAGTGGTTGATTGTGGGCTACCGGTTGGAACTTCCGGCCTTATCTGAATTGATTGAGCTGTTACGCTTCCGTCTGAGTTTGTCTTTCCGGTAACGGTTACCGATTTGCCAACTTCAAGGTCACTTGAGGCTCCGCTTGCAAACTTACTAAACTCTGTGGAATCTGCAAAGAATACGATTTTTGAGCCTCCGTTAATAAGTTTAACTGTTATGCTCGTTTCGTCTTTGGAAATAATGCTTCCGTTAACAAATCCTCCGTTTTGTCCGTTTCCGTTTCTTGGTGTTCCGCTCATTTGTGGGCCTCCCTGCATATTACCTGACCCGAGATAATTCTTTCCAAAAGATTTTTTACTTTCTCCATATTTCATTCCCCAAAAAAACGCTCCTCCTCCGACTATTACTGCCACTAGAATAAATGGAATTATTTTTTTTATCATAAATTTTTTACCCTAATTTAATTTACTTATAATTATTCATAACGCAGCGCTTCAATAGAATTAAGTTTGGATGCCCTATTTGCCGGATAATATCCAAAAATTATTCCGATTGCCGCAGATACGCCGAATGCCAATAAAATTGAAAGAAATGAAACCTTGGTTGCTATTCCTCCAAATTGCGAAACACCGAAAGAAACAATCCATCCGACGGCAACGCCAACGACTCCTCCGATAAAAGTTAACATAACCGCTTCAGTTAAAAACTGAAGTATTATATCTTTCTTTTTTGCTCCGATTGCTTTTCTTAATCCGATTTCCCGCGTTCTTTCGGTTACGGTAGTTAACATCATATTCATAATTCCGATCCCTCCGACAACTAACGAAATTCCGGCAATTGCGCCAAGAAGCATCGTCAACGTATTGCTTATAGAAGACGCGCTTGCCATAATATCCGATTGATTCGCAACACTAAAATCAGCAAGAGTTGAATCTGAAATATTATGCCTGGTTAAAAGCAAGGATGTTATTTCCTCCTGCGCTAATGTCATTGTTTTCTCGCTAGCCGCTTCAACGCTGATTGTTGAAACTCTCTCTGCTCCAGCAAGAAATTTTTGAGCGGCTGCAAGCGGAACAAATATCATGTCGTCCTGACTTCCAAATCCGGTTGTTCCTTTTGTTTTTGTAACTCCGACAATTTTGAATTCTATTTTTTTTATACGTATTGTTTGACCAACCGGATCTACTCCTTCGCCGAAAAGATCATCTCTTGTTGTCGGTCCTAAAACCGCAACCTTAGAAAGACTTTTTTGATTTTGTTCGGTAATAAATTCTCCAAGATCAATTTCAACATTTCTCACGCTAGTATACGAAGAAACTGTTCCAACAATTTGAGTATTTGTATTTGTTCCCTTTGCCGTAACTTGATATCTTCCGGACAATTCCGGAGCGATAGCTTTGACGTATGATGTTTCCGATAAGATTGCATTTGAATCTTCCAACGTTAAACTTATTGCAGAGCCTCGTCCGGAACTGACTGAATATCCCTGAGTTCTTTGCATTCCAGGCGTAACTAAAATCAAATTTGAACCAAGCGCCTTTATTCTTGATTCTATTGATCCAGTCGCTCCTTGTCCGATGGAAATTAAAGCAATAACCGAACCAATCCCGATTATAATTCCCAAAATCGTAAGGCCTGAACGAGCTTTATTGGAAAGCAATGCTGTATATGTTTCCTGAAATAAATCACTAAAACGCATAATTTTTTATTTATTCCCTCATTAATTTTGCACTTTTCGACCAACTTCCGATAACGTCTTCTATAATTTCTCCATCTTTTATTGTAATAACTCTTTTTGCATGCTCGGCTATGTATTTTTCGTGAGTAATTAAAATAATTGTTTTTCCCTGATTATTCAAATTTTGAAATGTTTGAAGAACAACTTCTCCCGTTTTACTGTCAAGATTCCCAGTCGGTTCATCCGCTAAAATAAGAGTTGGGTCATTCACAAGCGCACGAGCTATCGCCACTCTTTGCATCTGTCCTCCGGAAAGTTGGTTTGAAAGGTGAAGAAAATTAGATTCATCAAGCCCGGCCTCATATAAAACTTCTTTCGCTTTTTTTTCTCTTTCTTCTTTCGGAACTCCGGCATAGACAAGTGGCAAAACGACATTTCTTAGAACCGTAGTTCTTGACAAAAGATTAAACGATTGAAAAACAAATCCGATTTTATCTTTTCTTATATCCGCCAATTCATCATCTGAAAGCTTAGAAACGTCTTCTCCATCAATAAAATATTGACCACTTGTCGGAATATCAAGACAACCAAGAATATGCATTAATGTCGACTTCCCCGAACCTGATGGTCCAATAATTGCGACAAATTCACCATCCTTAATTTTGAAAGTCGCTCCTTTCAAAGCATTAGTTTCAAACGCTCCGCTTTTATACGTTTTTGTTATGTTTTTACACTCAATCATAATTTATGATTTATTATCTCATATTCGGTGGTCCGCCTTGAACTTCTTGAAGAATACTTTTTTGAGAGCTACCGTTGATTGTCGTGCCGGTATTTTTTGCAACCCCTGTTGAAGTTTTAATAATAACTCTGTCATTTTCATTTAAACCACTGACAATTTCTGTGTATGAATCATTTGCTGTTCCAATTTCAACTTGTTTTTGTGTCGGCAAATTTTTTGAAGTAATCGCTGTGTTGTCTTTAACATCTTTGGTTAAAGCACTGTCTAAAACCTCAACGTAAGATAAATTTCCCGATGATTTTATTGCCGCATTTGGAACCAATAAAACGTCCTGTTTGGATTCGGTTATTATTGATGCAGAAACGCTCATTCCCGGTTTTACTCTTTCATCTTGAGTGTCAAAAGAAATCTGTACCACATAACTGACAACTCCTTGGGAAACAGTTCCGATTGAATCAACATCAGAAACTTCTCCAGTAATATTCAAATCCTCAACAGCATCAAAAGTTAAAGTTACCTTCTGCCCAGACCTCACCTGCGCAACATCAACTTCATTCAAGGTAATCTCAGCTATGCGCTGATTTGTAATAAGTGTTGCAATTGACGTTCCCGAAGCTACTGAATCTCCCTTTTTAACGCTTAAATCGGCAATAACTCCATCAAACGGAGCGCGTATATAATAATCCGCGAGATTCGCTTTTGCGTCTGAAAGAGAATATTGTTTTTGTTTTATTGATAATTCCTGAGACCTGACATCAAGAGCGTCCGGTCCTTCTTTCAATTTTTCAAGAGATGCCGTTTTTTCCACTATTGTCCTTTCAGCATCGACAATTGCTTTTTCATCATTAGCAATTGTTGTTTTTATGCTAAGTAAATTTGTTAAATGACTGTTTGTTTTGCTTGTATATGTGCTCAAAGTTGATAAATGAGTATCGGCAATAGTATTTGGTTTTAAATTATATTCGGTGAGCCTGTCCTCATAAAATTGAATTAAATTATTGGCACTTTTTACCGACTCTGAAATACTTCGCACTGTTTCATATGTTTCCGCAACAAGACTGTTTATGGTCTCATTATCAGAATATCTGCTCGTAGATTTATAATCCGCAAAATTTTTCTCATATGCGGTCCGCGCAGTATCATATTTTGTATCCGCATCATTTCTGTATTGAACAACCTTAACATCATACTGACGCGTCGCGTCTGTATAATAATCAATGTTGTCTTGATATGCCGAAAAAGTGCGTCCCAACAATATATTTTGGAGCCCTGTCATAAGTGCCGGTAATTCAAGAAAAGCATTTGAAACGGTGTTGAATCCATCTTCATGCGCTTTTTTTAAATTGTCTTCCGCATCAGTTTTTGATTCTTTTGCGTTTGTAAGTGTATTTTCTGCCTGTAAAATCGTAAGTTCGTCTGTCGGCTGATTCAATTTTTCTAAAGTTAATTTCGCGGTTTCAAGATTGTCTTCTGCATCTCTTATTGCTTTTAAGGCTTCTGTGCTGTCAATTTGGGCAACAAGAGTCCCTTTTGAAACCTGCTGTCCTTTTATAACCCCAACAAAGGTTAAGTCCCCGGAGGTTTTTGGTTTTATGTCGGCCTGCTCCAAAACCGAAACTTGTCCACTGCCAGAAACCGAAGTAATTAAGGTTCCTTTTGTTGTTGTTCCCAAGGTATAGCGGGTTTCACTCGCCTTATTTGCGTTTATTGATTTAAAAATAAAATATCCCGTAACAATTAACGCTAAAATTATTATTCCGGTTAAAATTTTATGGCTTCTAAAAAATGCTAAAATTTTTCTCATATTGTCTTTTATTTTTTTATTAAATATTATTTTATCTATTTTTGAACCACAATCATTGTCTTTTGAACACCGACAATCGGCCGATGATAACCTGTGGGATAATCTCTTATTGCGTTAAACAGAACCTCTTGATTATACCGGTAGTCTTTTCCATGTCTTGTGCCCGGATCGTTGGTTATAAACTCTTTACTCCGATAATCATATCCGATAATTACAAGCATATGTTCTAGTGGGCCAGGAAAACGAAAGAATTTATTTTTTAAAGCTTGTCCATTTGCCGGCACTATAACCAAATTTCCTTTTACCAATTCGTCGATTATGTTTTGAGTTGTAATATTGTTAACAACTTTCACCTTTTGATATCCAAGATATTCCTTAAAAATTCGGTCAACCGTATCGCGAGCCGAAGTATCTTGATAGATGCCATAATTTTTCTGCTCCCAATCTGATATAGCTAAAATTTTATTTTTTGCTTCCTGCAAAGAAAGGTTTTGTCCTTTGGCCCAATATACAGCTATTATTGCCGCAGCCTCTTCGCAAGCATTCTGTTGCCGCAAGTCCGACCACTCTCCAAATGGCGCTTGTGCAATAAAGGGTACGTCAAGTTTAATAAGTTGAATATTGGAAAGATTAGAAGCGGGGGTTGGTGTTGTTGAAATTATCGGAATTTCAGTAGGGCTCGGCTTACTAGTAGGGCTAATTGTTGGTATGGGCGTAATAACCGCTTCTTTATTTAAAGACCTTTGAAATGAATAGGCTTCAAAGAAAACTCCGGCAACAACCAATAAAAATATAATTACTAATTTCTTGCTCATCTCTTAAAAATCATCCTGTAAAAAATAATCAAAATAAAACTCGTTTATTTTCTCATTGGCCCCCTCGTTAAAGGAAACGGAATAGCGGATGAAGATTTCGGTAATTCCGGCAAAAGCCTTATCATCTTCGCCTCTATCTGACCGGACTCATTTGGCAAACCAATAACAACGACAAAATCATTCGCTTTCAAATCCCCCTTTTTTATGTCTTCTTTTTGATTTTTAATAACAGTATCATCTTTTATCAACACCACTTTTTCCATATTATCTTTTCCCCTCATAACTATTTCTGACCCGCTGATTTTAACAATCGTTCCAAACTCTCCATGTCCACTCATAAAATCATCGTTTGGAAATTTTCTGACTTCTCCAAAAAATCCCTCTCTTGGACCGCCGAAATTTTTATGATAATTATCCGCCCATTTATAAGAAAATTTTGCTCTTTCGCCTCCAATCCATATTCCGACAGAAAGAACAAAAAGAACTACTATAAATCCTGAAAGACCAAAAACGGCTAGTTTGAGCATGTCTTGCTTTTTATTTACTTCTTTTTTTTGTTTTTCTTCTTCCATATTTTTGTTTAAATTAAATTTGTTTTTAAATTATGTGATAAATATCTGAATAAAAATTGCTTCTTATAAAGAAAGAGTCTTAAGGTAAAAAGCGCCAAGGCCACATTTGCAATAAACGCAATCATTCCGACAATCGGTAAGGACTCAAGAACGGCCAGGAAATAATATTTCCAAAAAGTCATAAATGAGCTTAAATCATTCGCTGCGGCTGAAATAAAATACATAATACCTGAACTCTTAACTTGGTTCGCTAAAATGGCTGTGGAAAATGGCGCGGAAAAAACAGAAACAATTAAAAGAGCAAGAAATCCGATTAATATTTTTTTTGTCTGACGCAGTTCTTGTTCTTGCTTAATTGCATTGATTATCCTGTCAAAAAGACCCACTGACGGTTCTGCGGGATAAAGCGAATTGAAAATTTTACGATTATTAGCCATAGTTTCTATTAGTTAATACGAAAAAGGGACGCATTTTGGTGCATCCCCAACCATTCAAGTTATAAGTTATAAGTTATCGGTTGTCGGTTATCAGTTTAGGTCGTTTGTTGCTATTTCGTTTTTTAACAAAGCTATTCCCCTCCTGTGCCTACTTTTTATGGTATTTATAGACTCCCCCAATTTTTCGGCAATTTCCCGAAAATTCAAATTTTCAACATAATAAAGGCTTAAAACCATTCCGTATTTTTCGGATAATCCCTTGATGGCCCCATCAAAATAATTTTTCAAATTATTTTGTTCCGCAATTTCATTTGGCATCAACGACTTATCTTTTATATTATCAATGAAATTATTTTTTCCGTCTGCGTCTTGAAACTGAGAAAAAAGCATCGGTTTTTTCTTTTTTAAATAATCAAATGCGGTATTTTTAGCAATTGTAAAAATCCAATTTTTAAAGCTTTTGTTTTTATCAAACTTCTTTAAATTTTTCCATACTTTCAAAAATGTTTCCTGTGTAATATCTTCAGCGCTTTGAGCGTCTCCGACATAATGATAAACAAATCCAAAAACAGACTTCAAATGTTTTGAAACTAAAATCTCAAGCGATTTTTCATCTCCTTTCAAATATGCCTTTATTAATTCTTTGTCTGAAAAGCCCTGCATAATACAAAATTACATATTGAACATTTTTTGGGCAGCCGACATCTGAATTTTTTTTATAGCATCGTTAAAGCAATCTTTTACAACCTTTCCTTGCCTTTCTGCGTCCATTGAAGGATTTAAAGAAATCATCTCCACCTCCATTTTCCCGTTCATAACGAGTCTAACGCCTTCTTTTTCAACTTCAACCTTCTCCTGGCTTAATTTATCCTGTATTTCTTTTAATTGTTTTAATTGTTTAAATTGGTCAAACATACTTTAATACTATATCTCTTTTTTCTTAAATTTTCAACAATGAAAAATTGATAGGTAAAAAAGAAAATAATAAAGAGATAATTCCAATAATAAAAATTAAAATAATCGCGTTAAGAGCCAAATCATTTCCTTTCGGCCTCTCTTCAAATATCTTTGACTGTTTTTTCTGCATAGTTGTCATATCTTCTTTTAATTTTTCATCATTATAGCTATCTTCTGTTATATTTTCCTTCTTAATTCTTTCCAGTTCTGTAATATAATCATCGATATTTTTTATATAATCTTTATAAACTTTCATGTGATTGATTACTATTTGTTTGTACCAAATCAACCCGATTACTACAGATAATGAAAAACACGCTTCTCCAAGAATAAAAGGCCAAATATTTTTAACCTGAGAAATTCCTGTAAACCCAAAACCAGCAAAAA
>Ga0265297_10011209_pt1 | contig 11027 bp, 23 predicted proteins | sample Munlanlwell13791_FD_192502 | JGI IMG/M metagenome (GOLD analysis project Ga0265297, IMG submission 192502) | Leachate microbial communities from a municipal landfill in Southern Ontario, Canada - Leachate well 137-91 | ecosystem: Engineered > Solid waste > Landfill > Unclassified | place...
TTTGAGCCTTCCGTCTTCAAATATCCCGTTCCCCCGCACTTCTCGCAGGGCGGTTTCCCCGGACTGTGGCCGTATCCTCTGCATACAGGACAACGCTCTGCCATTATTTCACCGCCTTTAATTTCGATAACTGTTTGGCATACAACGCGAGGCATACCGCATCCGCTTGGCTTTTTTTAACCTTGAGTTTTGGGATAACCCGGCTGGCATATTCTCTGGCCGCATCCTTCGTTTCCCCTTTAACCAGTGGCCCTAAAAGGGCACCCTGCCATGTTTGGGGTTTAACCATGTGCGGTTCTGCGTTTAACGCTGCCAATGCCATCTGCAGCCCACCGTAGTGACAAAGAAACGTGGTTAGATTCTTCCCGTTCATCCTGTCGGATAATCCCCGATGGTATTGTTCCTCGAGGACAACGGTAGACCCGACCATCACCATTCTTCTGAGGGATTTGTAAATCTCCCGATTCGTACCCGGCATGTCAATCACCCCCCAGTATCCGTCCGGGCGAAGGACGGCAATTGCACCGTGTGCGCCTGGGTCGATGCCTATGTAATTCACTTTCCCTCCTCTTCTTTTTCCAGCAACGCCGTTGCTCGCATTAGAATCTCTTGGACTCCTGCCCTCCGCCCAAATGTCGCTGAATCAACAACGATCAGCTTTAGTTTGCGCTTGAACTCCGCTTTGGCCGCCTTACTGCGGGACTTGGAACAGGCCCACAGGTCGTCGGCTATCTCGTCAAAGGTCATCTGAGGGCCTCCTTTTTAATCCCACAGTGAAAAGAAATGCTCAGTGAATAACGCCATACCGGCCTTAAACGTCTCAGTATCGTCAATTACGGCATTTCGTAATTCCGTACCCGTTAGCGTTGGATAATCCAGATCAATCATCCGCTTCGCCGCTACAAAACCGATTATCATTATGTCTAGCTTTTGGTGCCATTCCTCTTTTTCCGTCTCCATTGGGCAACCATAGCTATCTTTAAGGCGTTCCAGCATCGGGGGTAGGATTTCACAGAGATAGTAGTTAATCCCCCAGGCGTCACGATCAGACCACCCCCGTTTCGCCCTTTGTATCATCCAGGATATTTCCCGAACTTTATAATCTATCCGAATCCAGCACCGCTTAAGAAATCTCATCACGTCGCCCTCCTGTGGTCCGGGGCCATCTTCGGCCTTCTGTCCTCTCCCTTATTCCTGACAATCAGCGCCACTCTCTTGTCTCTGAACCTCGATATCATCCGCGGCATGGCATCCTCAATCTGGTTTATGTCCCGGTTACTGGTAATCAGCGTCATTAAGCCGTTCGCCTCCCGTTCACAGACCAACCTCTCAAGCTCTTTTATGTCGGCCTCAGTTGCCCAATCAAACTCGTCAATGATCAGGTATGAAACTTGCGAGTACGACTGGAACAAGGCATCATACTTAGCTTGCCCTTCATCGGATTGGCTCTTCGCTGCCTTCAGTTCCCGCAGCAGGGCATCGCACCGTATAAATTTGGTCGATACGTCCTTACCGATCGCCTCAAGACCACTAGCGTGAGCCAGGTGGGTCTTGCCATTGCCTGTCCCGCCGTAGAGTAAGACCATCGAGATTCGGGCCTCTATTGTCTGTTGGTCGGCAGTCAAAGAACGCACCGCCTTGTACGCCTCTTCCGTTCCTGGGTAGAGCTTGAAGGACTCAAACTGCTGTTGCCTCTGCGCCCCTGGAATCCCTGAATGCGCCATCATCGATGCTGCCTTATCAAAGCCACCGTTACAATCAGGGCATCGTTCGTAATCTGTCCACCATTTGTTTACATCACCCTTGATTCGTAATCTCCATCCCAAGTCCCGGCATGTCAGACACCCCGTCTCGACATACTTCTCGCCGTCCCACTTGGGACACAGGAATTTAGATTCTTCCTCAGCCAGTCGAACCTTCGACTGCGCTATCCGATCCCGGAGGGTCGTGATAGACATAATCTTTGCTTCCGGGGCGAGGACTTTGGCTGCTATTTGCGGGAGTGCTTCCATGATTGCCTCCATCTTGCCGTTTTCTGCGCCTGTCCCATGAGAGAATCGTGGCGTAATCAGATTTGGATTTATAACCTTTCGATGCCTTAGCGATAGATAGTTCTGCTATCCAATCAGTGGCACCCTGTTCGCCAAACCGCGTTTTTAACGCCTCCAATTCCTTTTCCGTTAAAGTGACGTTCTTAAATTCTCCGTATACTTTACTCTTCTTTACTCTACTCTCCTTTACTCTACTTTGGGGATTTTCTGTAGTAGATTGCCCCTCTTCGCGGGGTTTCTCTGCGTAGTTATCCGGCTTACGCGGGATTTCCGTGTGCCTAGATCGGGTGTACACGTCTGAGACGCCATCAACAAATTTCTGACACCACACTACCTTTTCTGCCCACAACTCACGGTCTATGGCTTCCAGTGTTGCCAATAAGTCAAGCATTTCTGTAACTTGTTCGGCGTTACGCCGGGTTTTACTGCGTAGATATTCGGCGTTAGCTGGGTTATTCAGATCTATTACGTGACCTTCACTGGTTCCCAACATCTCCAGGAGTTTGAACCAGAAAGCATAACCATCGTTGCCGTATCGTTCCTCGATGATGAACATGGTCTTGCCATGAGAGCAACTATGAGGGAAATAATCTACAGTTTGTTTTTTAGGTCTGGTCATTTATCGCCCCCATAGGACGAATAGGCTTTGTGGTTTGGAAATGACAACGTCGGCAAGCGTATGCCTGTAGTTTTCTAGCACCCTTTTGCGTATAGAGAGTCCTGAATCCAGATTTAGTTAATTCCTCATTGCCGCACCTGGGGCATACTAACCCACTAGTAATACTATCCGGGGGCCTTCCTATTAATCTTTTCATAACTCAATTATGTTGTAAATTAAAGTAAAAGTCAACCCCCATCGCCTCACTTTCCTGCCAGGGTTGCTCATAATGTCTGAGCTCACCCGCCCCGCTCACGGGGTCGGTTTGTTCATGCCGTTATTAGGTTTCCATCTCCACTGCATTTGCCATTTTTACCCTATGGAGATATCCGATCATTTCATTCCAGACATCCTCTTTCACGCATATCCACGCCCCATCTTGTTCGATATTATCTTCATCAGTCATCCATTCCAGTAATTGCTCTGCCCATTCATGGCTGCACAATGCCCAAAAATGGCGACCGAGACCACCGCTTATTGCCGATCTTGTTTTGCTGTCTGGTACTGCCTCCGCATATTCCTTGACGGTCATCGGGAAGATACTTGCTGGATACGGGTTCTTCATGTCTCTCATTACAACCTCCTTATGGAAACCTAATGCCCAGTTAAGCCGCCGCTTCAGCGGTCGCGTTTCAACTGGTTATTCTGCCGCCGTAGATCTGTTCTGTGATTTGTGTTCCTCGTCTTTTTCCAAGGTTTTCTTGAGGCTAAAATTACCTTGAGTGTGAAAACAAACGACACCCTCTGGCCGCATAAAACCAGGAGACGCTACGCTACCGAATAAACGCAATCTTGCGATGCACTCATCTATTTTTGCCGTATCAAATAAGCCCTCGTAAAGCACAGGGACAACATGACAGCACGTAGGGCGCGTGGCCGGGTCAGACCATCTAGAAGTATTAAACAAAGACCACCGTTTTTCCTTTAACCCATACGCCCGTTGAATGCCTTGGCCCCACCACTCCCCATAATGAGTACCAGTTCCGAGCTTGAGAAGTTCCTCTTGATGTTCTGCGGCCCAACGCGCAAACCCGAAGTTGTCAGATTCTGGTGTAATCCAGCGTGATCGGGAACCGGCAAGGACCTGGTTATCCTCAGTAATGCAAATTTGGGCGTTAGTGCCGTCAATCTTCTCGGTAATGACGCATGGGCGCGATACACGATAAATCTTCTTGAACTCAACGAACTCCATTTTGTTTTCTTCCTCCTTTTGTTCACCGCCAGGTAGCGGCAGAATAATAACTAGACTGCATCCTTGCAGCCTAACCCGCGACTTGTGCCATCTTCTCCAGTGCTTCGTATTCCTCTTTGGTGAGCGGCAATAACATCTCGGCGTAGTCACCGTTAGACGCAAACTGCACAAGCCTGGCAATCAGTTCTCTCGCGTCTGCCCTCATTTGGGCTTGGGCGATCACTTTATACCTGGTAGTGGAATCTCCCCGGTTAAAATCACACGACCAGCGGGCGTGCCGCAGATCCTCGTCACTCAGAATCTTGAACATTCGAGACCTCCTCTGGAACCTCCTGCACCCAGCCTGCATCGAGCATATCCTGCTGGGCTAATTGGTATCCAAAATTAACATCTGTGTAATTACGGGCGGGTTGTTCAACTCTCGGCAACTCTCCCTACTCTCTCACGATTGCGATTCGCCAGCCGGGGCCTGAGAGGGAGAGGATGTGATTTGCCAGAGATTCCTGATCTTCCGGTGACCATCCACTCCCATTAAACAATTTTGCAATCGCCTCGATCGCCTGTTCTCGCTCATTCATTCGGGGCCTCCTTAATTCCTTTTCCTCGGCTCGACGTAGGGAAGGCCGAGAATGCGAAAGATATCCGCCTCGCTCGTTGGCACTAGCCGATGCCACGGGCCATCTCCTCCCTCTCGGGCTTCCTGATACTCAACACCACTCCCGTCAGCGTGTAGTCTCATGTCCATACCCCTCGCCCTCGCGCACAGCTTAATGTTGTGTTCCTTGCTCCCGGTTCGAATCAGCACCAGCGTCGGCCACGTCTTCTCATCGGCAATGTAGATGTCCACCTGGACACCCTTGTATCGCCGCTGGACTAATTTCGGACCGCCTTTCATCTTCCCGCCAAGGCCCTCCAGAGCCATCAATAGAGCCCCCTGGTTGCCGGGTATCAGTACGATGTCTATATCCCGGCAAATCAGTCTCTCCCTGCGGATCGAGCCGCACACCATGATCTGCTTGCAATGGGGTGCGAGGGTTTCAACGATCTCGCTGGATAATTCACGCGCTTGTTGTAATTCCATTCCTTCTCTCCTTCCGGCCTGGGGAGGTTTCCCTCCCCCGCCGTACCACTTCCAAGGGTCCTCCTTTTAAGATTCCCCGTTAAGGGTCTTGATCAAATGCCCGCCGATGAACTCGGTGTATGCCGGTGGAATGGCCTGGGTAATTTCATCTCGATTCATCCAATCAATACCCATTGCGTCCCGCGCTATACCAACTCCCGCTGCGTGACCCTCATTAGCGCCGACCCGTTGTGCCCCATTACCGTACCCTATAGCCGCATGGCCACGATCCCCGAAGTTCTTCCCCGGCTGAATAACTACCCTGTGTTTTGGGTGCCCTGGTTGCAACCAGAAGAAGTTCGTTTCAAATGCCCTGTGCCGGTAAAACGATAGTCCGAACATTCCCCCACACAACCAAGCGGCCTCTAGATGAGCGCCCATTACATTCTCAATGACATACGGTTTCCCGGTTGCTTGAAGACGTTCTCTCGTCTGCCCAATAAGAAGCGGATACTCTTTATCCCTATGCCAAGGTAGATTTCTCATAATGCTATATCCCTGGCACGGCGGGCTTGCGTGGTAGGCGTCGAACCCCTCAAGCGGATAGGTGAGCGCGTCTGCCTGGTAGAACTCATCCCCGCAATAATGCGGTTGTGGCTTAATATCAACCCCCACCACGTAAAATCCAGCCCTTTGGTATCCTTTAGCTGCGCCACCTGCTCCGCAAAACAAATCAAGTAATCTCGGCGTCATTTATCTTCCTTTCTCCTCCGGCCTGGGGAGGTTTCCCTCCCCCGCCGTACCACTTCCAAGGGTCCTCCTTTTAAGATTCCCCGTTAAGGGGTTGAGATTATCTTCCGCTCCTAACGTAGACATTCGTCAGTTCATACCTGGGAGTCTCCATTGAATCACCGTCGGCATAATGAGTTCCATGTACTCCCCTTTAGGTCCGGCAGTAAATTTGACTGGATGTTGCATATCCAAGACGGACATTTCGCACAGCCCCCAATCGCTGTTTTTGGTGGCCTTTTCCATCTTGGCAACAGATTTGCAAAAGTCTACAACATATGCTGCGTTGAGCCCGATTTTGTTGTCGGGAGAAGCTGATCCCTGTACTAGTTCTGCTTCAAGGCTTAATCGTACTGGCTTGCCATCCGATGTGTCGGCCTCCAAGTCAACTCGCCCGATAGCGCCGAATACCTTAACGATGCCCTGTCCAACTCTTGAAAGAGCATCCATCGCTTCTAACAGACTGGACACTGACAGAGAAGCCGACCATGTGGAAGTCTTCGGGATGAATGTCTGGTAGTTCATAAATGGCGGGAGGTCTATATCCATTTTGGCGATTGCAATTCTAAATCCATCCGTTGCCACCATCACATTGCTTGTGGCATCCCAGTGAGGCATCATTGCCTCGGCTTTTCTGTCCTTCGCGCAAGCGTGACTCACGATTGATACCGCGTTACAGTTCTGCATTGATTACTTTTCCTCCTTTATTTCAAGCCACCTGTCCGCTGGCAGTAGCATCCATATTCACGGCGCCGCCCATATCCTTCTTCTTGCTCCCCTTCGGTCTTCCCGGCTTGCGAGGTTCGGGAATTTCAAGGGTGATCGAGATGGAGGGCCAATCAGCGAATCCTGTTCCTCCATCATCATCCGGTACAACAAGAGACACTTGGTACTCAGCCGGAAAAACCACGCTCTCGTCTTCCTCCCGGATCGCCTTCTCGAAGATGGCCTTGACCTCTTCCGGGGTCTTATCAATCTTGACTACTCTCGTCTTTTCAATCATGGTTCCTCCTTATTTGTTGAGCTTCAACTGATTCCTGATAATTTCCACCGTCTGTTCTTTTGCAATCCTCTCTATTTCTTCCTGGCATAACTCCCGGATCACTTCTTTTAGGTAATAACCAATATCCCCGGACTCAATTGTTAAGTCTATTTTGCCTTCCATGATTCCTCCTCATTCTCTTCAGGGTTGGCTCGGACGGTTTCGCTCTCTTTCTCACGCCGATAGTTTATTGAGACACCAGCCCCGAAAAAGATTCCTATTCTATTGCCCCTTCTAGCACTCTCCATGGAATACCGCTTGCTTCCGACACGGCATCAAGGATTGCCTCATGGGTTGGATACACAGCCTTCACACTCTCCCAGTTCTCAGCCTGTAGCAGTTCAATGATCGCCTTCTGCGTGGGATAGCCCAGCGTCTTAAGGTGAGTCTTGAATTCGTCTGCCGACATGGCGTCTTCTTTTGGCTCTTCCTTCAACTTGGGCTCGTTGCAATACTTCCCTGTCTCTTTAACCTTGTGGGAATACCATACAGAGCCGTCTTTACCCTCGTTTTTGTAATACTTGCAGTTATGGATACTGCACCAGTGATCTTTTGCGTCCTGCTGCTGTTGCTTTGGTCTATCCGTGGCTGTCCCCGGCAGTGGCTTGAGGGAAGGGGTATTTTCAGAACCCTCTTGTCTTCCCATAGCGGCCTCAGCGTCATCGTCCTCTGGGGCAATGCCAACAATAGCGGCTAAGGCATAGCGTCGAGCGTAGGTAATTGCTGAACCTATTCCTTGAGGGTCTTGCTTAACAGGGGCTATGGTGAGTTTACTGGATATCCATTCCCCAGACTGATGTCCCAAAATGGTTTCTATTGTCAGGGGTTCTCCTGAATCGGTTAGTTGTATAATAGCCAAACCGTTTTCAGATAACGGTACTCGGCAGGCTTCCCATACCTCCGATAGATCAGCGTAGCGCGATTTGAAAAACGGGTTATCGCTTCCCTTTTTAGCCCCTCCCATTTGTCCTTGAGCCTTAGCCAGGGCGGACAGTAACTCTTTGATCGATTCTGATTTTTGCATTACCTCGCTCCTTTCGCCCGGAATTGTATCTCCGGTTCCATCCAGATGCGTGTGCCGGGGATATCCCTAATACCTGCCTTTACCGCCGCATTCAAGGCTTTTTCATTGGTTATCTTCCATTGATCCGGCAACTTTGCAAAATCAGTCACTTCCACACGGGCCACCATCCTCTCGGTAGAGCTTCCAAAGTCTGTAGAAGCCTTTCCCACTGGCTCAACCACAGGGTCGATAGTCGCCGGGGGGATGTACTCCGGCTCCGGCTCTTGCTCTATCAGGGTAGGCCCGACGATCTCCCCTGTGTCCTTGTCTATCGTCTGTTGCGCCCGGAGTTTTTCGTTTTCTTCTTCGATCAAGGCTTGCAGCTCGGCTGCCTCTCTGGCCGTCCGGGAGTTCTCGGCGTCAATCAGTCGTTGTTTTTTCCTTTGCTCCTCTTCAGCCTTGCGTTGCCTCTCCCGCTGCTCATTGTTGTACTTCAATATCTTCTGGGCGGCAATCCCGGTTCGGTTGTCTACCAACGCGGTCAGAGGATCAGACAGTGCCTTGTAGTAGCCATCTATGGCCCGACCGTATTCAAGTATTTTTGCCTTGTCGGCTGTTCTCTGTTTGTCTACGGCGGTCAGGAGCCCGCGGCCAATGTTCACATCCTTGGTGAGATTCATTACCGCCGTGGGACTATCCACTACCGCCGCGTTGATACACCGGCATAGGTCACCAATCTGTGATTTCAGGGCCAGATAGGTTTCGTCCTGTCTAGGATCAATTTTGACTATCGCTGTGGTCTTAGTTTCCTGCATTCTATTCCTCCTTCTTTTTATTACGCCTTCTCTTTGTCGGCCAACCGGACATTCCGACCATTTCACCACATTGGCAATCAGTGAAATACACCTTACAGTCCGTGCAATGGAATTCATGCCCACCACAGGTACAATGCAAAGGCACAATATAGTCAGGGTATGTTTTTTCGTGGTTGCACGTTAATATACGCTCATAGAATCTATTAGCGCGTTCACTTTCCCAATATGTCATCATTTACCCCGATATCAATTCTTTGGGCATCCAATATAGTCCTCTTCAGCCCCGTTCATCCTTCTCCAAATCTGCAATGGGCTCATTCCCTGACGGGTCAACTCCTCGGCGATATACTCCCAGGCTAGCTCTGCGTCTGATTTTTGAGACGTCTCCATCAGTTCAGTCCTCCGCCGACGCTCACCAGTTCCCGGCTCCTAACCTCGCCGGAGAGTATCCTTAATGACTGCTTGCGCCAGTTGATCCCACCGTCTATGGCCATCCGCATGGGCTTGTACCAGCCGATCAGTTCGATTCTGAGTTCGGCCCAGTTGATCTCTTTCACCACGTACCCCTTACTTGCCCTTCGATCATACTGGCGGCCTGTGCCAGCACGGCAATCGAGCACTGGCCGATGTTCTCATTCCACCACGCGCAGGACTCTTTGTCGCACTCACGGTCGGGTCCTTCATAACACCCTGTATCTGAGCACCACTTTGATTGACTTGGTTTCAATGGACAGTTCATGATTGGGCCTTCTTCAATAGGCTTATACCGTAATCCAATATCCGTTTTTGCATTTCGTCCCCGGCGGCTTCCCAGGCGGCGGTGCTGGCGGCCCAGGCGGCGGCCCAGGCGGCGTCCCCGGCGGCGTCCCCGGCGGCCCTGGCGGCTTCCCCGGCGGCCCCGGCGGCCCTGGCGGCTTCCCCGGCGGCCCCGGCGGCGGTGCTGGCGGCCCTGGCGGCCCCGGCGGCCCTGGCGGCGGCCCAGGCGGCGTCCCCGGCGGCGTCCCCGGCGGCCCTGGCGGCGGCCCTATTTTCTGGCGAATCGTCCTCTATACACCGCCTAACTGCTTCAATCGCTTTCCGTGGCCGTTCATCGCTAGGGTATTCCCGCTCAAATAGATCAATCGCCTGCTCGGCGGCAAACACGGCATATTGCAGGTATTGTTTACGCTCCATCACACGCACAATCAGCCAGTTCCCCCACTTAAGTTTGTCATCCTCGATAAGCGATTCTAATGTTGTCACCGCGTCTGGGTTCTCGTGTTCCCGAAACCACTGTTTTCCCTCGGGACATGCACCCTGTTGGGTCAACCAGCGAAGTGTTATCGTGTTCATCATCGTGTTCATCATCGTGTTCATCGCGACCCCCCAAACGCCCTCTCGGCGCATTCCCGGATCGCGCACCCCTGGAGCCCTGCTACCGCCTCTCTGCCACATCCGCACTCGCAGAGCAGCGCATCCAAGTAACCCCTCGCATCCTCGTATGTGATCGTGTCTAGCACTCGCTGATCCTCCGGGTCGGTGATCTCCGCATAGGATGTGTCTCCGTGTTTAACCACCCAGTTACGGGCATATACCCTCGCCGTGTCTATTCGGGGAAAGTCCTCGATCAGTTCCCGCGAGTCCTCGGAATCGTACAGGAACAGATCTGCCGGTTGCGTTTTTGGCCTGGTTTGCTGTATTCTAGTTGTAGTAGTCATTTTTCTCCTCCCGGCTCGGTTCTGCTCTAACAGGATCGAGCCCTTCTTTTTATTCGGGCTGCCTCTCTCAATTCATCGCCACCTCCTCTACCTGCGCGTTCTCCAGCAGGGCCAGCAGGGCTCTCCGCTCCTCCTCCGTCAATACGTCTACCCGCCCTTTGGCCAGGCTGAGCTTTACCAGCGCACGCGCAATGACCGGGTCCTGTATGTCTACGGGGTCGACCATTGGGTATGTCATGATTTCCTCCACGATTTTGCCCCCGTACCGTACACGTCCCCGATCCACTCGTTTGCCTCCAAGATCGCCCGGTTCCGGGCCTCGACTAACCGCTGGATCACCTGCCCCGCCGGACAAACAGTAGTGGCCATCGCCGACGCCAGTTGTCCCAGAAAATCGTTCCCCAGGGTGCAAAGGCGCAGCCTGCAGAACGCCCTCAGTTGATCGGCGGCAACGATGTCTCCGTCAATCTCGTACTGTCCTGCCAGGGCCGATTGGGTAAGGTGTAATCTAACGAGGTCTATCTTCATAGTCCTTCTCCTTCCGGGGTCTTCCACCAAGTTTCCCCCCTCTGATCTCGGCAATCAGTTCACACTCTTCACATACCTTTCTACGTGATCCAACGATAACCTCAATGGTTCGCCCACAATCCCGGCAGGGAAGAGTTGCGATCTGTGGTTTATTTACCATATCCCACCTCCAATGGCAATATCCTATCACAT
>Ga0265297_10011211_pt1 | contig 11025 bp, 21 predicted proteins | sample Munlanlwell13791_FD_192502 | JGI IMG/M metagenome (GOLD analysis project Ga0265297, IMG submission 192502) | Leachate microbial communities from a municipal landfill in Southern Ontario, Canada - Leachate well 137-91 | ecosystem: Engineered > Solid waste > Landfill > Unclassified | place...
CCCAGGATTCTGTCCCATCTGTCTGGCTGCTCGAACATTCTGTGTGAACTGAATACCGGTAGTATAACCAGCATAAACCCAGGTAAGTACCACACCCAACAGATACACAATTAAGCAAATAAGCATAGTTTTCTCCATTCAATCACTCTATTTTACCATATCGTAATGCTTCTTGAGATCGAAGAGCATATGTCTCAGCACTTCGATTCCAAGCTTAGCATCTGTATATGCGTCATGCTGGCCCTGCCTGGGGTCGATGATACCGTAGTAATCAATGATGTCGTCCAGCTTGCATCGAACATTGTGAATCCCCAGACCACGGAGCACACACCAGAGATTCTTCGTACATGACCAGTCACACCGATCATGGATAACAGGTGTCATGCACGGCATTGTATCTCCCGCTATGTATAACACTCGATCTTCCAAAGCCTTTACAAAGCTGTGATCGAACGGGGCATTATGTGCCCAAAGTCGTCCAGCGAATGGCTCATCCGGTTGAAGAAAACTCTTAATGAATCCTACCAATTCAGTGTAGACAGTCTCTTCAGGCTGACCATTCTTCTTCAGCCAGTCTACCGAGATTCCATGAACTGCATATGCTCCTTCAGTGTAACCTAACTCTCGAACAGGCTGCACATGAGATAGATAATCCCCTAAGATGATTGCTCTGTCAGGATTGGTTACGTCTATCTCGAACGCAACTGCTCCGACTGATACGAGACCATGTACCTTTGCATCGAGACCACCGGTTTCACAGTCTATGTAGATGCCCCTCACTCAAGTATCTCCTTGATCTGTTTGAGAGCATCAATGGAGGTTTCCCAGGTGATCTTGCGTCTTACCTGTTCCAGTAGATGATACTGCTCGATCTGTTCTTCTGTGGCAGGCTCTATGTATCGGGTAGAACCACGTTCTATACCAGTGTTCCGATGGAATGCCCCACTGCTTTGCAGGTTGACATAGCGATCAGACCGATACAACACTTTTTGCACCGAACAGAACTTACCCTCCTCAGTGTAAACTGCGAAGAACTTTCCATCTGTGTAATCATACTTGTCAGGTCTCATAATCGTACCCTCCTGTTACAAATAGCCTTCGAGACTTTCTCGGCTGCCCAATGCAGCACACCTTCGGATACTGGTTTACCTTTAGAGGCAATTGCGGCACACAAGATGTCACCAGCACCCGTAATATCTACTATCTGTGATGGTGTTGGGGCTGCTGGTATATGTACAGTGGTATTGCCTCCCTGACACCAGATCATACCATGCGGCCCAGCAGTGACAATAACTGGTGCTCCTACTTTTGCATTGAGCGTAAAAGCAAGGTCATCTGTAAATGACATAGGTTTGCCTACAGTTCTCTGTGCCTCATCCAGGTTCATCACAACAACATCTGCACCCTTGTAATAAGGTGCATTCTCCGGCTTGCCATTGATTACAACGAAGCTGCCCCTAAACCACTCAATACCAACTCGTAGGGCCTGGGGAAAACACGTTCCCTTGCCGTAGTCGGAGATCAGCACAGTATCGTAGTCCTTGCTGTGATCGGCCAACCAGTCAAGGATTTGTTTTCTAACAATCTCAGAAGGGCCAACTTGTGGCTCAGTGTCGATTCTCATAAGCTGCTGGCCGGAAGTATCAATGACTCGGCATTTCTCTATCGTTGCCCAATCATCCTGGGGAAACAAAACTTTGTTAATCTTAGCTTTGGAGAGTAGGGAGAGTAGGGTCATTCCTGCATAGTCACACACTATACGCTGCTTATTACTACGCACGGGAGTATACAAACGTCCTCCCACAATGCCAAGTACGTCTGGAGTTACTTCAAAGAGGGTTTGCATTTGTATGGCCGCATTAGCTGCACCACCTGGAATACTATGTTTGTTGATATGCTGATTAACCAGCACAGGTGCTTCTTGGCTGACTTTCTGGGGAGTTACCACTTGATAACTGTCAACCATCATATCCCCAAATACAAGTATCCTATTCTCCATTTACCGAATCCTCCGTGACTATAATAGCGAAAACTTTCTAAGAAATCAACCTAGTATTGACACTCTTGTGGGGATGTGTTACCATGCAAGCGAACCATATACCTTTGCCCTTCGGCCCAGTCTACTTACCAACCAAGTAGACTGGGCCGCTCTGTTAGGGCTACTCCCCCAGAAGTCCACCGTCTACCGCTTCCTTCAGAGATTTCTTCAGTATGGTCTGTGAAACTGCATTCAGCAGTTCAAGCCCCATCTGCTCCCTGGAGATCAGCGGAGTATAAGTGAATGGAGAAGTCTTGGACGCTCCTTCTCTGGTCTGTTCGAGAAAGCCCTTCTTCGCCATCTTTGCCATTGTCAGCATGATGGTCGAATAAGAAAGCTCTCTCTTAGGGTACATGACCTTGAAGACCTGTGTGGTGGTCACAGGGGCTTCCATTTCCCAGATCACGTCTAGTACCTGAGCTTCAAGCTCACCCAGGGATTTGCCGTTGGCTAGTCCCTTTCTAATACCAACGTAATCCTTCGCACCTTCCTTAGAATCCACGATGATGCCTCCTTTAGTGCAGTTTGCTGAGGTGTTCAAAGAAAATTACACCCCAGGCTATTCCGGCCCAGACCCATCCTCTCTGATCTCTACCAGGTCGTGCATAAGCTGACCGGTGAGACATATAGACTAAGATCAGTGCCGAAATCAGAACAAACCAGAAATCTTTCATTTTAATGGCCTCCCTGCCGGTGGTTTTGCATTCTTTACAGCAGCCGACTTGAGCAGCTTCTTGCCGATCTCAATTTCTTTCGCCAGGTCTTTCTGGGTATCCTCCTGAATAGTGATGATCTCACTCAGTTGACACGAGAGTTCCCAGATCGTCTTATCTTTCTTCTCGATCTCTTTTTCAAGTCGTTTTCGCTCCTTTACTTCGAGATCGTAGAGCGTTGTACCTTTTCTCATCAGTTGACTCCTGTGACACGGCAATTGTGAAAACCATTTGCATCTGTACACTTGAAGCCATATTGAGTAAAGTAACCCACCCATTTACCAAACCAGGGCAGTATTAGACGACCATAAGACCAACGAGGGTCGTGTATCTTATCCAGTGGTCTATTCATTTTTTGCTCTCTTTATTTGTTGATACTTGCTATTATAGCTTCTAACACGTTCCTTCATGCAGGTATCACAGTACGATTTGCCTTTACCTACCTCGATGTTGCACTCCTTGCAGTATCGCTGTGTAGGTGGCTTAGGATGCAGTTTCTTCCAAGCTAGATCATAGTCTTTCTTCTTGAGATAGATTTCCCGTCGTTTCTCAGGGGAAAGACTATTATACCTAGCTTTATTCACTCTACGTGCATACTCTTCCCTACAGTCAGCCGAACATGCTTTGTGATGATGATGTTCTTTTATCCAGTCAGTATTACCACAGATTGGGCAAATCACAGTTCCATCTCCACTTCGTCATAGAGATTCTGGTAGACATTGCTACCATTCTCTTCATCAGATTTCTGGAGTCCTTCCACGAACTCCTGGCTGGTGAAATAACGGAAAGGATGTGCTTTCAGGGTCTCAAAGATGTAACCATTCTCTCCAGCGTCCTCACGCTCATCACAAGCTGCCTGGAACTTCTCTACCTTGTCTATCGGCAGGTAGTCCAGCAAGCTCAGTATGAAGCTGTCAACAGTGTCACCATGAGTAAACATCCACGGGTCTTCAAGGAACTTCTTCACCATCTGGAAACTGGTAGGTTTCTGTGTAACCTGGATGTCCATTTCTTCAGGAACAATGATCTCACCTTTGAAGTTCGCAATGTACCCTTCCACACCCCAGTTCTCTCCCTGGTCATGGATGATGTACGAGCCTTTCTCCAGGTTAGCATCGTCCATCTCCTGATATTTCACTAAGAACGGCCAAACCTTTGCGGTATGCTCCAGTATCTTTATCTGAGACTCTTCCAGAGCCATAGCCTCATCCCACTTCTCTTCGTCTCGATATTGAGTACAAAGCTCTACAACTCTGTCATGAATGTAGTCAGAGTCTAGGGCCTGAAGAGCATCAAGCTCCCAGCAGTGCTGCCCAAACTTCGATCTATACCCATCTGATCGACTATCTGTAGATTTCACAGGGTTCTCAGGAAGATGATGCTGTTGAATCTGATCGTAGTTGAGTGCTACTCTGACAAACTCCACTCCTCCCATGAACATTTCAAGACGCTCCTGAATATCACGGGACATGTCTATACCTGAAGGGTCATGGTCTCCAAAATGAAGTATCAGAGGTGTTCTACCATCTTTGGCCTTGTTTGCCAGTCTCACAGCCGCTTCCCACATCTCAGTCTGACTTGTGTATCCACGGCAAGAGAACCACTGTACATCCATCAGTTCAGCCGCTTGTTCAATTGGCCCGGATGTAGCATCTTTCTCTACCCAAACCTCGATGTAGTAGGGCTGATTAAACCACTTATCTATGGCATGTGACCACGCTGCGGACTGGATTCTATGAGAGAGATTTCGCCAGTGAGCATTGCCTCTGACATTTCGAGTTTTGTCTTCGATGCCTCTCCAATCCATGAGTCCGGCCAATCGTGCATTGTTGAGCAATTGCCCAAGTCTATCATACTCTGAGGACTTGTTTGCAATGATATTTGCAGCCACAAGTCGGTAGTACACACCTCTAAGGGTCATGCTCCTGCCCTTGGACTTCTCTTCTGCTATCACTGCATTTGCAAACTCAATGATCTTGAGTCCGGCTTCTCTGATCTTGATGTCTTTATACTTGATAAGTATAGGCTTGTCCATCGTTTCCTCCGAGTAGATTGATTGTCCAATTGTATCATGACGAATTGAAGAAAGATACTGGTATGATTACCTGATTCTACACTTCCACCTTATCTGTTACCAGTCCCATTGGATAATGCTCCAGGGCAGCTTTCAGCAGGGCAGCGAACTGTGTAATCTCTTGAAGTAGTGTCGTTGCGGCCAGTGCTCCAGCCACCGTGTATTCACTTGACGGCCACTTTACAGATACATCCACTGTCCAGAGTCGAAGATGTTTCCCATCATGGGTAACTCTGTTATCTGAAGAATCGTGATGGAAATGGAGTACAACTGAACCAGATACGTGCATACCTGCTCTCTCGAAGAGAAGGTAACATGTTGGATTGTGGAAGAGGTTGAAATGCTGTATGGTGATTTCTCCCCTCCACTCCGTATTCTTCAGTCCTACAGGGGCAAGCTCTCTGATTACACTCTGAAGGTAATCTAGGGCCTGTTCAAGAGGAATGAAGTAGAGGGATTCTGCTCCATCACTGTTCTTCTTATTGACAATGTAACACTTCTCTGTTCCTACTCCGTTTATCATCAGAATCTCCTTCGACACGATTTACAGGTCACGTCTTCTCTCTTCCATGTGGATGTGACCTTAGTGAGTGGCTTGCCACAGGTTGTATATCCCAGTCTACCGGTCAGGTAGAAGTGAACGATCTTACGCTCTTCCTTGTTTGCCCTTGCCAGCACTGTCACAACCATCATACAGATCAATCGGACGGCCTCTGTCGGGTCTTTGGTCAGCAAGGCTATTTTTGATAAAGCATTCTCGATGAAGAGGTTGAGCACCGGGTATTCTTTCTGGATTGGCAGGAATCCATAGAACTCATCACCAAGCAGAGTTGCCTCCTGAATCTCCCGTGCAACCTCTTCACCGATTTCTTTACTGATGTCTTTCATTGGCCTTCACATAGTCAACCAGTTCATCAAACTTTTCTGCTCTGGTTTTAGTAGGTGTCTTTGGGGTAATAGGGTCTACCATCCAGGTATTCTTGCACATGGTACATGTAAGTTGTACCTTATCAATGTCCTCATGATACTTAATAACACTAATGAATGTGAGACCACACTTAGGACACCTAGATTTCTCTGTTACGTCTGCCATGTTTCTTCAGTCTCCTCTCAAGCTCAGGTATGACTGTCGCTCGATCTTGTGTAGTAAACCCAGCGTACCAGGTTTGAGGGTCAACAAAGAACTTGTCAGCAAAGAGACCTGCTATGATCTTATCGGCCTGCTCCTTGAACTCTACTCCGGTCAATCTGTAGAGCACGAAATTGTACCGCTTGTCCTGAGTCAGATCAATCAGTTCCCTATCAGTGGTACAAGCTCTCATTGCATCAATAGTTTTCTGTGGCAGTCTACTTCTGCTCATAATGGTATTCCTAACTCCTTACAGAGCTTTCGGAACTCTCTGCGAACTGTAACCGACTTGTCCTTTGTGGCAAACTTAACCATCCTCTCGATGGGTGTGCCCTGTCTGTGTTCAAGGTGATTTCGCACGATAGCCAGGGCCACAGAGACACATTGCAACTTGTTCCACTGAGGACTGTTGATCTTGACCTTTGGGTCATCCATTTGATCTTCAATATTCGCATATCGAACATCTATGAGCTTCTTGATGATGTGGGTCTCGATACCTTTGAAATCTGGCTCTTTCAGAACTTGATCGTTATTGTTTGACATGATAGCATCCCTATAACACATAGTAAGTAAACAGTGACATAAGCCAAACTTCCCAGCCATAACCAGTGTTCACGTCTTGCCTTGATACACAGCCCGATCAACACCAGCATAGGTACGAGCTTGACTATCACGAACCATACCGGATGATAGTCCAGTAGGTGTGAGAGCAGCATGTTTAGCTCCATGCCCGGCCCGAATATATGAGCCAACCACATGGTAGAGATCACGTCCAGAATGACTATCAGGGCCATGACTATGGACGGCCAATGAGTGAATGGCTCTCTGGGCAATGGTGCAGGGATTTCCTCGAACAGAGGGCAGTTACCATTATTCACTCTGGCACAGAACTCAAACTCATAAGAAGTCGGCTGACCTGATACAGGGTCGTGCCGGACTTCTATTGGGCTTGCCCCACAGACCTCATCCCAGGAAGTCACCATAGCATCAACTCCAGCCATTCTATAGTGCTTACATTTATGACACACTGAGTCCATGACGTACCTTCCATTCGTTGTCCTTACATGTATCTTTCTCTCCGTTGATGAACTCAACGTCAATCACTTGCCCAGAGACCAGCTTATCCCATTCTGTTTTGATATAGATGTGAGCATCACAGAACGTCCTGGAATTGGTCTGCCAATCAAACGGGTCGAATGATGTCCGGCACGGATTCGGAAGCTCGATCACATAGATGATCTCTCGCTCATCTGCGGCCCACCCAGCATCACGGAACTGCTCGAAGTCGGGTTTCTCCAGTGCGTACATGTCGATCTTGACAGCCATCACTGGTATCTTTGTTGCGCTGTCCCTGATCTCGAATGTCTTGACTTCCATTGCTTCTTTCATCTTCGATACTCCCTCTTCCATGTTTCGATCTCAAGGTGACATGCAGCTATAATCTCTTTTGGTGTGACTGCACGTTCTACGACATTAAGTGGCTCACGTTGCGTGTCCGCTGCCCGTTTTGCGTCCTTGAGACTTGCTCGTTGAATTGCCATGTTGAAGACAAATGCTCTGACTAACTCACAGAACATTTTCTCATAAGCAGCTACATCCTTCTCTACATGACGGGGAATGCACACAGACATCACCACTCCATAGTGACTACTGACAGTGATGATATGAGCATAGGAGAACTTGAGAGCCAGTTCTTTAAGATGTAGGTCTTCGGCCTCTGCTTCTTTTTGTGCAGCCTTAATCAATTGAATAAGAGCTTCCACCGGGACAGCTTTAGGCAGCTTGTTAAGGATATTCAGCCTATCCATGTCAGTCCTCCTCGATATACGAGTTTTCTATGGCCCACTGCTCGAACTTGAGACAGAGCAGGCAGTCCGGTATGAAACAGTTGTCATAATGCTCTTTGCACTTCAACCACCATGCGGCCTGACAAGCACTGTTTACCAGTCCTACATCCATGATCTTCTTCTTGTCGTCCAACATACCGGAGTAAACAAGGTTCTCGTGCTCACCAATCTGCTTGGCCGGGTAGTAGGGAAGAGACTGACACAGTTCCGCTTCTGTAATGACCATTTCTCCATAAGGAGTCTTGACCAATTCCATTGCACGTTCTCTGGTACAGTTCCAATTTCCCATCAGGTCTCTAATAACCAGTTTCCAAAACTCTTTCATCGTAGCCTCCAAGTTGATTGATTGTCCAACAATGATACTATACCACACTGTCAAAGACTTTGGTACTGGTAGAATTACTTGATTATTTTTCTCTTCGTGTCCTTGCCAGACCTACTTCTACGAGTTTGCTGATCTCTTTCAGGATACACAGAGGCAGATGGTTTCTTGCGATCTTATCCCACTTGTTGATCTGCCACAGCACTTTACTACGCTCCACGATCTCATGATTCTCTGGAACGTTAGGCACGAGCATTTCTGTGCCTCCGTCTCGCTCTAAACTTGTAGGCTCAGCTTCATTATCCAGGGTACTGAAGTATTTCATTCGATAGCCGTCACTCATTCTGTACCAGTCACCTGTGGTAATCTGCACTGCTCGATCTGTCACACGATGAATGATACACGTACCTATGCGCCAGCCATCTCTGTAATGAGCTACATCGTCTGTTGGCTTCAGTGTGTACATACCCTGGGCAGTAGTGACGAACCTGAGACAACGATCATCCATCAGCACCCACTGACCATCAATAACAGCACCGCTGATTCGTTCGATGTAAACGTCCATGAGATGATCTGGGTCTTTCTGCAACACAAAATGACCGGCATGGTAGTTCTTCACGACTCGGAATAGTTCACCCTCAATGATAACCTTGTCCCGGCCCTCTTCGATTGCCTGTTCTATTTCAATCATACTCATGCGATTCATTTGCTTAATTCCTCTCTGTGGGCATCTATCCACTTTTTGATAGAGTCAGAGATACCCAACTCCTCTTTCCACGTTTCGTTCTCTCGCAGGGTATCACTGCTATGAGTCTGAAGAAATGAAGCACATGTAATCAGATCGGTGTGTATCCCCTCCAGGGCCTTTACTTCCTGGTCATATGCTTTATGGGCCTCAATGACTTTGTTCCACTGCGCCAACATAGCATCTTTGAGAATGTATGCTTGCTTCTGTGTCATACAGATGATCGTGTCAGGTATTAGGGAACACGTTTCAAGCTCGGTCTCATAATATATTGCTTCGATCTCACCCGGATGCACAACTACATACAGACTATTATTCTTAGATAATCGCTTAACTATGACCCCTTCGGACTGTGCTTGACGGTTCTGCACCCATGCGGCTTCGATCTGAACTACACCGTCCACGTAGAAATCTGAATTGTCACGCAGATCAATGGTCTTGATTGATTGTCCTACTCTGAATCGTTCACTCATTCTGGCATCTTCTCCTTGAACTGCTGGGCCAATGCTCTCAGTTCACCTTCATACTCCATGTCGATCACATAGACCTGGGTAGTACCCGGAGGCCCACCTGCTTGAAGATGACGGGCCGGTGGGATGTTTTTTGCTATGGCATCACCAAACTCTCTGTTTCGTGTGGCAACGTACAGTGTTCTGGTTATCATTTCACTGCCTCAATCTGCTTGGTCTCGAAGTTGATGAACCCGATTCTCTTGCCGTCTCGAATGATGGAGATGTGCTGGTGGTCGTTGATGACCAGGCGATCAGTGCTCTTCATCCCACCTTTGATATGCACTGTGTCCTCAAACCATCCCTGAAGTTCTCCGACTGTCATACCATTGATCTGGTTCTTGTACTCATCATAACACTGCCTGCAACGTCTACTACGGGCAGTAGTATCGAGTCCAAGCTGGACTATGTGACCACACTCCAGTTCTTGTTTCTGAACACAGTCTTCAGAGAACTCCCTTACGATCTTTCGCAGCGGTAGCTTAGTCATTTGTTTGCTCCTTGTCGAGGTCGAGTGACCTTGTAGACTTTCTTACTCAGTTTCAGCGGTTTCTTCAGGTCTCCTCCCAGGTGCATTCCAATCCAGATCAGTTCATGGGTCTTTGTCGATCTGTACCACTGGTTTCTCCAGTGACCTCTCACTGGGAATGAGCACGAGTAACTTCTGTGCTTTCCTGTAGATATACTGGTACTCTCAGTTGATTTACTAACTTCAGTGCGTTCTCCCTGGGGCATCCTGAACTCAACGAGTCGAAGTTCAGGGGGCATGGCCTTTCTTTTCTTCCTCAGCCTCTTCGCTTCCTTTGTCGGTAGCTGCTGAGTCTCGGTCTTCACGAATGGCAGCGTCATGAACTTCACGGCCATGAATGTCGTGAGGTCGAATGGTGTCTCAAGCTTCTGGCCTTCTACGATTTTCTGCCAGTGGAATGTTACCTCTGGTTTCTGGTCAGAGATGAGGACTCTGGCGTAGAACAGATCAGGGTCGAGGTGAATCACAGCCATACCAGCCCACACTGCTTGATTCTCTTCGTCGTATGGTGCATTCTCCCAGCCCCAGAACATCACCGGCAGCGGCCTTGCTGGGAGCTTACAGGTCACACCGGCCATCTTTTCATAGTCCTGTGTTGCCGTGACCCAGATGTCGTGCTTCCAATAGACGACCACTGCTTCACTCATGAACGTGCCCGTCAGTCCAGCGGTCATGTTCTCAGGGTTAATTACATCAGGTGCAAAACTGGCCCACCTATCTTCGAGAGTGGCTGCCCACCTGGACTCCATCTTGTTGATGATGACATCATGGTCGATAGCGTATGCTTCTTGAATTGTCTGAAGAATAGTCACACACTCACGGGCATTTGATCGAGATGATCTTGGCGTATCGTGCAGGGTATGGATTCTCCGAGAGAAGTTCTGTGGCAGCAGCGGGTGAGTTCCATCGTGACCAATACCTATGACATTCTTGCCATCAGTGGTGAACTTGATGTTGTAGTCCTCGATCATCTTGTGGAACTCGGCTCTCCACCCGGTAGATGTATCGTAGAAGTTGTCTCTGCTTCTGAACACCATCTTGTCGTGGTATTCGATGATGACGTTCTCTTCCTCTCTCGGCCCATCTAAGAGGATAGTGATGTTACCATATGTAGCCGTG
>Ga0265297_10011212_pt1 | contig 11024 bp, 12 predicted proteins | sample Munlanlwell13791_FD_192502 | JGI IMG/M metagenome (GOLD analysis project Ga0265297, IMG submission 192502) | Leachate microbial communities from a municipal landfill in Southern Ontario, Canada - Leachate well 137-91 | ecosystem: Engineered > Solid waste > Landfill > Unclassified | place...
GTGCCCGTGCGGTGCTTGAGCCACACCATCCGGCCGAGGTCAGCCAGCGGGTAGGCGGCTTGGCCCACCACGAGCGCCTGCGTCGTCTGCTTCAAGAGCACGTCCATCGAGGAGAAGAGGATGGTCATGCCGTCGTTAAGCGCAGGCAGCATCTCGGCGGCATCGTCGTACAGGTCAGCCGTCTCCTCGCCCACCAGGTCGCGCACTCGTGCGAGCAGGTCGGGAGTCGTCGCCATCAGAGCACCCCAATCGCCAGGAGTTTCGCTGCCATGCTTGACTTCGGGCCCGCCAGCATCTCGGATGTGAGGCCGGATGAGGCTATCTGCGCGTCGGTGAGGGCCGAGGCGTAGACGGTGAGGCGGGCGATGGGGGCGTTAGTGTAGTTCGCGCCCGTCGAGGTGAGCCCGATGTATGCGGCGTCGGCAACCGCATCGGCGGCGTCAGTATCGACTCCGGCACCTGGCGCACCGTTAAGGTAGGCGTACAGCTTCGTAGTGCTCCATGTACCAGCATGAACGGCGGGTGTTCCGATGGTGCCAGAGCCAGCAACAGCGGTTGCGCCCGCCGCGTCAGCTCCATAGAACAACATGGCTGGCTGATGACCGTTAGAAGCCGTACCGAGCAGCACCCGATTGGCGTTTCCGGCTGTCCCTGTGAGACTAATAGCGTATGTGGAAGCCATGACAACAGTAGACCTCACCGCCACCATCGTCCCTGCCGCTGCGCTCCACCCCGTCGTCGGCACAGTCACCACGTCGGCGTTGCGCGTGGCGGCAGCGGTCGTCGTCGGGATGTAGGATGTGGCGAACGCGCCCTTCTCGAGCTGCGCTGCGTCGATGGTGATGTCGAGGGTGTCGCCTTCTGATATGCCAGAGCAGTAGATGTCGATACGCCCATGGTCGGTGGTCGCTCCGGCAGAGACATACACCTTCGATACCCTGGCGAATGATGCCTGAGCGCCGACGTTCTGCCACGCATAACCAACGAGCGCGTCAGCAGACGTTGATGATACAACGTTCATATCAACCGTCACGCCCGACGAGTTGTTGATGAAGTAGGCAGAGCCAGATAGAGAGTCATTCGGCGCGAACGTTCCCGCAGCGGACGAGGGTGAGCGGAGCGTGATTGCCTTGTTACTCTCTCCCGCAGGAGATGTGTACCGAATACGGAGCGCGGTCTGACCGTATACGCCAGGGACGAGAGAGTATGTGGGAGCATTAACGGTCGTCCTAGCGACTGTCCATGAGTCCCATAGGCTATTCGTCGCAGCCGCCCCGTAGCTGTTGAGCAGGTAGTTCGTCCGCGCTTCCTCGATGATTGCCGCGTAGCCGGTCGCCCCTGCCTGGTCGCACGCCCACGGACGCACCGCGAGGTAGCCAGCAGGAACGTCATGGATACGACCCGTGATGGAGTCGTAGACGGTCTTCGGCGTTGCACGCGTGACGGTCGCATACCCACCGGAGAGCGGGTCGAAGTAGTTGCCGAAATGGTCGCCCTGGAGGACGGCGCGCCAGTCGGCAACCGGTGAGTAGGGAGCGATTGCGGCCATCAGCTCACCACTCCTTCGCGTCGATGACTTCGTGCGTCAGGTGCCAGGTTGTGTCGCCAGCGTGCAGGTCGCGCTCGAACGCCGAGCGGAACGCCTGCTCATCTGCGCGGCCTTCCTCAAGCGGCTTCCACACGTACTCCCACACGAACATCTCTCGCGGCGGGAGTGCTTCGGTGCCGTCGGGAAACTCCCACCGGACGACGATGCGGTCGTTCACGTCGAGCGGCTCGGCGGCGTGGACAGCCACCGCATCGGTGATGTCAGGCTCCCACGGCTCCAGATACAGAAGCGCCGCGAGGACGAGCACCGCCACGAGCACAGCCACGAGCATCCGGTCGATGATGGCGAGCAGTATGTGTCGCATGGCGGCTACCGCCCAACGACTACGGTGAGTACCTTGTCCGCCTGCGCGACGGATGACGTGGCGCGGAAGAGCACTTGCGCACCGCCACTCCCCGAGAGCAGGAACGTCTTCGGCAGCTTCGGCTTGGTGGCATCGGCGATGGTGGCCGGATAGATGCGGCCCTCGAGGTCGGTGTCGAGGGTCATCCAGTTGGTGCCGCCGTCGATGCTGTACTGCGGGGTGAGCGTGCCAGCAGCGAGCGCGGTGCAGTCGACAATCTGCACGAGCTTGGTATCCAGATGCAGGACGACGGCTGCTCCGTCGACTCCCGATGATGCAATCTGGAGGGTGACGGGCACGCTCCAGTTCTCCGTCTGACGCTTGGCTACGGTCTTCGTGAGAGCCATGCCCTACCTCCTAGATTCGGTGAACGTCGTCTTTCGAGCTCCGTACGTGTGACGCCAGCGAGGCCGCCGGAGACGGCTTGTCGCGGAAGTCCTTCGCGCAGAAGGGGCACACGCCAACGGGCACGTCCTCGAATGAGGCGGGCTCGGGGCGCGGAGTGTTCGGGTCTGGGATGAAGCCGAAGAGGTCAGCTCCCCCACGCTTGGACGGGCCCTTGAGGCCGGTCGGTGTCTCCCCTGGGGGGAAGTATCCGAACTTGTCATCGTCTCGAGACATGGGGGAGCTCCTCCTCGTTGCGTTGTAGGACTACTACGCGAGACCGACCGTATCGACGTTCACAACGACGGTTCCGTTGCCAGCCGAGTCAACCCACACGATGAGAGACTCCTTCGGAGCGTCGAGTGTGGCGACCTTGTGCGTGCCATCCCAGGTGCCGGTTGTGATAGTGACCGTGTGGGCCGCTGTACCGGAAGCCGAGATGTTGCGAAGCACGACGAAGCTGTTGGCATACGGAACAAGTGACGCAATCGTCTTCTCGATTGCGACCGTCGCGTTGTTCAGTTCGATGACGCGAACCGTTGACGGGATAGCGGCCGGAGCGGTCACGGTGTAGGTCGCCGCGAAGACGCTCTTGTCGGCCGCGTCGGCAATCTCGGCCGCCGAAGCCTCGATTGCAGCCAGCTTGGTGAAATCTGCCTGCACGAGACCGGTCACGCCATCCAGCAAGTTCATTTCTGCCGCCGTAGCCGTGAGGTCACGAACGGCAGCGATGGGACATGCGTGTGCCATGTTGCTGCCTTTCTCTCCGAGTGGAGGGGCGGGTCTCCCTCACCCCTCCACAGGTCTCACATTACTACGACGCGGCGACGATGACACGCTCGCCGATGAGGTACACGCTTGCGAGCGCGGGGCCAGCGGCGGTCACACCATCGACCGCTACGGCAACGCTGTTGACGCTTCGCACCGTGGCGTGGTCGAGCTTGAAGGCTGCCTCAGTAGCCAGCACTTCCATGAAGTCATCCACCGTGACATCGGTGGTACCTTCGACCATCGCTTCGCAGTAGCCCTTGGTCTGGACGATGACCTGCTCGCCCGCATCGGATGCGGCCTGGCAGACCACGCCGATGGTCTGGTAGCCAGCGAGCGCTACCGTAGCCGACGTGACGGGGCCGGTCGTCGAGGGGACGACCGCGATGACATCACCGACCGCGAGGGCCGCGTGGGAGCGCACGTTGACGTACTCGTTGACGCCTTCGCTCCAGGTCGCACCGTTGGACAGGTCGCCGTCGATGAGCATACCGTCTGACTTTCCACCCTTTGCCATGTGTCTCTACCTCCCTTACGCGGTCTTGGCTGTCGCCACACCCAGGCGACGGCGGTTGGACGTGACCATGTTGCCCATGAAGCGGATGTGCGCAACGCGGCCATCCTGGTTGTGCGGCTCCACGAACGGGGTGCTCTTGAAGTCCCGCTCGGGGTGACACTTGAGGCCCATGTACTCCGTCGAGAGGAAGTACATGTAGCCCGCGGGCACCTTGTCGCTCCAGGTGAGCTCCGCGCCCTTGAACTTGAGGGCGTCGAAGCCGAGGCTCCCGAGCTTGGTGTCCTGCGTGCGGAGCGTCGGCTCCACCTTGCCCTCGAAGGACTCGAACAAGTCCTGCGTGGTGAGGATGAGGTCGACGCGACCGACGTCGGCGCCCTTGACGGCCGAGGTTGCGCCCGAGCCGCGAACATCGTTGACCATCGTGCGCATCCAGCTCGAGTCGAGCGCGGTCACCGTCGAGTTGGTCTTCGAGGCCCACCACGTATACGTGCCGGAGTCGATACCGGCGACCGTGCCGGTGCCGACGAGCGCGAGCAGGCCCATGATGTCCTTGTTGTTGTTGCCGGTGCCGTCACCGTAGAGCATGTCGGTGAGGTCATCCATCATGGAGAGCTCGGCCTGGCGAATCTTGGCCTTGAGCAAGTCAAGCACCTGGGCGTCGCCCTGGTTCTTGAGCAAGTCCTCGTTCGCCACCGTGATTGAGATGTTATACATCCGCCACGGGAAGAGCGCGTTGCCGATTCCCTCGGTGGTGGACGTATCGAGAACCTCGAGGCCGGAGTAGCTCATGCCGGTCTCGTTCTTGCCGTACATGAGCGGGGTCTCGATGTAGTTCCCACCCCGCATGTACTTGTCCTTCTTGCCCTTCGTGTAGAGAAGGGCGAAGAGGGGGTCGGCCTGGAAGATGACATCCTGCAACGTCTTGGTGGTGTAGGTGTTGAGCGTTGAGGACGCCATCTGGTCGAAGCGTTCGCTTGTTGCGGAGCCAGCCATCCTATCCTCCTAGTTGTGTCTCGCGTGTGAGCGGCCTACCCCTGTGCAAGTGTGCGACCCGCGTACTCCCAAGCCTCGTCTATCGACGGATGGTCGGGAAGCTCTGGGCCCATGTCACCGCTTGCACCAGAAGAGGGCACGCTCACTCTGGCTTTCAATCCGGCCCGCTCTTCGGCGGTCTTACGCGCCGCTACGGTGCCGACACTCTGACCGAGCCGGTACGCGTCTTCGCGCATCTGCGGCCCGACCACAATCTCGAATGCCTGCTCGATGGTGATGGCAGGGTTCGTGTCGATGAGACGGCCCATCGCTTCCTCGGCTTGAGGGGTACGGTATTCAGGTGCAGAAGCGAACAGGTTCGTAAGCACCTGCTGTGTCTCGGCGAGCGCCTGCTGGTACGTCATCTGCTCTACCGGCCGCAACCGCTGGTCGACAGCTCCCATCGTCTGCAAGTTCATCTCGCGGGACTTGATGGTCGCTACCTGCTCAACGTACGCGGCGAACAGCGCAGGGTCTGTGACGGCCTCATCTGCTGTGATGAGCTTGTCGATTCCCTGCATGATGTACTTCTGGCGCCAGTCGGCAGCCTGTGCCTGTGCAACCTCGGGCGTCACCGGCGGGGCTTGGGTCGGTCGCTGCGCTTCAAGTGCCTCGAGGCGCTTGAGCAGGTCTTCGTTCTGCTGCTCGAGTGCGCTCTTCGCCTTGATGCTCTCGGCCGCTTCTGCCGTTCGCTTGGAGAAGTGCCCTTGCATCTGCTTGTACCGTGACTCAATGAACGAGCGCGCCTGGGGGTCTTCCACCCCTTCAAGCAACTCTTCGAGCGTGACGCCGCTGGCCTGGAGGAAGTCCACGGATTCCGCTTGCGCGGGGGTTCCGGCTTCCGCTGCTGCCTCGACGACGGGCGCGGGCTCTGGCGCTGCTCCTGCCGGAGTCTCGAGGGCCGGTACTGCACCGGCGGTCTCGGCCTCGGGCGCGGGGGCGTCCATCTCCGCTATGACGGCAGCCGCGATTTCATCGAACGACTGCGGGCCTTCGGTCTGAATCGTACCATCGTTCTCAGCCATCTTCCATATCCTTCCACTCAAGCCGGTCTCGGGCGGATGCCCGACAGGTCGGCTACACGCCCATCTGTGGTGCCGTTCCTCCGAGTACCGCCGAGAGGATGTCACCTTGCGCGGTCGGGTTCACTTCCCCGTACGCGGGAATGTCAGTGGGGGGAGAGGCGCCCAATCCGGCGCCGTTCATCGGGCCGCTCATCCCCCCTGGTGCCTGGCCTGAGGGGAGACCTGGCATCTGCATAGCTCCAGGTTGGGGAGCCTGGGGCGTCTGCACTTCATCGAGGACATAGGTGCTCGTGTCCCGAATCGAGGGCATGGTCGACATGATGAGGATGCCGAAGGCTTTCTTGTTGAACCACGACTCGGGCGCGAACCGCTCGTACATGGAGAGGAGCTGTGAACGCTCCACATCCTTCGCGGCGGCGACCATGCTGCCAGGCTCGACCTTCACCTTGTAGTAGCCAGCCAGGTCGGTGCCGACGAACGAGTACTCGATGGTGGTGCCGACAGGAATCGGCTGGCCCGTCTCGGCGTCTATGAGCATCGGGTCGGCGTTGAGAATCTTGATGGGCTCGGGCTCGTCGAAGACGCTCGTGATGATGGCGAGCGCGACCTCGAGCACCTGGGCTGCGAACCGCTCGACCATGAGCTGACGGTAGCCAATCATCGCGTCGGCCGCGGACTGGATGAACGCAGACTCAGTGGCCGTCTTGCGAATCGGCCCCTGTGAGGATGCCAGGTTCGAGCTCGTCATCGAGATTTCGTCCATGTCGGCCTTGATGCGGTTCTCGACCGTGAAGGCGTCCGACGGGAGCGGCTGGTGCTCGAGCGGCTCGAGCTGGTCGTAGTCGCTCATCTCCACGACCTCGCCGTCGTTCGTGGACTTGAGCGCTATCTTGGCCTTCTGCGACAGCGGCCCCGAGGACTTCCACTTGCGGATGCCCTTGCGGAGCTCTTGGAGCTGGCGCTTGCGGGCGACGTGCAGCTCGTTGGTGAGCGGTTCAAGACCGGCGGCCAGCCCCTCGGGGAAGACCGAATCGGGGATGTCATCCCACAGCATCGGGATGATGGGGAATCCAGAGTACGGAGAAGCCCACTCGCGCACCTTGAGCACCTTGCCGCTACGGTCGAGGTACACCGTCTTACCCGCGGATATGTCCCACCACTCCCACACCATGACACGGCGTACGCGAGAGTCGACGGCGTTCTCAATCGACGATGACTCGGTGCGATTGAAGGGGTCGTCTTCCTCGCGTGACTCCCACTCGCCGACGTTGCCGACCGAATCGGCCTTCGGCGCCTTGTCGCCGAGCCAGCGCTTCGCTTCTTTGGGAGTCAGGAACAGACGGCGGCCCATGCACGACGCATTGAAGAAGTGGTCTGCCGTGGGGTCGATGGCGAAGTTCAGCGGCGACGTGCGCTCGAGGAAGATGCGCTCGGTCACGAGTTGCGAGACCGTCTCTTGCTTGTCGACCGCGAGGAAGTCGGATAGTCCGGCGGTGAGCGTCGAGACCTTCTCGGTCACAGACGGCGGCATGACGCCGAAGAGGCGCTTGTTGGTGCCGACGGCACGCTCGCCCCAGGTGGTCTCGTATCCGACGAAGCCGAGACCGATGCCGACCGTCTCGGAGTCGAGCGTGCAGCGCCGCGTCTCATCGTCCATACGCTCGGTCGCCCACAAGTCCTCGAGCTTCTTGGAGAGCGCGGGCTCGGCGTTGGGGTTGTCCGGCCGCCTGGTCGCTTCGACCTTCACGACCGGCATGCCGATGGCGAGCTGCGGCACGAGCGCGCGGATGCGCGCGGCCATGATGTTGACGGTGGGGGATTCCTCTTGCACGCCGTCGTAGTAGCGATGCGCGAGGCGCTTGATGTAGCGCCTCCAGCGGTCTTCCCGTCCGAACTTGGCCTTGAACTTGATGGCCGAGGAGAGTTGCGCTTCCCAGATGGCAGCCTCTTCTGGGGTGTAGCTCACACCATCAGCCATGTCGAGCCTCCTGCGCGAGTAGACCGGACGGCTCTGTGAGCTCCGCTTTCGGGATTGCGGTCGAAGGATGCCAGTGAGCGGGCACGAGCACTCCTGTTCGCTGCGGGACGATGGAAGTTTCTCCCATGCACAGCTCGCACGTTACACCGTTGCGCTCACTCATCGCAAGCTTCCGGTCGAACGTGTGCTTGCACACACGGCACCGAAACTTATAGTCAGGCATGGCTCTCCTTATACGTAGAGCATCTCGTTGCCGAGCTCGCAGGACTGCGCGTTGCTCTCTGCCTCAATCTCGGCGAGCACCTTCATGATGGGGTCATCGTCGACGACGACGTTGAGAACGAGCGAGCGGGCCGCGCGCGTGGCAAGAGCGGCAGCGATGGTGAGACCGGCAACACGGTCATCGTGCCGTGGCTCCGGCGCCCCGATTCTCCGGCCGCCGAGATGCACCACGCCACGCATCTCATCGAGCGTCTCGAGGTCACGAATCTCGAGAGCGCCTTCACGCAGGTACTTGTCGGTCGTGCCGAAGGCGTTGTTCTTGGTGTCGGAGTTGCTCCACCAGCCGATGCGCTCGGTGGTCTTGTGCTCTCGGGCGAGTGAGGAGTTGGGCCGCATATACATCCGCGGATACTTGAGACGCCGCAGGTTCGAGATGACCGCGGTGCCGACGCCGTTGGCCTCGACCGCGATGACGGCCTGGTGACACAGGTAGCCCGCCTTCGCCAGCGTCTCGCCGTACTCGTCGGCTGGTATCTGGCCGTGGATAGTCAGGAGCTGCCGGTGCGGCGTGCCGCTCTTCGGCGGCATCGGTATCTCCTCGTCGGCATCCTGGTACGGCGTTCCGACGTGAAGCGAGGTCGCGGCCTGGAAGTCGCCCCAGGGCGCATCGCCCGCGCAGTCGGCACCGATGACGAACGGGCGGCCGGACTGCAAGGCCAGATAGAAATCCTCGAGCCCGTGGATGACCACCACGCCGTACGGGTCGGGCACGAACTCCACGAGCCGGAGCACGCGGTCTTTCCAGATGAGCGAGCCGCGCACGTCGCGGTTCGAGTTGTGCTCGGCGGTGTACGCCGCGAGTGCTGACTTCTGCCGGTGCGCCTCCTCTTCCACATGCACGACCGAGAAGTAGTTGAGACCCGAGGCGATGAACGCCTGCTCCCACGTCTCGGGATACTCCTGGTCGAACTTGGAGAGCGACCCACGGTACATCCGGCGCTTCTTCTCGTGCCAGGCCGTGTCTCTGTCGGGATGGAGCGAGTACGGCAGGAAGCAGAAGCCCATCTCCGCTTCGCCGAAGGTCACGTCGATGGTCGTGTCGTCGTCCAGGGCGAGCACATGCTGGAGCTTCCCGAAGACCGAATCCGTCACCCAGGTGTGTACTAGGTCGCCGATTCCGTTGGCGGTGGTGAACATGACAATCTGGCCGCCACCGTCGGCGCACGCTTCGACTGAGCCCCACACGTCTTCTTGGCGGGTGATGGGCCGGATGATGGCAGCCTCGTCGATGAGCACGAAGCCCGCGGCCTCGGAACGGCCGGTGTCGGATGCCGCGCTCATGGGCTCGAGCGAGGAGCCGTTCGCCCACTCCATGCGCTGAATGCCGTCGTTGGTGATGAGCGCGGCCTCTTGCACGAAGGTCGGCAGGTGACGGTAGATGTCGAGCACGCGGCGGACGAGACGCTTGGCCGAGGTCATCTTGTTGGCGATGACGATGCCGATGGTGTCGTTGAAGAACATGCAGCGCCACAGACCGTAGTGCGCGGCGATGAACGTGAGCCCAATCTGGCGGGCCTTGAGTACCAGGAACACGTCGTACTCCGTGATGGCCTCGGCGAGAAGGAGCTGCCAGCCCCAATCGCGGCCGGTCGTCTCGGAGACCCGCGGCATCCCGTCGGGACACATGCGGCGCCAGCCTCTGTCACAACCGCCCTTGATGCGCACCATGCCGTACCCGCGGATGAAGTACGCGAAGCCGGAGTGTTCGTCGGACAGGCGACGAATCTCCTCTGCCTTCACAGCCTCTTGCATGGGAACCGGCAGCGTGTCGAAGCCCTCGTAGTGAGACGCCATCACCCAGAAGTCGAGGTCGTCCACGGGGTCGTAGAAGCCACGGGTGTTCACCGTGGCAAGGAAGTCCACGAGCGGAGCTCTGTCCGGCGCGGGTTCGAGCCGGTGGAGCGTGGGGCTAACGTCCACCGTATGTCGAGGCGTGGACGGTGCCACGCTCAGGCGTCGGCATCCCGTACCGATTCTGCCGCGAGGTCGACATGGGCGTCGGGACTGTCACCGGAGCCGCACCACGGTCGTATCCCGTCCCGCCCTGGAGACCGTTGCCGCGCGATTCCAGCATCCGGCGCATCGCAAGTTGCTGCTCGAGCGGGTTGACGGGCTGCACACGGTCGAACGCTCCTGGCATGGGAGTCAGGCGCGACATCCGGGTGAGCGGGTCGATGCGTCGCATCGCGTCGGGCTGGTATGCGCGCAACTGCGCAACGGCGGCAGGCTGGAACGCCTGTTGGGTCGCGCCCCACTGTGACTGTGCAGCGACCATCTCTGCCAGGCCCATGTGCCCACGCTCCTCGCTAGATGATGAGTGTCGCCTATGGTGCCTGCCTTCAATCAGGCCGAGAGGACTCGCTCTCGAGACGACGTATGCGTCCTGCGCGAACAGGCCGCGTCCTAGCGAAGATGGTAGGACTTGTCAGCTCTTTAGGTCAAGCGCGGCATGATTGTCACGCCACAGATGTTGCAGCGCTTCCCGCCGGTCGTCTCGACCCACGCGTGGTCGCACTCTTTCCAGCTCGGCGGTTTCGCCACGATGAGCGACTCTTCGATGCGGCTGAGGGACTCGAGCATCTCACGGAGTAGGTCTTCGCGCCGCTCGGCCAGAATCTCTAGGTGGTCGAGGTCGCACTTCGCTTCGCGCTTACGCTTGGATTCAGCGGCCCACGCCTTGAAGGCGTCGAGGTCGAACAGCTCGGTGACGCTCGAGCGCGCCGTATTCGCTATCCATGCGTCATCGACACGGACGCGCTCTGTCACCGGCGCAGCCGGTTCGGTGTCGTCAGTGTTGGCGAACTCGTCGATGCAGGTGACGGACGCAGGCCCACGCCGCTTGAGCTCGTCGCGCAACTCACCGGTGGTGAGTGTGAGTAGCAGAGTTGCCCGTGTACCATCGTCCCACACGCGCCGTAGAAGTGCGCCGAGCAACTCTTCGGTCGACGCCAGCGACAGATGCGGGCCGGAGCACAGGTCGTCCAGGCGCGCGATAGCCAGCCGGATGAACTCCTCGGCATCGTCGAGATGGAAGCCTGCACCGCTCTCCCACTTCTTGATGAGCGCGTCCAGGCGGGTCGGTTCAG
>Ga0265297_10011213_pt1 | contig 11024 bp, 10 predicted proteins | sample Munlanlwell13791_FD_192502 | JGI IMG/M metagenome (GOLD analysis project Ga0265297, IMG submission 192502) | Leachate microbial communities from a municipal landfill in Southern Ontario, Canada - Leachate well 137-91 | ecosystem: Engineered > Solid waste > Landfill > Unclassified | place...
TTCTCTGTAGCTGGGGGTAATCACTTCTCTTTCTTTAATTTTTTGGAGGTGAAAGCGTTCAGAAATAAAGACGCTAAAGACATGTGATGAGAGAAAAACAGAGGGGGCATCATCGGTTGAGAACTCTGGAGAAGTATCCATTAGATGCTGTAACCGTGGATTGTACATCAGATGAATCTCTCTGTTCAGAGACTTTATTTTTATATCGATACTGATATTTCCCCCTCTTTTTCAAAAACGAAAGAATTTTATCATCCATTCTCATTACCCTCTATATTAATAAGTATCATTGCGATACAATACAGAGTGGTTATGGGATGCTATGCTAAAGAAACTACGCTCAAAGCACGCAGTATCTGAAGTGATTGGCGTGATTCTTTTATTAGGAATCACCATTACGTTGTTTGTCATCCTCAATAATTATGTGTTCCATTTTTCTTTTAATCCGTCCAGTCCGACCGTGAATCTCATTGGAACAATCGATAAAACAAACGACATCATAAGCATTAAACACAACGGTGGAGAATCCCTAGAAGGACCATTAGATGTCCTTATTGAAATAGGAGCCTCTACGTATCAGAACACTTCAAGTGACCTCTTACTTGATAAAAATGCTGATAATAAATGGAGTTTTGGTGAAACACTGCAATTTCATTCTCCTGGACCGATAATGAATAAATATATTCGAGCCACGGTCGTCGATCCTGAGACGAACACCATCTTATTGTCCGTGGTGCTCCAACAAGGAGCAAGGTAAGAAGAGAAAACAACACAACTATCATGTGAGGGTATGGGATGAAAAGTATCCGAAAGAGATGGGGAATGAAAAGATTGAGTAAACACACCTCTGACGACGCAGTGGTTGGAATTGTGACTGCGATATTGATTATCGGTCTTATTGCTACGGTGATTTCCCTTGTCCAGACGATGTATGTTCCAAAAATCATGGAACAGCGGGAAGCTGAACATATGGACAAGGTCGCAGAGCAGTTCGCTTCTCTGACCTCAGTCATTGACGGTCAAGCCGCAGAACAACACAGAGGGATCCCTATCGCCACCTCGATGACCTTAGGGAGCAGAGAATTACCGTATCTCGTCTCAAGTAAAGCCTTTGGGACCTTGGAAATTCTTGATAATGCCTGTAACATCACGATTGTCAATGAGTCGATACCGAACAACAATCACACCTCCGTATTCCCTATCGGCACGATTACCTATTCCTCCGCAAATGCATATTTCCTGGACCAATCATATGTCTATGAGGTTGGTGCGATGATCGTGAGTCAATCCCAGGGAAATTTGATGATGGTCCCCCCTAATTTTTTTGTTGAGTATAATGATACCACGAATATTGTAAATATCACTTTTAACGTGGTGAATATCACGGGTGTGATGCAAAAAACGACGGCAGCTGGTGTTGGTACCTATCCGATACAAACGGAGTTTCGTGAAATATCGACCAGTACCATTTTTACCGATGTCCGTTATATCACGATTTCCACCAAATATTCGAACGCCTGGTTTGCGTTACTCAATAGTTCATTGATGGGAGCAAATCTCAATTACGCAGGGTATGGTACGCAATTTCTCCTAACAGATACCGGCTCAGCTGTTCAAGTGGAGTTTCTCACCAATGGCCTTGCTCCAACGGTGAATATCATTTATAAAATGATTGAGATTCGCGGGCAGATAGGTCCAGGCTGGGTGGAGTAACTCTGTCGTTTATAGGGGATACACGTCTTTTCAAATTATAAGAAGAATCGTCTATAATGATTTTTTTCTATTCTGATGTAGGAAAAGATAAAGTGAAAATTCTTAATCTGTCATTCCAGGATTCAGGTAATGATTATGTATCTGTTCTTGCGTAAGAGCTTTATCGTATATAGAAATCTCATCGATGAACCCGCAGTAAAATCGTCCGAAATATAATGGGGATTTTGTTAAGTCAATGCGATGATACGGATAGCTTGTTTCATTTACCAGATTACCATCGACGTAGAGGCGGATGGTAATACCATCGTAGGTCAGGACGACATGATGCCACAGTAACCCAAGCGAAGTATTAGAATAGGTGATGTACACCGAGTTGATATAGCCTTCAACCATGGTCATGTTCGCATACAGCTGATAGGAATCCCCTTTATAGATTCCCCGACCATGCGGCCCGATAAGAATGGTGATGAGGTACCCGGTATGAGCGATAGGCCCTGTGTACGTAATAGCATAAAGCTCTTCCGCTACATTGGTAATGACCGGATAATGACAGGTTTCTCCATCAGGGACCTCAAACTGTAGTCGTAGCCCATTGGTTGGATCAATCGTACCATCTTGTTGCATTCTTAGTGTTTGAACATATCCTTGATTACTACTCTGATGGACATCACCGGTTGCATACACGACAAGATACATGTCCTCCTCACCATAAATGATGCATGGGTTATAGCAAGGGGTTGTATTCTCGAATACCTTCATGTTCCCTGTCCACGTAATAGAACCATCAGGGAAGATGCTAAACGTTTTCACGACTCCATAACTCAGGGTATTTCTATAGGCGACTGCAATGACATTCTTTGAAACCTGTACGAGACTGGGTTCGTATCCAGCAGTTGAATCAAACTCGATCATATGCCCGGTATCTGTGATATTTCCCTCTGGTGTGATGAAGAATGTTTTTAATATCCCATGATTCAGAGGACCGCGATACGCGAGAGCATAAACGTTCCCAGTCACGTGAAGAAGACAGGGCTCACGAGAATCGACCCCGGTGGAGACCGGATCGTACTGCATCGTTTTTCCCGTATCCGTTATTTTGCCAGTTGATGATACTTCGACGGTTTTTAAGAGCCCCCCAGAGAGTGGCGCCCAGTACGCAATCGCGCAGAGGGTTTCGGTGATTTTTGCTAAACTAGGGCGGTTTGGGCTATTGGTGGAGGATTTTTCTGTAAAGACGAGTTGATTCATATATGCAAGAGAGCCATTCGAAGAGATATTAATGGTTTGGAGGTTCACATAATATTTATTATCAATAAAGGACACAAGACAGATGTTTTTCGTCATCTGAATGATCTTTGGTTGGCAGATGTTTGCTCCGGTGGATTTCCCTAAGGTTAAATTTTGATGATACGTGACTGTCCCCTCAGTGTCGATTTCCACGGTTGAAAGCAATCCGCCCTTTTGAAAATCTTCACTTACAATAGCAAAAATATTCCCCACAACCGGAATGATGTACGGCGTATAGCCAAACGTTCCGCTGACTCCGACAATATCAGAGATAAAATCAGGGATCTGCGGTTTCATCCATGCATCAATCGTGATCTGGTTGGTGATGTTGAGCGTCCAGGATGTTTTGACTTTGACAGTGTCTAAAAAACCATCAAAAAAACCAGAGTTGTTCAGTTTGACGTTTTGAGGCTCTGCTGCGCCACTGATGATTTTCGCACCATTTAAAGCAACCCCATGATTGTTGTTTCCAGAACTATCTTGTACTTCATCAGCGACACCTGTCCTCCAAATAGCCTCATCAAAATGCCATATCCCCCCTTTCCGCCAGGTAGTAAATCCCTTTTGAAGTACTCCAGAGAAGACAATGGAATTGGTTTTGACATCAACAATCATCGCCTCTATCTGTATCCCTTTAATATCTCCAACAGGTAGGACAATCTGCTCCCCAATATCCCACTCTTGGTCACTTACTTCGCTATAGAGATAATACCTTCGTTCACATCCTCCCACCGTGAGAATGATTTTCGTGTCCGGTCCTAATGACTCCCCACGTTGAAGTTTAAAAACAGGACAGCTTCCTTCCATTTTTCCAATGATAGTGACATTAGCTATGTCCGTCGGCTCTGGCAGGGATAATGCGTAAGTATAGAGAACTGAAATCGTCGTGACCGCTATCGCTAAGAGGATTATTTCTCCAAGGATTTCGGATGCTGCCTGGGCATTCCGTCGATGTTTCATGCACTAACTCCTCGCATGTAATGGAGGTGATATTTTTGTGTGAGTTAAGATGCGCATATCCATAGAACCTAATATTTGTTATCTCTCCAAATCGCACTAATTACCCCGAATGTTACGTCTATTTTCTCCTACACCAGACCAGTATGCTGATCTAAATGCCTTAGAAGAGGATTTTAAAGGTGAAAAACGAGATGAGCACTAGGATGACCGCTTGCCGGATCCCTGCGGAGAGCCGCCCTTCCATCATGAACCCGCCCAGCAGCCCACCACCAAGGCTTTGCACTAAGACGAACGTAAAGAACATGTTCTGTACCTCCGTTGGGGAGATACTTGCGATACTGATGCCTCCGATTGATTTCCCTGCCATTTTCGTTTGCAGATCATAAATCGATTGGAAAATCGTTCCATTGATCACAAGAATCACAGCGAGGAACACGAAGAAACTAATGAAAATAACGATGCTGTACATCGACATCTCCGTCCGTCGTTGTTGTTCCACCCGTCTGATTTGGTCGAGTTCTTTTGCAGCAGCGTTGAAGACCGAGGAGGTGTTCCCTCCAATCTCCAATGCCTTGTTAATGGTGATCGCGAGTCGTTTAACTTCATTGTTGTTGATGCGAGCCCCGAAGTTCGTTAACGCAACGTCTATGGGGATACCCCAGGACAGCTGCGCTGCCATCATTTTCAGCTCATCAGTCAATTTCCCATAATCTCCCTCGGATGCTGAACGGATGGAATCAAAAATCGTCATGCCGGAGGCGGAGGAGTTCGCGATATCACGGAGGAAATCCGGGAGTTTGTCCATGATTTCCCGTTTTTGTTTTTGTTTCGTAGCACTGTAAAACCCTATGGGTCCGATACAACCAAGCACTCCGAAGACCAGATAATCGACGGGTTGGAGAAAACTGACAGGGATGATCGGTTGGCCGATGAAGGCAAAGAGACCCAGAATACAGAAAAGGGCCGTCAGAAGAATCGATATCCCTGCGATAAGGAGTATGGTCTTATCTTTCCCGTATCTTTTATTGATGTTATACTTTTTGACAAGCGTGAATTTCTTTATATTTCCTCACCCATCCCTGATTTCATCATAACATAAAATCCACAATACGCTAAAGGTAGGATAAAAAGAGAGATAATATACAGGAAATCAAAGGATATCCCCCCGCTGGTCAGGCCCATCACGGACAGGATAATCACCAGGAATAAGGGGAAGGCGATCACGGTGGTCACGAAGCTTTCGGACATGATGGCGAGCGATTCCAGGCTCTTTTTCCGTTCCTCTAAATCGTCGAACATGTACCGATCGACACAGCGGTCAAAATACGGGGCGAGATCGCTGCCGGATTGGAGGACCGCGATAATCCCCTGTAGGAAATCCCTGAATTTCTTTGAAGGGGAAATCGTAATTGCGTTCTTTAAGGCGGTGATGGCATCGTTTCCCATCAATTCTATCTCGGTTGTTATTTTCTTTGCTTCCTTTTGGACTTCACCGTAGAGCTCTATGCCAGCAAGGGTGCCAAAGATCTCTGAGGGGGAGATTCCCGCAACCGACATGGTGTTGATGAAATTCGCCACATAGGGGAGGTGACGGTCAATGTTTTTCGCTCGTGCTTTTGCTTTTGCTGCTGGAAGGCGAAGGTACACCAATCCGATGGCAATGGGGACCAAGTGAGTAATCAGGATCATGAGGAGGGCAGTGATGTTGTTCGGGAGAACAAGATAGAGGAACAAGGTCGAGAGAAACGCACCAAGAAAACCAAGAAGGACGTTCATCAGCACCATGGAGTAATACTCCTGATACACCATGCTGATTTCCGCGCATTCAAGTTGGTTGTTTTTCGTTACTTCGTTGATGTTGAATCGTTCAATGATTCTTGAAAACAGCTGACGACTAAATCGAGTGTATTTCGTGGATTTCATTCCTCTAACTCCCGCTGGGCAAGCTCAAGGACTTTTTCAGGGAACTTCTTGTAATCTGCGATGATCCGACCGAATTTTTTGTAGGATTTGATTTTTTTCTTCCGCATCCATTCCAGGACAATGATCCGGTTGTTCAGCTCCCGGACGAGTTGCTCGTCGGTCCAATCATTCTGCTGTTTGATCCGGTTCAGGATCTTACTGGAACCAGCGCTTTCGAATCGGTCATCGGTCTTGGAAAGCCACGTGTAGGGTGCCATGAAAATCAACTGGTTGGTATCCGGGTCAAGTTTGATGATCTCCGTGACACTGGTCATCCTTCTGACCATTTTCCCTCCGATGTCCACCGCGTTCTGAAAGACGATGATGTCCAGGGAGGTGAGCAGTGCCCTGGGAAGTTCTATCGGAGGGTTTTCCAATCGTTGGATCAGCGTATGAATGGTGCTTGCATGAACGGTCGCATAGGCGGTATGGCCGGTCGCCATCGCCTGGAAAAGGCTGTACGCTTCTTTTCCTCGTACCTCTCCGACAATGATGACCCGGGGCCGTTGTCGCAATGCGGCTCGAATAAGGTCGAACATGTCGATGTCTTTGCCGGTTTTGCTTTCATCGCTTGCCGCAAACCCTTTCCGGGTCGTCCCTGCTATCCAGTTTTTATGAGGGATGTTGACTTCTCTGGTATCCTCAATGGAGATAATCTTATGGGACGCGGGGATGAACAACATAAGCGCATTGAGTGCTGTTGTTTTCCCACTCGCTGTTCCACCGCAGAACAGAATGGAGGCGCCGTCTTCGATCGCCATCCAGAAATAAGCGGCTATCTCGGTAGACATTGAATTGTATTCGATGAGGTCGATGGGGGTGAGCGGGATTTCTTTGAATTTCCGTATGGTGAAGGTCGATCCTTTCGTCACAGTACGTGCAAGGGTCGCTTGCAGACGGGAGCCGTCCGGGAGTTTTCCGTCAACGATGGGGGAGAATATCGAGATTTGTTTTCCTGAGATTTGGCACAAGCGCACGAGAAATGAGTTCAGCTCGTGTTCGGAGTCGAAATAAATATTGGTTTCGATCGCCTCGTATTTCCGATGATGGATAAAGATCGGAGTACTTGGTCCATCAGCGGAGATATCTTCGATGCCGTCATCGTGCATCAGAATGTCGATGCGTCCGTATCCAAGGAAATCCCGGAAGACGTGATAATAGATGATGTCTTTTGATTCTTCTTCGAGGTAGATACGGTTATCGCTGATGATCCGTTCAATGGTTTCCTCTAAAAATTTTTCTTTTTCTTCAAAGTCCATATCAACGGTGTCGATATCCGCCATCATCTTGAACAGATGCGCGATTTCATCTTTTGTCTTTTTCTGTTCTTCGTTCAGTTGCGGTTCGATGACCTTATAGAGGAATTCATGACTGTTATGATCGTACACGATTTGTTTTTTCCCCTGCTCTTTCCATCCAAATCCCGTTTGTTCATCGATGACTTCAATGTTTTGTTCCACGGTGTCTTGGATGACGAGCGATGCATCATCTTCCTCAGGAGCCTTGTCTGTTGGTGCTTCGGTGGGGAGCTGCTCCGGGGGGAATAACTCGAGCGTCTGGCCAAATGATCCTGCTGACTCTGATTCCTTTTTTTGTTGTGCTTTCTCAAGCAGACTTCGTGGTCTTTCGGAGATTTTTTCAGGGGTAAAGATGCGATACGCCTCGAGTATTGCTTGGTTTTCCATTTCTTTTCTTGTCTGACGCGATAGCGGTCTTTTCTTTCTTTTGATGACAGGGGGTTCTTCGGTGATGATTGGATGTTCTTTTTTTTCTTGTCCTTTTTCTAATAAGCCCATACGACTCTACTCACTTGATTTTATATTTATTCAATACTTTTTCATATAATTCAAATTCTTTGGATTCGAGGAATAAATTGAGGACATCTTCCGGAAGTTCTCCAAGGAGATAATCGGTGATGACGAGGACTTTTCGTATGTCTTCGTCTAACTCTTCAGCGGTCTCTTCCTTGGGCTCCTCGTGTTTTTTTTCCGCTTGTTTTTTTTCTTTGGGGAGGGGAAAACCCTTTGGTTCAGTTTTTTTGTTTTGTTTTTGTTCGAGGAGCTCTTGTTTTCGTTGGAGTTTTAGTAGCTCTTTTTCTTTTTTCTTCCGCTGTCGTTGTTCGACACGTGCTTTTCGGATGGCGAGCTGCTGCTGTCGTTTTTGTTCTTTGAGTTGTTCTTTTAATTCCTGTGCAGTATTCTTTAGAGTACGGTCTTTTGAGAGGGGGGGCTCTTTTTCAAAAGGTGTTTTTTTGGGTTGGGGCGGTTCGAAGTCCTCATAGGTTTCTTCTTCATCCAGGAGCGCTGCGAGTTTTTTTTCCTCCCGGGTTTGTCTTGGTTCTGTTTCTTCATTGAGCGCTTCGTCTTCGGTTTGACGTCCTTTGCGTTCTTTTTCCTCTTGTAATCGTTTTTGTTCTTCTTCTTTTTTCTTTTTTTCTTTTAATGCCTTTAATCGTTCTTCGATATCGTCGGGGATATAGGTGTGCTCTACTTCCTGGTTCTTTTGTTTTTTCTCATCATCGTCCTTCCTGTTTCGGAAAAAGAGCTTTGATTTTTTTTCGCTCTGATCTGCTGATGAATCCGCAGCATCACCGGTCATGGTGTGTGTGTGTTCTTTGAAGGTGTGGACGTCGATGACCTCTATTTTCTTATTCGGATGGTCTTCCGTGTCGACATCGTCTTTTAATAAGGTAGAAAATGAGCTGAAATCGTTCTGATTCTTGATAGGAAAGAGATTGACTGCTTTCTGGGATGAGGCCGTGTCCCCGGAAAGATCGTTCAGATCGATGACCTCCACGCGGTCTGCTCCCAAGGATGGTTCCTGTGAGATCGTCTCGAGGAACTCGTGGCTGGTGATGAACCGGAATTCAGGAATACCGGACAGTTCGGTTTTGAACTCCTCCGGCATTGCTTGTGTGTGCGTTCGTGGTGGTTCAACAGGTGGCTTCCAGGCTATCTCCTCATGGGAGAATGCTTTGTTGAGTGGTGGTCGTGGTTCGATGGGCGTCGGTGGCTGGGGTGGAATGATGGGGGGTTCATGGAACGCCGGTGCAGCGATGGGTTCGTTTTCGTGTTCATCAAGCAGCGTATCGATTTTCTTAATCATCTCAAGGTGAAAATCAAGCGTATTACGCGCAGGTATAAAAGAAGGTGTGGTGGTTCCAACACGGGCGGTGGTGTTCGAGAGATGAATCCTCAATGGTGCGTTCCCGTCTTTGGTGTTTTTTTCAACAGATTGCATACGGTTCCCATCCCATCCTGTAGAGCTGATGCTCTACGTGAATGATTTAACGTTACATCCCAATTTTGTGCTATATAGGTAAGGAACTATTTTCTAATAAACATTTCGTTTCTCTGCACCGCAGTCATGGTCAGGTGTGGTAAGGAGGCTGACAGGAGGCTGTTGAAAATTGAGGGAGTGGAGGAGAGGTGTATTCTACATCTTTTATTATTAGCAGGGGATGGTGTTTGTTCGTTTTGTGATTTGCCGGTTTTTTCATTTTACCAAGGAACCTATAAATATGGTGAGCAGGAAAATATGGTGCTAGGATTGGTATGCGTAGGCATCCTTGGTATGGAGAGAAACCAATAAAAACGGTTTGAAAGACAACAGATGAGGGATATGGAGGTGGTTGATGTTCTATCTGTTCTTCAAAAAGTTTTTATACCAAGTATCATATGCATCTTCCAATAAAAAAAGCTTTGAAAAAAAGCTAGGAGAGAATGGGTAAAATGAAAGCAAATAGAAAATTTATAGAAGCAGATGAACGCGCAGTCTCCGCTGTTATTGGAGTCATTTTAATGGTGGCCATAACAGTCGCGATTGCCGCCACCGTGTACGTCTATGTCAGTGGAATGATCGGTGGAACGAAGAACCAGACACCGAATGTCGCGTGTACGACGGATTCGACCGCGAACAGAGTAACAATCGCCACTGCAGATGCAAATATAAAATGGTCTGATGTAAGAATTTCATTAGATACTGCAGTTACTGGCTGGTCGGTTTATACTAGTGCTGGGGCACCGATAGGGTATAATGATGCTACGACTCAACCATTCACCGGGGCGCAAATGATTTATGCTGGTGATTATCTGTTATTAAATGGCACAGTCGGTAACGTAAAAGTAACCCTGATGTACGCACCAACAAACTCATTACTCGGTTCGTGGACCGTAAACGTCTAATCATCCAACATCTTCTTTCTTTATTTTTTTATTTTTTCATAATTTAAAAAAAAAAAATTTATTCGATTAAATCAGAAATCATTAAGATGGAGAAACTGAGGATGTATCAAATGAAAAAGTATCCACAAAATCAATTCGCGGTTTCAGCAGTTATCGGGGTCATTATTATGGTTGCAATCACTGTTACAATGGGCGCTGTAGCATACGCATATTTTACAGGGATGATTGGGGAGCAGAATAGAGCAACTCCTGCGGTTTCCTTTACACCATCTTCCACAGATAAAACGATTACTGTTACGACTGCGGATATCGACATATTTTGGAAAGATATCAACATCACCATTACAAACGCAACTACGTATACCTACTATACAAAAACTGGAATAGTTAAAGCAGGGGATACAATAAACCTGCAGACCGATCCCAATCCAATTCTTAGAGGGACTGTGACGGTAATCTTCAGATTCATACCGACGAATTCAGGCTTAGGATCATATACTCTTGAAAACGTCTAAAAATATTTGAATTATAATAAGGTTAAAGAAATAAATTATTATTAAATCATTATTTTTTATTTATTATTAATGAGACAGAAAACTTATTATCTCTTTTAAAAACGTTTCTTTTTTTTCTTTTGGAATCACCGCACCAAGCACCTCTTTTTTTCCACCACAACGATACCCACACATTTTTCCTTGTTGGATTAATGGTTGAAGGTCCTTTTTGCTCCGGACATATATCTGGTCCATTTCCTTGAAAAACCCGGTGTTCACTACCACTGCATCTTTTCCCGTTTTCCATGCGATTTGTCGTGTCACGGTTGAAATGATATTAAATTTGGTATGAATGCGTTTTAAAAGAACATGGTCTTTTTCTTCATAGGGAGCGTCGACAGAGTGTGCTATTTCTTTTTCAAGT
>Ga0265297_10011214_pt1 | contig 11024 bp, 9 predicted proteins | sample Munlanlwell13791_FD_192502 | JGI IMG/M metagenome (GOLD analysis project Ga0265297, IMG submission 192502) | Leachate microbial communities from a municipal landfill in Southern Ontario, Canada - Leachate well 137-91 | ecosystem: Engineered > Solid waste > Landfill > Unclassified | place...
ATTATTGAATCCTTGCAATGGTGTGGAATAAAGCATAATGAAGGTGTTGGAGTTGGCGGGCAGCATAGCCCCTACCGTCAATCAGAAAGACGTGAAATTTATAAACAATATGCATTAAATCTAATTGAAAAAGGTTTTGCCTATTATGCATTTGATACTGCTCAGGAACTTGAAACACTTAGAAAAAGTTATGAGCTTGAAAAAAAGAAATTTCAATATGACCAGAAAAACCGCTTACAATTAAAAAATTCATTAACTATTTCTGAAGCTGACATAAAAGAATTATTTGAGCGCAATACTCCTTTTGTAGTACGAATAAAAATTCCTGAAAATGAAAAAATTATCATAAGAGACCTCATTAGAGGAGAAGTGGCTTTTGATTCTTCCTTACTGGATGATAAGGTTATTTTTAAATCGGATGGCTTGCCCACTTATCATCTGGCAAACGTAGTTGATGATTTTTTGATGGAAATTTCTCATGTGATACGCGGAGAAGAATGGCTCCCCTCAACCCCGCTTCATGTCTTGTTATACAGATATCTTGGCTGGGAGCAAGATATGCCGCTGTTTGCACATTTGCCTTTAATTTTAAAGCCCGATGGCAACGGCAAACTTAGTAAAAGGGACGGCGATAAAATGGGGTTTCCGGTATTTCCGCTACAATGGACAGATCCCGTAACCAGTGAAGTTTCTTCCGGTTACCGTGAATCCGGTTATACACCGGAAGCTTTTATCAATATGCTTGCTTTACTCGGATGGAACCCGGGCACAGAAAAAGAAATTTTTTCTATTGAAGAACTGATAGAAGTTTTTTCATTAGAACGTGTTGGAAAATCGGGTTCAAAGTTCAGCCCCGAAAAAGCAAAATGGTTTAATCACCAATATATGCAAATGAAATCCGATGAAGAATTTGCCGGGTTGTTGAAACTTGTGTTGTTGGAAAAAAACATTGAAAAACCGGAGAGTTATATTAAAAAGGTTTGTTCTCTTGTTAAAGAAAGAATTGTTTTTCCTCAGGAACTCTGGGAACAATCTTATTATTTTTTTATTGCTCCAACAGATTATGATGCCAAATCGGTAAAAGACCGATGGAAAAAGGATTCGGCTGATATCATGAAAGAGCTATGTGATGTTGTTGCGGCTATTGAAATCTTTCATGCCGAAAATCTTAAAAAAACCATAATGGAGCATATTACCCAAAAACAATATAATCTGGGGCAGGTTTTGAATGCATTGCGTTTGCTTTTAGTTGGCGCATCTATGGGCCCGGATTTGTTTGTTATCATGGAGTTAATAGGAAAAGAAGACGCCATTTCAAGAATTGTAAAGGGTGTGTTGCAATTAAGCACACAATAAAATGATTGTCCCTGAGAACTGGCTTAACCGTACCGAACTCCTTATTGGGAAAACAAATCTCCGGAAACTGAAAAATTCACATGTGCTGGTAATCGGCCTGGGAGGTGTTGGTTCGGCTGCTGCAGAAATGCTTTGTCGTGCAGGCATTGGCAAAATGACTTTGGCTGACGGGGATCTCATTCAGCCCTCAAATCGTAACCGTCATCTGACGGCTTTGCAAAGCACCGAAGGGATAAAAAAAACTGTAGCCTTGGCTTCACGCCTGAAAGATATCAACCCTGAAATCAAGCTTATTCTGGTTGAAAAACATCTCAAAGAAGATGCCATGACAGAGCTTCTTGAACATCCTTATGATTATATTGTAGACGCTATTGATTCCCTTTCAGCTAAAGTTTATATGTTGTTACATGCTGTCAGGCTTGGGCATAGGGTAGTAAGTTCAATGGGTGCGGGGGCAAAATTTGACCCCACTAAAGTGTTTGTAGCTGATATTTCGGAAACAAACACCTGTACATTTGCATTTGATATTCGGAAACGCCTCCGGCGTCTGGGTGTTAACAATGGTTTTAAAACTGTATTTTCAACAGAACCTCCAAACAAAGATGCCGTGATTTTTTCAAATACAAGTCAAAACAAAAAATCTGTAGCAGGAACCATTTCTTATATACCGGTTGTTTTTGGGTGTTATTGCGCCTGGGTTGTTATACAAGATATTATTTGTTATAACAATAGAGGGGAGTAATACCGATACGGTATCTGTAATAGTCCAATAAATTATACTATAACAGTTACTTTATCGGCATTCTACAATAAAAAAAATGGGTTAAACTATATCAAGTAATGGTATAATTTTTACTTGTTTTATTGAAAATACAGCTACAAAAAACACAATGGGGAATAATCCTTGCGGTTTATTCCCCATTCATTTTTTCGGCCGTCGTAACTGCCGCAAAACGTCAAACTACGGTTATTACGTTTGTCCCTTGCGGAACCGGTTGCTTTTGTCAATCATGCCATTTTGATGCCGGCTGAACATCCTCACCAACTAAGGTGGCTTCACTTGTTTACGTCCCATACGGAATACAAACCAGAAACTCGTCTGCTCAATTCCCGCAATCAACATGACAGTATGTAAAAGAACTTACTTTTTCAAGCCAACGTTTTTATCCCTCATCTGATGAAACAAATATAGCAAATTATCAACCCGAAGTCAAGTTATTTTATTCATAGTTATTAACTTAATATAAACATTTTTTATAAACAATTGTTAATAAGCCGCAAAAGTCCTGTTTATAGGGACTTTCCTTCTAACTGCTTAAAGCGAAAAATAAATATCGGGCGCCTCTAAAAACTTCAAATTTCTTCGTTCGCCTTCGTTTTTCAAATCCTGATGTACGTTCAGCATACTGAGGTTTTCAGAACTTCAACTGCCTCGAACTTTTTTGTTTTAAGACGCCCAATCAAGGTTATTAGAGATGCTCTAAAAATAGAAATTATATACGAATTGAAACATTTTTTTTGGTTGCTTTACCGCTTGCCACAATATTTCATGGGAAGACGATTAAAAAATTACAATTAAAAAACTATATTTGCTCAATAAACTTCTAAACTGTTAAATTATCATGCCCGACATAGTAATAAAAATAGAAAACCTCAGCAAACAATACCGTCTCGGGCAGATTGGCACAGGAACTTTGCGTGATGATTTAAATCGTTTTTGGGCAAAAATCAGAGGGAAGGAAGACCCAACCCTTAAAATCGGGCAGGCAAATATCTTAAAAAATAAAAACTCTGATAACAAAGAACTTCTCTCTGAATATATCTGGGCACTAAAAGACATTAATTTTGAAGTTGAGAAAGGCAATGTGCTTGGTATCATAGGCAAAAATGGTGCGGGGAAATCAACCTTATTAAAAATTTTATCAAAAGTTACCTCTCCAACCACAGGTAGTGTCCGGGTAAAAGGGCGCATTGCCAGCCTGCTCGAAGTCGGTACCGGTTTTCACCCTGAATTATCCGGACGTGAAAACATCTTCCTTAATGGCGCTATACTTGGGATGACCAAAGCTGAAATACGCGCTAAACTTGACGAAATAGTTGATTTTGCAGGCGTAGCAAAATATATTGACACTCCGGTAAAGAGATACAGCAGCGGCATGTATGTGCGTCTGGCTTTTGCTGTGGCAGCACATCTCGAACCGGAGATTCTTGTGGTGGACGAAGTGCTGGCAGTAGGAGATGCTGAATTTCAGAAAAAAGCATTGGGAAAAATGCAGAATATTTCAAAAGGGCAGGGAAGAACCGTTTTATTTGTCAGTCATAATATGACTGCCATTGAGACCCTTTGTCAAAAAGTTATAGTGTTAAAAAATGGAAACATTAATTTTTCAGGTAAAGCAGAAGAGGGAATTTTTAAATATCTTGAAAACGATGGATCCGGCAAAAATTATTTAATAAAAGATGGTATAAGTTATTTACACAACGACCTGAGAATTTTTGACGTGCAAATCAATGGAAGCAACTCTAATATGGTTTATATTGACGAGAACTCTGATAGCATTGATTTTAACTTGACAGGCAATTTAAGTGTAAAAAAACGCATGGCGCTTGAAATCAGAATTTTTGATTTCAGAGAAAACCTGCTGGCATTTTTTTCTCCCGGGCATTTATACGGCGAACTAAAAACCTATGAAGCCGGAAGATTTGAAATAATTGAGAAAATCAAAATGCCCGCGAATATTTCAAAAGGAGAGTATTTTATCAGTTTTTTAGTTTCTCATCCGAATGTCGAATCTTATGTTGTATCACACAAGCATGTAAAATTGATTTCAAGGGGAGTAAAAACAACCACCGGTTTTGAACTGGAATATAAAAACAGGGGATTTATTATTTTGGAAAGAAAAAGCTAAAATACAATTATTGACATAAAACTTTATAATAAGTTATGAAAAATGCACTTATATCTGGTATTACAGGTCAGGACGGAAGTTACCTGGCTGAGTTGTTATTAGAGAAAAATTATATTGTGCATGGTATTATCAGGCGTTCAAGTTCTTTCAATACTTTCAGAATTGACCATTTGTATAACAATCCCGAAATATTAAACAAACGTTTATTTTTATACTACGGGGATATGAACGATTCTTCAAATCTTAACCGTATTATTGAAAAAACACAACCCGACGAGATATATAATCTGGCAGCACAAAGCCATGTCCAGGTTTCTTTTGAAATGCCTGAATATACAGCAGAAGCTGACGGAATTGGGGCTCTCAGGTTTTTAGACGCCATTAAAGATGTTGGGATAAAAACCAAATTTTATCAGGCATCAACATCTGAGCTTTATGGTCTGGCGCAATCGGTACCGCAGAACGAAAAAACACCTTTTTATCCGCGAAGCCCTTACGCCGTAGCTAAGCTTTATGCATACTGGATTGTGGTTAATTATCGGGAAGCTTATAATCTATTTGCATGCAATGGTATTCTTTTCAATCATGAAAGTGAAAGGAGAGGAAAAACATTTGTATCAAGAAAAATCAGTGTTGCCGTTGCCAATATCATGACGGGAAAGGATGAAATCCTGCTGTTGGGAAATCTTGACTCCCGGCGTGACTGGGGTTATGCCCCGGAATACATCGAAGGTATGTGGAGGATATTGCAGCATGAAAAACCCGAAGACTTTGTGCTGGCAACCAACGAAACGCATACCGTCCGTGAATTTGTGGAAGAGGCCTTTAAAGTGCTGGGCGAAGAAATAGAGTGGGCAGGAAGCGGTGTTGATGAAAAAGGGTATTTAAAATCAAACGGAAAGATGGTGGTGGGTATAAACCCCAGGTATTTCAGGCCAACAGAAGTAGATCTTTTGATAGGCGATTATTCAAAAGCCAAAAAACTTTTAGGATGGAAACCAAAGACTAAGTTCAAAGACCTGGTGAGGATTATGGTAAGGGCTGATTTTGAAAAAGCAAAAAAAAGATTATAGTATGGAAAAAAGCAGCAAAATATATATTGCAGGGCATAACGGGCTGGTGGGCTCGGCTATTGCTCAAAACCTGAAGCAAAAGGGATATAATAATATCATCGGAAAAGATATACGGGAGCTTGATCTGCGTGATTCTGATGCTGTAAACGCTTACTTTCAGAAAGAAAATCCGGAATATGTTTTTCTGGCCGCAGCCAAAGTCGGAGGAATTATGGCAAATAATACATATCGTGCTGAGTTCATCTTTGATAATTTAATGATACAGAACAATGTGATACACAACTCCTACCTGCACGGAGTAAAAAAATTACTGTTTCTGGGCAGTACATGTATTTATCCCGGGCAATGTCCTCAGCCCATGAAGGAAGAATATTTACTTACCGGTGAACTTGAATATACCAACGAACCTTATGCTATAGCAAAAATTGGCGGAATAAAAATGTGCGAAAGCTATAACATACAATATGGAACAAATTTTTTAAGCGTAATGCCCACGAATTTGTACGGGCCCAATGATAATTTTGACCTTGAAAAAAGTCATGTTCTGCCCGCTATGTTACGCAAGATATATCTGGCAAAATGCATGGAAGCGGATAATTTTGATGAAATAAGAAAGGATCTTGTCTTAGAACCCATAGAAAATGTAGATGGCAATTCAGCAATAGAAGAAATTATTTTTATATTGGAGAAATATGGAATAAAAAAAAATAATAATGTTATAAGCGTTGAAATATGGGGTAGCGGTGAACCTCTGCGCGAATTTTTGTGGAGTGAAGAAATGGCAGACGCCTGTGTATTTATCATGGAAAAGGTTAATTTCTCTGATGTGGCAGGCAGCAGCGGCGAGATACGGAATACCCACATTAACATTGGTACCGGCAGGGAAATTTCCATTAAAAACCTGGCATATCTGGTAAAAGAAACCATAGGTTTTACCGGCGAATTATTTTTTAATAAAGAAAAACCTGACGGCACCGTGCGGAAACTTACCGATACAAAAAAACTCAATGCCTTGGGCTGGAAACACAAAATAGAAATTGAGCAGGGTGTTATCATGATGTACGACTGGTACAGGGGAAGACATTTAATAAAACAGGCCGATCACTGATATGGAAACGATAAAAATTGACTTTGTGGATTTCTATCCCAATTTTGTAAAAAACAATAATGAACTCTATAATGCATTATCTAAAAAATTTAATCTGCAGATAAGTTCTTCTCCTGATTATATTATTTATTCATGTTACGGAAACGAGCATTTAAAGTATGATTGTATAAAAATATTTTTTACAGGAGAGAACCTGGTGCCCGATTTTAATTTTTGCGACTATGCTATTGGATTTCATTTTATTGATTTTGAAGACAGGTATCTGCGATTACCTTTGGCTGTGATAAGAAAGCCTTATGCAAGTCTTCCCGATAAAAAGATTGATAAAGAAAAAGCCTTAAACCGCAAGTTCTGTAATTTTGTGTATTCAAATCAGGGAAATTTCAATTCCATAAGAAACAGATTCTTTCATGAGCTTTTAAAATACAAACATATAGACTCCGGGGGCCGTGTGTTAAATAATATTGGCGCCCCTGTGAAGGACAAACTGGCATTTATTGCCGATTATAAATTTACCATTGCCATAGAAAACTCAAGCGTGAACGGGTATGTTACCGAAAAAATTATTGACCCCATGTCGGTTAATTCAGTACCGATTTACTGGGGGAGTAAAAGTATTGATGCGGACTTTAATACCGCTTCATTTATTGTTATAAAAGACGATAGCGATAAGGCAATACAGGAAGCTATAGAAAAAATAATTTTTCTGGATACCCACGATGATGAATACATAAAACTTTTATCGCAACCATGGCTAAAACCCGGACAATATGTAAACTATGAAGAAGTTTTATGTGATTTTTTCGGGCACATTATTGAACAACCTCACAAAGATGCATACAGAAGGGCACTTAACGGGTTTAATATGAGGCATGTTGGAAGAATGATTAAGTTATATGAGAGTGTTAAGAACAGGACGATAGATAATGAAATCAGTTTCAGGGAAATAATGAAATTATTATTAAGAAAGGTAAAAGGAAAATGCCCTTATAAATAGAGAGTTTTGAAACCATGTTAAAAATTGTTTTATAGATATTGTTGTATTGTTGTTGGAACCTTTATGTCATAAAAACAGAAACGTGGTTTATAATAGTTATAAAAACCCAGACTTTTTGTCTTAAATGTAATAAAAAAAACATATAGTTAAATGAAGTTTATTTTTGACCTGGATGGCACTATAACTGCACAGGAAACATTACCTGTCATAGCCAAGAAATTTCATTTGGAGAAAGAAATTTTAAATCTCACCAATGAAACTATAAAAGGTAATATTCCTTTTGTTGAAAGTTTTATACGGAGGGTACATGTATTGGGCAAATTGTCGGTTTCTGAAATTTCAGATTTACTTTCACGCGTTAGATTGCATAAAAAGGTTTTGAAATTCATTAATGAAAATAAAGATAATTGTGTAATAGCAACTGGCAATCTGGATTGCTGGATAGATAAACTTTCATCAAAAATTGATTGTGTCTGTTATAATTCTGTTGCAAAAGTTGAGAAAAACAAAGTAGTTTCAATTGAATACATATTAAACAAGGACGAAGTGGTTAAAAAATATAAAGAATTGGGAGAAAAAGTAGTTTATATTGGAGACGGAAATAATGATATGGAAGCCATGCGTATTTCCGATATCTCTATTGCTGCTGGATTAATTCATTATCCTGCCAATAGTATTTTAACCGTTGCAGATTATTTAATTTTTAATGAGGAGGCCTTATGTCGTCAGTTAAATCAGTTGTTATAAGTTGTGCCGGTATAGGCTCACGTCTGGGTCTTGGACAAACAAAAGCGTTGATCACTCTTAACGGAAGATCTCTAATCAGGTGGCAGCTGGAGTTACTTAAAGATTTTGAAGATATTAGAATTGTTGTCGGATATCAGGCAAATGACGTGATCAAAGAAGTTTTAAAATTCCGGAAAGACGTAATATTTGTATATAATCATGATTATTTTAATACTAAAACAGGGGCGAGTTTTTATTTGGGAGCTAAAGACGCCAACGATTTCGTAATTGAATGGGACGGTGATCTTCTGGTTCATCCCGACGATGTTTCAAAAATTATGGACACCCAAGATGAGTTTATTGGATATTCAGACATTGTATCAGACGAAGCCGTATTTGTTAAAACCAATAATAAAGGAGATGTTTTATCTTTCTCCAGAGAGCATGGAGATTACGAATGGACAGGCCCTGCATGTATAAGAAAATCAAAACTTCAATTCACCCGGGGCAATGTTTTTGAACAGCTTGAGCCCTATTTGCCAATGAAAGGCCTGATGGTACGAGCTTATGATATTGATACTTACGATGATTATAAACGAATTATAACCATCATAAAAACATGGTAAGTAAACTGTATTAAATTAATTTTTTAAAATAATGAAAAATAAAAACTCCCTTGATTTCTTTTATAATATGGCAAAAGATAATCCTGATGAAAAAGCAGTGAAAATTACAAAACAAAGTGATTTTACCAAACTTGATTCAGCGTTCATTCTGTCTTTTGCAGATAAAAAAACAACTATACTTGATTTGGCTAGTGGTTCGGGACTTATTATTAATAAGATATATGACAGGGTTGCAAAAATTGTAGCTGTCGAATATTTTGAACAGTTTTCAAAATATATTATTAAGGCTAGTAATGTTATTGTTGTTAATGAAGATATTTCAAAATATACAACCAAAGACAAGTTTGATTTGATTACATTATTTGGTGTTGTACAATATTTTGACGAAGAAGAAACATTTAATCTCTATAAAAAATATATCAATAATCTTAAACATAATGGGAAAATTATAGTCAAAAACCAATTTGGGGTTAAAGAAGACGTAATCATAAGCGGATATTCAAATGAGCTAAAAAAAGATTATTTTTCCCATTATAGAACACTGCAAAAGGAATCGGATATGCTAAAAAAAGCCGGATTTAATCATCTAAATATTGTTGACATATATCCGCCAGAATGCAGCAGATGGGATAATACACATTTTTATGCACTGGTCGCAGAAAGGTAAATTTTTTTTGTTTTAAGGCAAATCGAGATTTATAGGATTTAATTTTGTGAATTTGAAAAACGCATAATGAAAGAAAAAAATAAAAAGGTAAATATCCTTATAAAAGGAACATTTGGTTCTGGTGCAAGCGCTGTTCACGATCTCTTAAAAGAATATGATAATATTGCAATAGTTCCTTACGAATTTAATGATTTTTGTTATCCCCAAATGGTTGGTGATTGCATAGAGGATGACAGTTTGCTGAATATTCCCACACAGGAATATACCCACGAAATAATCAGAAGGTACGGACCAAGAGGTTGGGTTATTGCTGATGGTAAAATAAAATATGCCTTAAAAAAAAGATTGCTCCACGCAAAAGCAAACGGATCTTTTATTATGCACTTAATGCCTCAAAATATAGTAGATAAAATTAACAGTTTACAAACGGATTATAATCATAGACAAAATATAGAAAACTTGGTAAAAAGAAATTATCTTATTGATAAATTATTATGCGATATTTTAAAAAACAACATCACAAGATCAGAAAAAATCGAGTTTTCAAATAATTGGATACAAAATATTGGGAAAATATATGCGATTAATAAAAAACAGATTTTTGTTCTTTTTGATCAGCCAATAGTTCTAGGCCGGCATCAGGATATCTGGCCAGAAGTGTTCAGTCCTTTCAAACTGATAATTGTATATCGGGACCCCAGAGATCAGATTGCAGACTTGGTTAAAAGTAATCAAATTTTTATGAAACATATTACCGACGACAATAATATTAATGCTGCAATTCAATCAAACATAAATTATATAAATGAGATGATTCATGGTGCGGAAAAAATAATTGAAAAGATTGATAGTGAAAACGTAATTATGCTGAGCTTTGAACGATTTATAAAAGAAAACGAATTAATGACAAAAAAAATAATTTCTTTTTTAGGTATTAACGAGCAGAATCACATAAGAAAAGGGCTTTTTTTACAACCGGCAAGATCTATTAAAAATATAGGATATTATGAAAAATATTTAACTAGGGACCAACAAAAACTAACGGACCCCTTATTAGTTTGGTATGAAAACAAAGAAAAAAACAACCCATTTTATAATTAAACTATCATATCATACAAATTATGTGTAAATATTAAAATGAAAAAGTTAATGCATGCTTTTTAATTCCTTAGACTTTGCCGTATTTTTTCCTATAGTTTTTATAGTCTATTGGTTTGTTGTAAACCGTAAATTACAGCTTCAGAATTTATTTATAGTACTTGCAAGTTTTGTATTTTATGGTTGGTGGGACTGGCGTTTTCTGGCGCTGCTGTTTTCGAGTTGTGTGGTTAATTATGTTGCCGGCCGGCTGCTTTCAGCCCGGAACGAGAAACCGGTGCGAAGACTGCTGTTATGGACAGCGGTCGTTTATAACATCGGGCTGCTCGTGGTATTTAAATACCTGAACTTTTTTATCGGCAGTTTTGTTTCTGCATTTACATTTTTTGGTCTTAACATAACCGGAGGTTCCCTGAACATTATTTTGCCGGTGGGTATTAGTTTTTTCACTTTTCAGGCGCTGG
>Ga0265297_10011216_pt1 | contig 11022 bp, 15 predicted proteins | sample Munlanlwell13791_FD_192502 | JGI IMG/M metagenome (GOLD analysis project Ga0265297, IMG submission 192502) | Leachate microbial communities from a municipal landfill in Southern Ontario, Canada - Leachate well 137-91 | ecosystem: Engineered > Solid waste > Landfill > Unclassified | place...
CATGTCATCGTTGCAAATCAACAACCACTCTCCCTTGGCTTGTTTGGCTATCCGATTAACCGCTTGGCATTGTCCTTGAGGATACTCCGTTCCTTCTCCGTTTTCTCCTATAAGTATTTCAAAGTCACTTAGTGTGTTCTCTTCTAAGGATTCTCGACAGAAATCAAGATACTTCTGGCTTTTTTTTAGGGTTGGAATGAGGATACTCAGCATAACTCCTCCTCTATGTTCATGTCCCTAAGTCCTTTTTCAAACGAATATTTAGCCTTAAATTTAAGCATAGTTTCTGCTTTGTCCGTATTGTAGACAAACCTTTCTGGGTCAACACTTCTTCCCTTAACCTCTGAAATGTATCCATCATAACCCGTGACTTTTTTAAGGATTTCAACCGCTTTCTCAGCTGTTAATTCCTCACCACTTCCTATGTTATAAACCTGATTCCACTTATCCCATGGAGAGGTCAGAGCAAGATAGTTGGCTTCTGCCACATCTTTTATGTATAGGAAGTCCGACGACTGGCGACCACCATATAGTTCTGGCTGAAGTCCTTTGTTGATTCTACCAATGAAATTTCCGATTAAGCCGTGCATTCTCTTTTCTTTTCCGTACAAGTGAGAATATCTAAGGATTATATAAGGATTGCATTCTTGGATGTATTTTTCGGCTACCGCCTTAGAGCAACCATAAACTGAATTACCTCTAGTTTGGAAGTCTTCTGTAATGGGAGGTTCTTGAGTAATTGGCATATAAGTTGAACCAGTTGAGGCATAGACGACTGGAATGTGGTAGTATTTGGCGACCTCAGCGACATTTTTGGTTCCCAGTACATTTGTTTCGTAAGCAAGTCGTGGATTTCTGTCGCAGTCTTCAAATCTAGCTATGGCTGCTAAGTGGAGTATTCTGTCTGCGTCTATCGCCATATCTAACAACTGTTCAAAGTCCATGATGTCGTAACCCGTCATTAGGTCGTAGTGAATTATCTCATGTCCTTTTTCTTCTAGCAGTTTACAAGTTTCGACACCAACAAACCCGCGGCTGCCAGTACAAATTATCTTCATCCTTCCTCCAAGTCTTTTATTGTCTCTCTTAGCTCAAAATAATCACTTGTTCTCATAACTGTTAGGCTTTCTGAATAGTTTCGTTTGATATGTAGAACTGGTTTCTGGTAAGCACCACATTGTTCAGTGGTTTGGTTCCACCATTCCCATAACTGAACTTTTTCTTGGCATTTGCACTCATCCATCCAACTATCGTGCTCGCCTTTAAAAATATCCCCTTTATGAAATTGCATAGCGCCAGACATGGGCATCCTCTGTGCTCTTGGGAATAATTTTTTACGGTAAAGTTTAGCAATCTCTCTCTCATACTTGCTTCCTTTTTGTTTCTTAGTTGCTGGTGTCTTTGCGGTCATTAGTATTTCCATCCTCTCGGTAGTGGGGTCTTTTTAATAAATACCTGTCTGTGACATTTCATGCATTCGTGGTATAGGTACTGATACCCCCCCGTATTGTGGGTCAGTTCCAGCCAATTGGTTTCTTGTTTACACTTACTGCACCTGTGCATGAACATCTCTTATCCTCTTTAATTCGTCCATTTCTTCACTTATAAATCTGAACTCTGTCTCGTCTTTTATTTTAGAGACAATGTTATCCCAATCCTCATATATTCCATTACCACACCCACAGTCCCAGGTGTGTCCGTGATAGGCGTTCTCTCCGACTTCATAAACCAATAATCCTTCTGGTCGTCTATTTTGATTGTATGGTTGGTCAGCAACCCAATAACCCAGATTCTTACAGGCTAGGTAGCAGTCATCACTTATCTGCCATCCTGGGCATTTTAATCCCTTAGCTCCCAACAGAACCCCATCATATAGAGCCTTACAGCATTCATCATAAGTCCAATTAAGACATTCATAATTATCGTGGTGGTTCCAGCCGTGTTGAGCTAATTCTACCCAATAATCGTTGTCTCTAGCCCACCTAAGCATATCTATTGTGGTCAGGGCGGGGATAGTAAAAAGCGTGACCTTAAACTTGGGATTTATCTCTTTAAGTTTCTCAAGCTCCTTGCGACAGTCGTGTTCTATCGACCAATCATCCATGTCTACTATAAGCATTACTTAACCCCTCTCAATCTAAAGTTTCTGTCTGGTTCTGGCTTTGATGTGCCAAATCCTATATTTTTTTGCCCTACCTCAACATTAAACCCAACCTCTTGCATTTTTTCCCGTAGCATACTTGGAGAAAAACCACAAAAATGACCACCCCAATAAACATTATTATCTCTACCCCCATAAACCAAGTCTATCATTTCTAAGTCTGTAAATTCTCCACATTCCCATCTTGCAAATACCATATATAAATTAGGCACTTCTATCTCGACATCACCGCCTGGTTTTAAAACCCGATAAATCTCTTGCAGGGTCTTTATGGCGTCGTCCCAGCAAACATGTTCTAAGGCATGGCAAATATTGACCTTATCTACTGAATTGTCTTCCCAGCCAGAAAGGTCGGTGAAGTCTCCCTTTATCCAATCAAAGTCTTCTGGGTTGCCATCGGCTCGGTTCATCTCCTCGGTACTCGGATATTCGTCTGTCCCTGGATAATAATACTTGTCAATGTTTTTCCACGGTTTCGGAAGCGGATTGTTCCCACTCCCACAGTTGAGCATTACCATAGCAAATCTCCTACTGGTTTGGGCGGTTTGGGTTCTTCTTTAAAAAATACTCCTATAATGCTATAACCAAACATCCAATGAGTAAATAATTGCCATTCATCATTAGTAAATGTATTTATAAAATCACCATCGGTTACAAAGTCATTTTTCTCTGTTGCTGGAGATTCTGGTTCATCCTTATAGGCATAAGAAGTTCCCCCATAAGGAACGCAAATTATAAACATTCGTTTAACGTGTTTATGGAGTTGCTCAACAAAATGTTCTAATCCAAGGACATGTTCTGTCGCCTCTATGGATATGGCAACGTCAACGTCTGGGAGTTCGTCTTTTCCTAAGTCTAGTGCTTTAAAAGTACAATTCCCCCATATTTTTGGATATTTCTTTTTATATTCTCTTGCCTGTAAGATACAGCCCTTATCGACATCAACGCCAATAGTTTTCTTGGCAAACTGACTTATCATTTTTGTCCCATAACCCGTGCCACAACCAGCGTCAAGAACTGTTTCATTAGGAAAAACCCAGCCTCTTGCTATAAAATATCTTGCGATATGAGAAGAGTTTGTCCCTCTATCCCACGAATACGGATAACCGCCAAAATGTCCTGCTATAATACACCTTCTTTCATAATTTCCACCCAACAAACATCCGATGAAAGTGGATATTTCCTTCTATTTTTAAATCCAATACACTCAATCCTTTTTCTTTCATATAGGCTAGCTTATCTTCCATCCCTGGGTCGCACCACATTAGGACTATTATCTTCTTTCTAGCAACTCGGTAGGCTTCGTCTAACGCCTGTTCCCATCCTGGGAGTCCATCTAATACATCATATAGGATAACTACATCAAATTCTCCATCGTCTTCAACTAGGTTTCGGCAGTCTTCTACTTCCCAAATAATGTTAGGGTGTCTTTTTTTATTCTCCTTTATGAATTTTTCACAGTAGTCTGTTCCTTTGTATAGTACCGTTCGTTGTTTTTCTTTTATCCAGTCATAAGTCCCCCCACTTGCACATCCTAGGTCTAGTATATTGTCTTTATCGTCTATAAAAGTTAGTATCAAATCCCTCAAAACAGCATATTCGTTAGTTCCGCCTGCTAACATATAACTTGAGTGGCTATCAAAAGTATCTTGCCAATAATGATAATTCTTCTCTGTTTTTTTGTCATACTTCATGGCTTAACCACCTTCCAATATCGTCTTCATTATCTCCATTCTGAATCGCTGGATGACAAACGGGGGTATGGCCGTGTAGTTCTGGTTCCAACCCTCCGTAGCCCCAATTCCCGTCTTCTCCAAACATGTGATAGGTTCTGACTTTTACGGCGAACCCTGTTCTGTATCCTGCCTCTCGTATCTTCTGACAAATGTGTTTTTCTTCGCTTCCTCTGGATGGCTCCCAGTCTCTCCACCCGCCTAAGTCTCGGACAAGTTGAGACCGCATAATCCTTAATGAACCTCCAGGCCAGGGAAAATCAACTACTGGCTGTTCTTCAAACCCGTCATAGATATTGCCTGTTCCTATCATTACCTGAGTCCGACAGGCGATTGCTCCAAAGTCTGGTCTCTCGTCCATTAGTTTAACCAATTTAGATAGCCAGTCTCCTTCTTCCGTATAGTACTCTGGCAGACAGTCGTTATCGGTAGAGACAAACAGTTCTGATTGGACTGCTTGCATACCATCATTTTTAGACGCTTCTAGCCCGATGTTTTTTTTATGTCTAATTAGAGTGTCGATAATCCCGTCTCGCTTGAACTTCTGCAACATATTGTAGGTTTCTTTCTCTGAACCATCGTCTACTACAATAAGCCTTGAGGGAGTGGTTGTTTGCACGGCTAAGTCGCGAATAACCCGCTCGGTCATCGCTGGACGGTTCCACACACTTAAAACAATATCAATAGGGAACTTCAAAGCCATCTTCGCTACTCCTTGGATACTGTATATATAAGGCTATGTCTAGTGCCTTGCTAATATTGTCTCTAGTTAATAAATAGTACTGAAGAAAATCGTCGCCCCAGGGATTACCTAAAGATAGCCCTACCCTTAGTTTGTGGTCGGTAAACGCTTCCTCTGACTTAAATTCGATATCTTCTCTCCCTGGTTCTAGTCTCATATCAAAACCAGATGCAGCGGCAAACCCATAAGGACTACACTCGTCTGGAATCCGATACTTGGGGTCGCTCGCCCAAAGTTCTCTTTTAAAGACAAACGAACCAGTAGCTATTGAGCCAGACCGAAACCACTCATGTCCATTCCCTTCTATCTTCGGCTTGAAGGCTTCTCTTATAATGCTATGGTGGTCTGGAAAATAAATAATAGATTCAAAGTTAAAGATATTATATTCTGGTAGGTCTCTGGAGGCTTTCTCAATCGCTCTTAAATAATGAGAGGTATATTCATCATCGCTGTCTAGCCAACATATCCACTCACCAGTAGCGTTGTCCATGCCGTTATTCCTGGCAATAGCTCGATTCTGTGGTTCTTGGTGAATGACCTTAATTCTGGAGTCTTTCTTTGCCCATTCCTCTAGGATGTCGGGCATATCATCACTACAACCATCGTTGACTAGGATAAGTTCCCAATCAGGATATTGTTGATTTAAGACACTGCGAATAGTCCTCCCGATTACTGGCTTGCGGTCAAAGTTTGGGTCGTTTTGGCTATATACGGGCAGAACTACGGAGAACTTAGGACTACTCATTGTTGCCCCCGAACAATAATGGCTCTAGGTATTTCTTGAATATAGCGTCTGGGTTTCTCTCCTGACGCACCCATGTTTTCGCTTTTAACACCTTGTCGTTTTCTAGCATATATTTAATATAACAAGCGATGTCGTGGTAATAGCCTTCCTCGTTGCTAAAAGTAGTTTTTATTTCTCCATTCATTCCACTAAAGTCTATATTGGAGGAGAATTGTTTATAAATTGCCTTGTCTCCAAAAATGTCTCTCATTGGCATAAAGTCGTGATTTAGAATGCAGAAATTACCAAGAGCCATAGCTTCCTGGGCTACCAGAGAATAAGTTTCCGACATGCTTGGTAGACAGAATACATTACTCAAAATGAATAAATCGGACACCAGTTTGCGTGGTGACTCTGTCTCTAACGAGGGGTCGAACTCGTTCATGAAGATAACTCTCTCCGATAGCCCAGCTTCCGCTGCTTTTGTTTTTATTTCCTCTTTATATGTAATTTTGTCCCCTCCCGTTGAATGGAAGTTGACAAACACTAAATAAGAGTCTAATCCTAATTTGGCACACGCCTTAATTATCTCAAAATTTATATGGGGTTGCTTTCCTCTGTCCATCCGAAGAGGGTAGACCATAATAACATCAGCTTCGAGTATTTTGGTTTCTTCGGTCAGTCTCTTAACGATTGGATTCATGTCACAAAATTCTATTAAGTCTGATGAATGAGGAACACACTTAACCTCTCCTTCTTCATAGCCGAAGTTTCTGGCTACTCTTGGAATATCGTAGGAATTGGGAAAGACTACGAAAGAATTGGGAAACTTTTGACCAAGCATTTCTTTGTACTTGTCTTCAAAGTTCTTTCTTTCTTCTATTAAAGTCTCTGGGTTGGTGGCAGAGTGTACCCAGTGCAACCAACGCATCTTGGGAAAGTCTTTAGCCATTGAAAGACAGGCCAATCTGTGTTTGACATAGTCTGGCAAAAAGATTAAGTCATGGGTTAAAACCACATCTACTTTATTGTCTGATAAAATTCTCCTAAGTTCCGTTTCAAGAAAACTGATATCTGTCTCAAAAGATATGTCCTGTTTTGCTTCGTTAGAAACCGAAACATTTGGGATGTATTCAAGCTTAACTGAATTAAAAACGGAATCCTTCGGAGGGTGGAAGGACTCCGTCACAATTACAACAGGTTCATACCCTGCGTGTAATAACATTTTGATTTGTTCTGTAACAATTATCAACGGAGAATATGATTTTAGATAACTGTTAAAATTTGTAAGAATCGCCACTACCATTTTGTTTTTCCTTTGAGACAATGATAGCGGGTTATTGACTATGAGTCAAGTATTTTTTAGGCTACATTTTTGTAGTTGATAGAAAAGTAGAAGTTTTTCCCAACACCTAGGGTTGAGGTTATTTTAACTGGTTCGTCTATTGCTCCCTCGATAACGATTGGGGTGACGGAGGTATTTTGGACACCGTTTGTACAAAACACCTTTGCAATAGTGTCGGCACTCGTAGCAAAATAAGCCCTAATATACTGTCCTGCACTCGTGGCTCCTTCGGTTGATATAGTAACTCCAGTAACTCTAATTCGTTTGCCTGATTCTGGAGTTATGATTGTTTTTGCGGTTACGTCTTCGTCATACTCTGTTGTAAAAGTATTACTAAAATCGTGATTATTTTTTATTGTGGTTAGTGATTCCATTTTTCTCCTTTAGCTTTAGCAAGGGCGGAGGGGGTTTTATCCCCCTCATATCCCTTTGTGACCATTTATGGCACAGTAGTGGTTGATGTACTTGTTGAACTTGTCGAACTTGAAGTACTGGAGGTTGAACTCGATGTACTAGAAGTTGAGACTGAAGTTGAAGAAGTAGACGTGCTCGGCGTGGCTGTCGTTGATGTAGAAGTCGAAGTTGACGAAGTTGAAGTCGAATACGCATAAATCGGATTGTCGTTCAAGTCGTTTATATCCCATCTGTCATAGATGTAGTAGAAGGTATAAAAGTATGTACCGTCTGGTGTCGTGGCAGGCGTGATTAAGTTCTTTTCTACATATTGTTCGTCAGCGTCGGTAATCGTAGCCGAAGATTCGACTGTTCTGGCTGAGCCAGTATCTTTGATTACCTTAACGGTTGTGTTGGAAGGATAAAGCCTGTGGTTTATACCAAGAGCGTTTAATGTCCCAACTGTAATCGTACAAGTTCCTTTCATTGGTGAAACAACGATTGAGGAGACTGTTTTAAAAGCCTTCCCTCCGTTAGTTACTCCTGCGGTGCCATCTACAATATCGAATGTTTCGGTAATAGTAGCACCTTCAACGTTGGTTCCTGTAATGATTGCTGAACCGTCTCCGATTCCACCAGCCGTTGCCATTGTGATATACAGGGCTCTCGGTACGTCTGGGTTAGTAATTCCCGATATAATTGTCTTGGTGGTCGTACTTAAAGTAGTGGAGGCGAGGACAGCAGTAGCAGTCCCAGCAGCAACTTTCTTATACGTATGCGTGTAGCCAAATGACAATTTACAAAAATTCTTATCCCAGGGTGAACCAAAAGCATGTCTTTGGAATGGTCTGGTTTTTTCTAAGATTTCCATTTAATTTTCCTTTCCTAATTACCCATTAGGCAGGGGGGCGGAATGAGTCCGCCCTACCCATTTAGTTAATTTTAGCTGTTATCGCCCTACTAACTGTTGTCTCCTTTACTTCCGTAAATTCCACGCCAAGTTGAGAAGCCGCATGACCATCTAGCGTCAACGGAGTATTCGATGTTTTTAGTATCGAAGTCTACGTTTCGGTCTAATTCGGGTCGTTGTCTCCAGAACCAGTTAAGTGGATTCATTTTAGAATCGACGATAAAGAAGGCAGTATCAGAACCACCGCCAGCAGCACCGATAAAGTCCCAAACAACGACATTCAATCGTCCTTTGTATGGGTTTACGTCGTTGTTGGCTGTTCCGACTCGTCCGTCAGTATTAAGAAGAATATAAGCTTCCTTCTCTAATGCTGGAGGGACAATCATTTTGTCAGGTCTGATAAGCATCAGTTGTCCTCTGTCGTCAAGGGTTGTTCTCATGTCGATTAGAATTGCTTCTAATGAGTCCTCGGCTAGGTCAGCCGTAGTTTGGTTGCCTTGAGAGGTTCCGCCGTCTGAGCGAGGGTGAGAATCAGAGAAAAGTGCAACAGCGTCTCCGCCAGTTACAAATTTAGCTTTTCCGCCACCGCCTGATGTCCAGCCATAGTTAAGAACGTCGGCACCAGCTTGTTCAACTGAACGATTGGTTGCAGTTGCTAGTCCTTGTGCTCTTTTGTTTACTTCTCTATATTGGTCATCTGCTATCATTTCTTTAGTGATAGCTGTTTTGAGGGCATATGTCCTGTGCGTATAAGTGGAATCAAATCCTTGGTATACGGTGTCCTCTGCCATCGTTCCGCCTTCAGTCTTCTCGGTTAAAGTTCCAAGACCACTAATACCCGTGTCTTTTTCAAGGTTCTTACTTGAAGTAGAAACATTGAAAATCTGGTCGTATTTGTAGTCCAGTTCTTTGTCAGCATCGGAATATACTTTCCTAAACGCTGGGTCAAGAAGGTCAGCGAAATTGGCTCGTGTTAATGGAGTTGACATTTCGTTTCCTTTAGTTAGTTATTATTCTGTGTAGTTAGATACAAAGTATGTTCCAACTGGTGTGTAGAGTCCGATAGAGGTGTCTGCATCATAGATTCCGCCAAGATAACCTTGTGGGTTATATTTCAAACAAAGTAATTGGTTGACTGTGTTTGAAGGGGCTTCAGAATCACTGTTGGTGTCAACTTGCTGTATGCCAGTTGTGCCAGTGATAGCGTGAAGTTCTCCCTGGTCTCCAATTGCGAATGTCTCGGTATCGTTGTCGTTGTCCATCAGGAATTTTGTTCCTGGAAGGGCAAGGATAACTTCTACTGTCTTGGTTCCGTCTCCTGTTACTGTTTCGTTAGCGACTCCTAAAAGAAGTTCATCAGCAGCAGCAACATCGACTAAACCAGCGGTATCAATTGAAAGCCAGTCACCTTTAGTGACGACTTCACTTGATTTAACAACGAATCGTTCCATTGGAACTGTTCCGCCGTCTAGTCTTCCTACGTATTTTGCTCCGTACATTTCTTTAATCTCCTTTAATTATCCTCAGTAATCTTATCTATTTGCATAGGTTTTCATTACGAGATTGTTATTTTTGCTTCTTCTTGCTGTTTTTTACCATCAAGATATTGTTCATCTGTAAGTCCCATATTTTTAGCTATGGTTCTTTCCAGTTCGGTTAGTGCTCTGCCCGCGGGTTTCCCTTCTGAGGATTGACTGCCAGACTGAGCATTTTCTTTTTGATAGACTTTTTTCATGCCTTCTAGTTCCTTGTCTCCCGAAACGATGCCATAGGCTTTTTTCAGTGTTTTCTCAAAGTCTACCGTTCCGTTCTTTTTTTGTTCTAGTGCTGCTAGGGTGCCAAAAGTTACTTCTAGCTCCTCGGCAACCTTGGGGTTGGTTTCAATTTCTGGATGTTCTTTTACTAAAGCGTCATAAGTTTCCTTATCCTTCGCTTTGCGGTCATCTTCTCCCCTTTTAAGAACGGGATTCTGTCCAAGTTCTTCTCTTACGATTTGACGCATCATGTTTAACATTTGCGTTTGGTCGTTGGCATCGTAATTACCGTCGTAGAGTTTGTCGGCAAAGGCTTTTTTCATATCTGGGTCGGCTTGAATAACTTTGGAAATTACTTCCATTTCTTGTTCTTTAGCCGTTAGGTCTTTTTTGAGCCTTTGTCCTTCTTGGCTTGAGTTAAGGTACGCATCCTCAACCATCTGGATGTATTCGTCGGCGTTTTGAGCCTTAAACTGGTTGAATCTTCCTTGATACCCTTCGTCTCCTTCGGTTTTCTCCGCTGGGGTTTCTTCAGCTGGTTCCGAAACTTGATTTTCATCTGGTTGAATTTCTTCTTCCTTTTGTTCAAGATTTTTTTCTTCTTCTGCCATGTTGTCCTTTCTCGTTCTTGTTTAGCAACAACGAGTTTAAGTTAATAAAAAAGAGGCACAATCCTGCTGGGGGACAGCGAGGGAACCCCAGCAGAACCATACCTCTTTCGTTAGAGTGTACTAAATGTTCTTAAAGTCTTTCTTTTCTATTTTTAAGGAACTTTGTCCCGAATAATGAAAGGTAATACTTCCGTTATCTGACCTGTCTAGGTCTTGTTGATTTTTAATAATCCAGGAGACTATCTTAAAGCACCTCGGACTAAGAGTCATCAACTCTACATTGCTTATTTTAACACATTCTTTTTCCATTGTCAAATTATTTTTCTTTTTACTTTATGTTTTTATTCTTTTTATTTTTCTCTACATCTTTATATATTCTTTTAAGTTCTGATTTTATTCTTTCGTTTTGTAAAAGTTGTCCTTTACTGGAAAAGAACTCTTGGTCGAAATTAGAAACAGCTATTTGTTGTAATAAGTTAGACGAGTCGTTGTCTAAGAGTTTTTTAAAAACCAACCAATACGGAGAGTCCATAAAATCATGTAGTCTCTCTTTTTCCTCTGCATTTAGCACTTTTTCTGTGACCTTCATTTTACTCCTGTCTTTGGGGACTGTTAGGCATTATATCTACTGGGTTGACATTTGGATTGG
>Ga0265297_10011217_pt1 | contig 11019 bp, 14 predicted proteins | sample Munlanlwell13791_FD_192502 | JGI IMG/M metagenome (GOLD analysis project Ga0265297, IMG submission 192502) | Leachate microbial communities from a municipal landfill in Southern Ontario, Canada - Leachate well 137-91 | ecosystem: Engineered > Solid waste > Landfill > Unclassified | place...
GAGATATAATAATTCAGCTAAGGAATTCAATATTATGGTTAAGAGAGTGCCGGCAAAATGGATTGCTTCAATGTTCGGATTTGGAGAAAAAAATTATTTTGAATCAGCGGCTGGCTCAGAAAACGCCCCAGCGGTTAAATTTTAATTTACAAGTAATTATTGTCATCCTGAGCGGAGCGAAGGATCCCGAGAACAACGAGTTGTTCGTCGATTATAGTTAACCAGAAGACCGCGGGATCCTTCATCCCGAGGCTTCGGGATTCAGGATGACAAGAGGTTTAATATTTTTTATTTAAGATGTTTAAATTATTCAGGAAAATAATAATATTTGTTTTGGCTTTTTTTGTGATGTCGCCCGCCCTGGCCTATTATAATCCTGGTACGCCGACCGGTTTTGTTAATGATTATGCTGGCATGATGGGTGGGGCTGATAAGCAAAATCTGGAAACAAAATTAGTTAATTTTGAAAAGGAAACCAGCAACGAAATTTCCGTGGTTACAATTAAGAGCCTGGACGGCGATACGATTGAAAATTTTGCGGTCAAACTTTTTGAAGACTGGAAAATTGGCAAAGCCAAAAATGATAATGGTATTTTGCTTTTAATCTCCAAAGAAGATAGGAAGATGCGGATTGAGGTTGGTTATGGCCTGGAGGGCGCTTTGACTGATGCGCAAAGTTTTTGGATTATTGACGGCATCATGAAGCCGGCTTTCAGAGAAGAAAAATATTACCAAGGCATAGATCAGGCAGTTGACAAGATAATGGCAGCAACTCAAGGCGAGTATATTCCGGAGAGCCAGCCAGCAAAAGGATTGAGCTCAAAAGCCTGGGAGAATATTTTTTGGATTGGACTTTTCGCTATAATGTGGATAGCGAGTATTTTGGGAAGAAGCAAATCCTGGTGGGCGGGCGGAGTAATTGGGGGAATTATAGGAATAATAATCGGGGTAATTAAAGGCTTTGTTATTTTTGGCTTAGTTTCTATTGCGGTTTTGATTCCCTTCGGGTTGTTATTTGATTTTATAGTTTCTAAAAATTATGCGAAGCATAAGGCGAGTGGTACTATTCCTTGGTGGATCGGCGGCGGACGCGGAGGCAGCGGCGGTTTTGGCGGCGGAGGATTTGGCGGTTTTGGCGGCGGGTCGTCCGGCGGCGGTGGTGCAAGCGGAAGCTGGTAGTTTTGCAGTTAGTTTGACATAATCTTGATTTTTTTGTAATATCGTAAGATTAGAAATAACTTAAAAATTATATGAATGTACAACAAATTTACGACCTGGCAGTGAAGATGGGCATTAAGGCTGATCTTCGGGGCGAGAAAAATGTCATAAAGAATTTGGAAAGAATAAAAGGAAAATATGAAAAAATGGGTAAGGAAGAAAAAGCTGAATTTGATAAAGAAAAATTAACTAATCCTTATAGCGATTCCCGGATTTTATTTTCCGGCGGCAAGAAAGAAATTAGAAAAGTTTTAGTCGGAGTTGATATGGAAGGGTCGGAACTTCTTTTGGCTGATAAGCTGGGAGATGTTGATTTGGTAATTGCCCATCATCCGGAAGGGCCGGCTTTGGCCGATCTTCATGGTGTTATGGATTTGCAGGCAGAGGTTTTGGCTGGATACGGCGTGCCGATAAATATCGCCGAATCGGTTATTCGCCCGCGAATTTCTGAAGTAGGGCGAGGAGTGGGTTCTGCTAATCATAATCGCAGTGTTGATATGGCCAAAATTTTGGGTTTGAATTTTATGTGTGTCCACACTCCCTGCGATAATTTAGGCGCAAATTATTTAGAAAAATTGCTTACAAAAAAGAAACCGGAATTTGTAGAAGATATTTTGAAACTTCTCAAAGATATACCAGAATTTAAAGAAGCCACCAAATTAAAAGCCGGTCCGAAATTATTTGTCGGCAGCCCGGATGACAGATGTGGGAAAGTGGTAGTGACCGAATTCACCGGCGGCACTTCCGGCTCTAAAGATATTTATGAAAAAATGTCTCAATATGGAATCGGCACGATTATCGGCATGCATATGAGCGAGGAACATAGAAAAGAAGCGGAAAAAGCTCATATTAATGTAGTAATTGCCGGGCATATGGCATCTGATTCCTTGGGTCTTAATTTATTTTTGGACGAGCTGGAAAAGAAGGGAATAAAAGTTGTTCCTGTTTCTGGGCTGATTAGAATAAAGAGATTTTAAAATTTAGTATTTGTCAATATTTTGATAAAACAGTAAAATATGTTAAAATAATAATATGTTTAGAAATATAATAAACAATTTTAAGACACATGTTCATTGCTCTGACAAACAGAGAACTATTTCCTCTGACAAAAATTGGGAAATTGTCGGCTCTCATAAAGCAAAGGCCGCTCAAGAGGTTAGTGCAGGTGTTGGCAATGCGTTAAGAAGATTGTCCGATGATTAATTATGGAATATTTAGAGAGATGTGATTTGGATAAAATATTTAAATCAATTAAGGATGTTTTAAATAATAATGAAGATAGGTTGCCAGATTATTCTAAAGAAAAAAGGGGGTGTGAAGATTTTGTTAGTGTTTTGGATAGGGTAAAACTCAATTATTATAATGACGTTTATGATAAGGCATCATTTTTGTTTATCTCAATCAATAAAGGGCATTATTTTTCAAATGGTAATAAGAGATTATCATTATTTACATCATTGCTTTTTATGTTTATTAACGGTTTTAAGCTGGTCCATCATAGCAAACAAGAATATGAAAATAAATTGAGAATAATTTTTCCTGAGTATAGCGATTATAAAGAGTATAAAGAGTTTAATTCTGTTAATTATGCATATTATAATTTAACTTTAATTATAGCCGAAAGTAATATTCTAAATATCTCAAATGATGAATTAAAATTACGATTAAAAAAATTCCTTAAATTTTCCTTAGAATTAACTGATAGCAGTAAAAAGGTATAGCTTTAATTATTTATCATTCTTGCAGGGTAGCTCGTTTCGGCGAGCTATTTTAGTTAAATAAAATGAAAAATAATATTAAAAAAAAACTTGAGTTGATTGCTCCGGCCGGCAATCTGGAAAAAATGAAAACGGCGTTTGCCTTTGGGGCGGATGCGGTTTATTTAGGCATTCCTGATTTTTCTTTGCGGGTGAGAATCAATGATTTTGATATTGTTGGAATTAGCGAGGCAACTAAGTATGCTCACAAGATTGGAAAAAAGGTTTATGTTACGGCTAATATTTTCGCTCACAATAAACATCTAAAGAAATTACCAGCTCATATAAAAGAATTGGAAAGAATCGGCGTGGATGGAATATTTGTTTCTGACCCGGCCATCTTCGAAGAGGTAAAAAAAATTTGGCCAAAAGCAAAAATTATTCTCTCTACGCAGGCAAATTGTACTAATTGGCAAGCTGCTAAATTTTGGCTGAAACTTGGAGCGAAAAGAATTATTTTGGGGAGAGAGTTGAGTTTGGCTGAAGTCAGAGAAATAAAGAAAAAAAATCCAAAATTGGAATTAGAATGTTTTGTGCACGGAGCTTTATGTATGGCTTATTCCGGCCGATGTTTTTTGTCTAAATATTTTAATGACCGCAATGCCAATCTGGGCGATTGTTCTCAACCCTGCCGCTGGAATTATAAAATATCCGCTGATAATCATGAAACCATGGAATTGGTGGAGGAAGAGCACGGCAGTTATATTTTAAATTCTAAAGATTTATGCTTGATAAAAAGAATGCCGGAGCTGATTGAAGCGGGAGTGAGCGCTTTCAAAATTGAAGGCCGAGCCAAGAGTGTTTATTATTTAGCAAATATTATCGGAGCTTATAGAAAGGCGATAGACGCAATTTCAGAAAATGTTGAGCAAAAGAAATTAAAAAAAGAATTGAATTTTTTGTACAAAGAATTAGAAGAAAAAATGTTTCATCGGGGATATACAGAAGGATTTATGTTTGAAGAAGGGAAGACCGCGCAAAATTTAGACAACTCGCATAATTTGCCAGAATGGGAATTTTGCGGACAGGTCATTAAAAATAAAAATTTAAAAATAAAAAATAAAAAATACGATAGCGTAGTTATTGTGAAAGCGCATAATACTATAAAGGTTGGAGACGAGATAGAGATTGTCAGGCCGAGTTATGATATAATAAAGATGAAGATAAAAAAGATGATAAATGCCAAAAATGGCGAAGAAATCCAAGAGGCGCATGGCGGAGGAAGCGGAGATACGGTGATTTTAGAAGTAAAACAAGAGGTGCCGGAGTATAGCGTGGTGAGGAGACGCATAACGTAAATAATTTTCAATTTTTAATTTCTAAACAATTTTCAATGACCAAATTTTATAATTTCTAAACTTATTAATAAGATAATTAGAAATTTAAAAATTAAAAATTGTTTGAAAATTGAAAATTAGAAATTGAAAATTAATAAAATATGATCTCATATTTAAAAGGAAAAATTTTAGCCAAAAGGCAAAATTTTATAATAGTTAGCGTTAATGGCGTTGGGTATCAGGTTTTTTTAAGTCCAGGCGCACAGATTAAAATGGAAGCAGGACAGGAGATAGAAGTTTATACCCACCAGCACGTGCGGGAAGATGCCTTGGATCTGTATGGTTTTCGGTCTTTGGAAGAGATGGAATTTTTTGAATTATTATTGTCTGTTTCCGGCATTGGCCCGAAATCAGCTTTGGGAGTTTTAGCTGTGGCTAGCATTGATGATATCAAAGAATCTATTGTCCGCGGAGATTCTGAACTTCTAACTAAGGTTTCTGGTATAGGACGAAAGACGGCAGAAAGAGTTGTTTTGGAGCTGAAAGAAAAGATTGGGAGATTGACTAGTATTATTGGAGAAAAAGGGGATGTTATTTCATCCAACGGCGATGAGATTGACGCTTTGATGGTTTTGGGGTATTCTATGCAACAAGCGAGAGACGCTCTGCGAAAAGTGGGTAGCGAAATAAAGGATAGTGGCGAGAGAATCAGGGAAGCTTTGAAAAAAATAGGAAAATAATTTTTAAATTAAAATATTTTTTAAAACCGTTCATTACCAAGGAGCTTTGTATGCGTGCGCTAAAACGTTTATGGCGAAGATTCTTTCCTGATTACATGGAAGGAAAAGGTGAGCTAATCAGTGGAGATGTAAATCTGGAAGAGCTGATAAATTTAGCACAAAAAATGGGAGAATTTTCGAGAAATGCGCGTATGATAATCGCGCATAATTATGGGAGTTGAAAATTTCTCTGAAAGGAGGGGTGCGATGAGGAGATCTGGCGTAACTGTTGTTGTTTTTTTCTTGTGCTTGTCGGTTAGCGGTTGCGGCGCGATTCTGCGCAATGCGACTAATCTTGGTTGTATTATGCCGGAAGAAGAAAAGGATGAGAATGGAGGTGAGCAAAATGTCGGAAGCTCTTCTGAAGAAATTGCCTTTTAACGGGCACGATTCTCCGCCCACTCTGGGTGTATGGCCAACCTCTGGGAAAAAACTCCTTACCTTGATTATTGAGGAGTCGGAAGGACTTGGAGACGAAGAAGACGGTGATAGCGGACAACGAAAAAACGGAGAGAATCATGTTGAGTGAGGCAAATGAAATTTGGTACTAAAGACCTAGACTGAGCTTCAAAAAAGAAGCAAAAACAGCCTAGGTCTTATTTTGACAAAGAAGGTTTTTTAAGTTAGAATTGATAGTAGATATAGCTATTAAATATAAGAAAATAAGCTGTATAAAAGTTTTATACAGAGATAATTATATGCGCCAATCAAAATTTTTCACAAAAGCGGTTAAAGAATTACCGAAAGACGAAACAAGTTTTAACGCTAAGGAATTAATAAGAGCTGGTTTTGTCGATAAAGTGGCGGCCGGAATTTATTCTTTTTTGCCGTTGGGCCTGAAAGTTCACGAAAAAATTTGCCAAATAGTAAGAGAAGAAATGGACGCTATCGGCGGGCAAGAAATTTCCATGCCAACTCTGATCCCGAAAGAGTCTTGGGAGACAACTGGCCGCTGGAAAAGTTTTGATGTTCTTTTTCGATTAGCTGGCGCTGATAAAAAAGAATACGGCCTGGGAGCAACGCACGAAGAAGTGATTACTCCTTTGATGAAAAAATTTATTTCTTCCTACAAAGATTTGCCAGCGGCTCCTTATCAAATTAAAACAAAATTTAGAAATGAACTCAGGGCAAAGGCTGGTTTAATTCGCGGGCGAGAATTTTCCATGAAAGATATGTATTCTTTTCACAAGGATCAAAAAGATCTTGATGATTTTTATGAAGTAGCTATAGAGGCTTATTTTAAAATATATAAACGCTTGGGATTGGAAAAAATTACATATTTAACCTACGCTTCTGGCGGTAGTTTTTCTAAGTATTCGCACGAATTTCAAACTTTAACTGAAGCAGGTGAAGATATTATATATATTTGCGAGAAATGCCGGGTGGCGATAAATAAGGAAATTATTAGCGAGCAAAAGAGTTGTCCGAAATGTGGAAATAAAAATCTTATTGAGAAAAAAGCCGTAGAGGTGGGAAATATTTTCAAATTAGGGAATCGTTTTTCCAAGCCTTTCGGCTTGGTTTATATGGATGAGAAAGGAGAGAAGCAGGATGTAGTTATGGGTTGTTATGGAATTGGGCCGAGCCGCCTAATGGGAACAATTGTAGAGATGAACCATGATGAGCGGGGTATAGTTTGGCCGGAAGAAATCGCGCCTTTTAAAGTTCATTTTATTGAAATGAAAAGCAAGGAAGCAAAAGTTAGGCAGGAAGCAGAAAAATTATATAATGATTTAACCAAAAAAGGAGTAGAAGTATTATATGATGATCGGGAAAATGTAAGCGCTGGAGAAAAATTTGCAGAGGCGGATTTGATTGGCTGTCCTTATCGCTTAGTGATCAGTGAAAAAACTTTGGCAGAAAATTGCGTGGAATTAAAGAAGAGAAGCGATAAAGAATTAAAAATGGTAAAAATTAGTGAAATAAAATTTTAAGAGTATAGATAATCGCATAAATAATGTTTAATAAATTCTTAGGAAAATTTAGCAAAGACTTGGGAATTGATCTAGGCACAAAAAATACTCTAGTCTACACCAGCGACAAGGGTATTGTTATTAATGAGCCGTCGGTTGTGGCCGTTAATATGCGGACAGATGAAATTTTGGCCGTGGGCGAAGATGCAAAAAAAATGATAGGGAAAACCCCAGCTCATATTCAGGCCATTAAGCCTTTAGTGGATGGAGTTATTTCCGATTTTGAGGTGACGGAAAAAATGTTGAAATATTTTATTGATAAGGTTCATGGCGAAAGTTTTACTTTAGTACCCAGACCAAAAGTCGTAATTGGCATTCCTTTGGATATTACGGAGGTAGAAAGAAAAGCAGTAGAAGACGCAGCTAAATCGGCTGGCGCCCGCCAGGTTTTTTTAGTAGAAGAATCTATGGCCGCGGCTGTAGGAGCGCGTCTACCGGTCATGGAGCCGACCGCGACGATGGTAGTTGATATTGGGGGCGGAACAACGGAAATTGCCGTTATTTCTCTGGCAGGGGTTGTCACCTGGAAATCTTTGCGTCTTGCCGGCAACGAGCTTGATAATAATATTGTTGAGTATATAAGAGAAGAATTTAATATTTTAGTCGGCGAGCAATTGGCAGAAGAAGTGAAAATAAAGATAGGTTCGGCGACCCCCTTAAAGACTTCTTTAGAGATGGAAGTCCGGGGAAGAGATTTGATCAATGGTTTGCCGAAAGCGGTAATTATAAATGACAGCCAGGTAAGGGAAGCGATGAGCAGAACTATCAAGCAGATTATTGATAATATAAAAATTACTTTAGAAACAACTCCGCCAGAATTGGTTTCCGATATTTATGAGCACGGTATATTTTTAACCGGAGGCGGAGCTTTGTTGCGCGGCATAGATAAAGAAATCGCCCAACATACCAAAATTCCAGTTAGAGTGGCTGATGATCCGTTAACTTGCGTTGTCAGAGGCACAGGAATTCTTTTGTCTGATCCTGAACTCTTAGATAAAGTATCGCTTCCAGGAAGCGATGATTTTTAAAGTATGTTAAAAGTAAAAACAAAAAATAATATATTTATGTTTGTGGCAGTTATCGGGCTGCTTATTTTTTTGCATTTTTTAAGAATTTTAAATCCAATAGAAAGGGCAATTATTTATCTGATTACGCCGGCGGCTGAAAAAATTTATTCAGTCGGCACAGATTTAAGAACGGCAGTAAACGAGCAGACTGACAAGAGAGATCTTCTGTCCGTGGTAAAAAATTTGGAGGCGAAATTAAACCAGTTGACGATTGAAAATTCTCAATTGAAGACTATGGGTGAAGAAAATGAGAAATTACGCCAGCAATTAAAATTTTTTTCCAAAAATAATTTTAATTATACTTTAGCTAATGTGGTTTCTAGGGGCGCGCTTGACGACTCACTTAATCAGGGGCAGGCTGTTATTATAGATAAAGGAAAAAGAGACGGTTTTTCTGCCGGTTTGGGAGTGCTTAACAGCCAAGGAGCTATTGTCGGAAAAATAATAGAAGCAAAAGAAAATATAAGCAAAGTCTGTCTGGTTACAAATAAGGGATGTAAATTAGCAGCATCAATTCAGGGGCAAAATGACCAGAAAACGAGCGGAGTAGTAGAAGGAGATTTGGGCCTGACCATTAAAATGGATTTTATTCCTCAAACTGAAAAGATAAAAATTGATGATATAGTTATTACTTCTGGTTTAGAAAGTGATATTCCCGCAGGGTTAGTTATTGGAAAAATTACTCAGGTGGATAGCAACAGCAACGAGATTTGGCAAAAAGCTACAGTAGAATCTTTGATGGATTTGGGAAATTTAACAATAGTTTCTGTTATTTCTCCAGCAGTGAAATAATTTTTTTCTAGGGTATTCAAATATTTTTTTTAATTTCCGCGTATGTATTTTAAAATTTTTTTGAATTTTATTTTAATAGTAATTTCATCTTTAATCCAATTTTCTTTTATCAGCATTTTGCCGTTCGGGCTAGATAATTTTAATTTTGCCCTAGTTGCGCTTATTGTCATTTTATTAGTTAGCAGTTTTAGTACGTCTTTATGGTGGGCGATTGGTGTGGGGTTTTTGTTGGATATTTATTCTTTTTTGCCATTCGGTGTTTATCTCGCTTGTTTTTTCTTTACGGTTTTGGTTGCTAATTTTTTATTGGTTAATTTTTTTACTGATCGTTCTTTATATTCTTTTCTGGCTTTGATTTTTTTATCTTCAATCTGTTTTAATTTTCTCTTTTATTTTTTTATTTATTTTTTAGAAATATTCGGAGTAACGCCGGCGGTCGTTGTTTTGGGGAAAATTTTTTGGATAAATTTAACTTGGCAGATATTTTTTAACATCTTGGCAGTTTTTGTTTTATTTTATGTCGTTAATTTTGTCAGTCAGAGATTGCGGCCAGTTTTTTTGAAGAGAAAAAAATAACTTTTTCCTTTTCCTTTATTGTGTTAAAATCATATTAGGAAATTATATAATTAAAATATCAACAAAATATGAACCCCGTTAGAAATCTTAATAAAAATAAACGGGTAAAAAATAGGGTGTTAAAAAATTAATTGAAATACTATTATGAAGAAAAAAAGTAATAAAATTTCTAAAGGGGTGAAATACGATATTATCGCTATTGGCGGCGCAACAGAAGATATAACCTTTTTTACCAAGGAAGGCATTTTAATTGATAATAAGGACGATATTTTAAGGCAAAGGCTATTAGCTTTTGAGTATGGCGCTAAAATGAAGATCGACAAGTCTTATTCCACTTTTGGCGGCGGTGCGGCTAATGCCGCCGTTAATTTTGCCGGCCTGGGTTTTCGCGTAGCCAGCTTGGTTGCTGTCGGCGATGACGAAAGAGGCAGGAGAGTTTTGGCTAATTTGAAAAAGCATAAAGTGGATACGAAATTAGTGCAAAAAATAAAAAATGTAGAAACGGGCTTCTCTTTTATTTTAATCAATCCAGAGAAAATAGTTTTTTCCAATCGGGCGGCTAATTCTGAATTGCGAATTACGAATAAAGAACTAGAGGCTTTAAAAAATACGAAATGGGTTTTTGCAACTTCTTTGTCGGGAAAATGGGAAGAAGCGCTGACTAAAGTATTTTCTATCAGAGGATTAAAAGTTGCCTGGAATCCCGGGCATATCCAGTTTGATAGCGGTTTAAAAAAAATAGGGAAATATATAAAAAAGACAGAAATATTATTTGTTAATAAAGATGAAGCCATAGAATTGGTAGTATCTGCTGGTTATAAAAAAACAGACAGAGATACTTTGAATAATCCTAAGGAGTTATTAAGAATAATTAAATCTTGGGGGCCGAATCTGGTGGTGATAACAAGCGGGCACGATGGAGCTGATGCTTATGATGGAGAAAATTTTTATCATCAAGAAATAGTAAAGGAAGTAAGGAGAGTGGATACCACCGGCATCGGCGATTCTTTTAACTCTTCTTTTTTGGCTGGTTTGGAAATTTACAAAGGAGATATTCAGAAATCTTTAGAGTTAGGCGCAAAGAATTCCGCTTCGGTTATTAGCCAGCAGGGAGCGCAGAATGGACTATTGACGATTAAAGATTTGAAGATTAAAAAATAAAAAAATATGATTGAGGGCGTAGTAATTAAAAAGTTAAAAAAATACGAAGACGAACGGGGCTGGCTGGCAGAAATTTTTCGGCAGGATGAAGATTATTTTTCGCCGGTGATGAGCTATGTTAGTTTGACTAAATTTGGCGTGGCGCGCGGACCGCATGAGCATGTTCACCAAGCCGATCGGTTTGTTTTTGCTGGTCCGGGAGATTTTCTTCTTTATCTTTGGGATAGGCGGGAAAATTCAAAAACTAACGGTGAAAGTCTGAAAATAAAAGTTGGAGCGAGCGATCCAGTTTTGGTAATTGTTCCGACGGGCGTAGTTCACGGCTATAAATGCGTTTCAGCAGAGGGCAGTTTGTCAATCAATTTGCCCGACAAATTATATAAAGGCGAAGGTAAAAACGAGGAAGTTGATGAAATAAG
>Ga0265297_10011218_pt1 | contig 11018 bp, 7 predicted proteins | sample Munlanlwell13791_FD_192502 | JGI IMG/M metagenome (GOLD analysis project Ga0265297, IMG submission 192502) | Leachate microbial communities from a municipal landfill in Southern Ontario, Canada - Leachate well 137-91 | ecosystem: Engineered > Solid waste > Landfill > Unclassified | place...
AGATAGTAGAAAATTTCGTTTATCCTATACTAAAAAAAGAATATCATCTTCCAGGTTTAAGTAGGGAAAACAAGGAATATGGTTCTTTAAATGCAGTTTTAAAAGCCTGCGCAGAGAAATCAAAAATCGAATTATCTAATGTGGAAACCGCAGATATAGTGATATATACCGGTGGCTCTAGAGTTAGTGATAAAAATGGTAAGGTTATAGACACTGCTATACCTTTAAAAAGAAGTGAATATGAAAGTTTAATTGCTGATTATGTAGATAAAACTATCCAACTATTTGGACAAGCATTGAAAAATCAAGGGTTGACTGCAGGAGACATTACTCAGCTTTTATTGGTAGGCGGTCCTACAATGACCCCGTATATACGTAATAGATTGAAGGAAGCATTTAGGATCCCAATTGATTACAAGATCGATCCTTTAACTGTTGTTGCTCAGGGGGCCGCTATTTTTGCCGCTACCCAGTTGATGCCGGATGAATTAACTAAGCGAGATTACTCTAAGGCATTTATTAAATTAGCTTATAGTCCAATGACAACAGAAAAAGAGACTATGGTAGGTGGTAAAATTGAACAAAAAACAGGAGAAAAACTACCAGATAGTTTACAAGTTCAAATAAGCAAAGCTGATGGAACATGGCAAAGTGGAATGTTAGGAGTAAAAGATAATTCTTTTTTCGTTAGCGTTCCGCTTAACGAAAGAAAGTTAAATACATTTAATGTATCCTTATTTGATAAAACTGGAAATAAGGTGCCTAGTGAGCCAGAGTCATTTTCTATAACGCAGGGTATTTCGGTTGCTGAGCCTCCGCTTACGCGTTCAATTGGAGTTGAGCTTGAAGATGGTTCATTTGATAAACTTTTGCCAAAAGGAACTGCACTGCCCGCGAGAAGTAGAATATTCTCGTATCAAACTACAAAATCAGTTAGACCCAGTGAAATAGCGGATGCGTTAAATATTTATGTACGAGAAGGAGAAAGTGGTTTTGCAAGCAGGAATAGAAATATAGGGATATTAAAAATAACGGGAGCTGAAGTAAACAGAACTGTACCTGATGGATCAAAGATCGATATCGTTATTAGCGTTGATAAATCAAGAACTGTAACTGCTCAGGCATATATTGAGCACATCGATCAAACTATTAAAGGAATATTAAAGGACAAAGTTGCTCCCAAGCCTGACCCGGTACAGCTAGGTAAAGATTTAGAAAAGGAAGAAAAGAGATTTATGGAATTATGTAGAAATATTCAAAATATGGAGGATCCATCCCTGGAAGAAAAACTAAAAGAGGCAAGAGTAGAAGATAAGATCACAGAGATTAAAACCGATGTTGATGCTGCGAAAGGTGGAGATCATGATGCAGTTGAAAAAGCCGATAGGAGGTTGAAGGATTTACAGATATTGCTAGATCCGCTAGAGCACCTAATGCATTGGCCAGTAGTATTAAATAAGTTTAATGTTGTTGTAGCTGATTGTGACGAAATTGTTAATAGCTATGGCGATAATGATGATAAGGATCAGGCAAGCGTATTAAAAAAAGAGGCAGAAGTAGTGATTAAAGACAAGGATACAAAAAAACTTGAAAAGATGAGCGCGGATATTATTCAAATGAGATGGGATGTTCTTTTTAAACAGCCAGGTTTTTGGATTGGGGCTTTTCAAGATGTTAAAAGTAAACCCATTGAATATACTGATAGTATACGTGCAAAAGAATTGGTTGATGAAGGAAACCTGGCTCTACAGCGGCAAGATTTGGAGTCTTTAAAGAGCATCATGTGGCAGCTTTGGGGTTTAATGCCAAAAAAGGAACAAGATGAGGTTGGTAAGAGAGTAAGTGACGCAGGAATAAGAAGAGCATGATAAATAAAACTCCAATCCAACGTTTTACACAAATAAGAGATACCTATACAGTGGATAACTATCTCGGTCAGGGAGCTTTTGGGGCAGTCTATAAAGTAAGACACAAATTTTTAGGAATCCAGGCATTAAAAATTTTCCACCCAGGAAGTATTTCTAAGGAACAAGAAGCAGATTTCTTTAATGAGGCGTATATTTTAACTAATCTAACTCATGAAAATGTAGTACGTGTTTATGAAGCAAATACATTTATACTAGATGGTATAAAGCATTGTTACATAGCAATGGAGTTTATCGATGGTTTAACGTTGGCCAGTTTTATTGAAGAAAAAGTTCGCCTACCTGTTGATTTGGCAATTAACATCCAGAAGGATATTTGTCGCGGCTTAGCTCAGGCTCATAAGCTTTCGCCTCCAGTTGTTCATAGAGATGTAAAACCACAAAATGTTTTATTAGGTCTTAAGAATAAAAATATGATTGCGAAAGTTTCTGATTTCGGTTTAGCTAAACACGTAGATCCTATTACAAGAATAACAACAGCTGGAGGTACTTTAGCTTTTATGCCCCCAGAAGGATTTTGGAATTATGAGGCTCCAGCAAGCGATGTATTTTCTGCGGGCATTGTCTTTTATATAATGCTTGCCGGCGTTCCTCCTTTTGCTATGCCTCCTGATACTCGGTATACTAATAAAAAAGATATTGAAGCAGATATAATAGCATCAAGAAGCAAGAAGCCAGAGCCGCCTTCGAAGTTTAATTCACAGTTGGATAAAGCTATAGATAAAATTGTTTTAAAAGCACTTGAACCCGATATTAAAAACAGATATCAAAATGCTGAGGAGTTCTTTAAGGTTATTGAAGAATATCAACAGGAAAGAGAAGTTTATTTAGATAGTGAGATTCAAGAGGCCTTGAAATTGGGTTCACAATATTCGACTCTTAAAGAAGCTATAAAATTGCTTGAGGAAATAATATCAAGGCAGCCAGAAATTAAAAAGCGGTATCTAGAAGAAAGATATAAACAAACATTGAAGAATTGGAAAAGGGGGATGATACTGTGACGAAGATAGTCTCTGTAATAATAAAGACCGGCCCGCTTGAAGGACATAAATATATAGTTAAGTCTGATTCTCCAATATTAGTTGGTCGTAGTGAAGAGGCAAATATTCGTATTGCCTACGATGAATTTTGTTCAAGAAGACATGCGCAAATTTATTGGCAAAATGAAAAATGTTATATCACGGATCTTGAGAGTACAAATGGTACTCTTGTCAATGATGCAATAATCCATGGGACAGTCGAACTCAGTAACAATGATAGTATAAAACTCGGTAATACTGAATTGATAGTTTCAATAACTGATTACAAGAAAGGTAAAACTAATCAAAAAGACGACATTACGTTTGAGGATTAAGAGTATGCAGCAGTTAGGTATATTCATTATAGATAGAAAAGGAGGGTCAGTTGTATGAAAAATAAAAAACTAATACTGCTTATACTTGGAATGATTGCTTTTTCTTTTTATTATTTGTTTAAATCATTTGATACTCTAAAAGTTGGAGATTTCCCAATCCATTGTTCACTTTTAGTAATATTAGTTTGGTTAACCATAAAGAATGTTAAAGAACGGATTTTTAGGGATCGACAAACATTTTTAATGATGGGGGTTGGTATTCTTGCGAATATCTTAATTGGTCTGCAAATCGGACGTATGCAAGGGAACTATTCTATTGTTTTTCAACGAGCTATTTTCTCGATTATAGGTATTTTGTTCGGGGGAGGAGGTCTGTATCTTCTTGGCGCAATACTAGATTTCTTATATTTTCGGGTTTTAAAAAAAGCAGCTATTGGAGGACAGGATGGATTCGTTGGTGGTGGAGATGTGAAATTAATGGCTGGTGTTGGAGCCTTTTTAGGCCCTTCCGTAATATTTGTTTTGCCATTTTGGATTAGTATATGGATTGGATTAGCGTTAGTTTATATAGTTCTTTCTACATTTCTGAAAAGAAGATCCGCTGGAAGTATTCCTAGCGCTCCAATTCACTTCCTTTCTATAATCAATTTCTTGATTTTTCAAGCGTGTGTCTTTAATCCAGTTACTTTATTATTTTCTTTAGCTTTAGTATTATACTCAGCATACATTTTTTCCGAAAGCTAAACATTCGGTAATAATTACTTAGATGAATAAAAAACAATTAATAGTTGTCTTGGTTATGATGGGAGTATTTACGTATACAGGCTACGGAATTTCCACATTATCCAATCGAATCCAGAAGATAGAAAATAAACTCGGTGGTTCCAAGAAGATAGCATGTAACGAAAAAGATACTGTTGAGAGGGTGCGCCGGTCAGTGGTCCGTGTAGTTGGCGGAGAGTCTGAGGGTTCAGGCTTTGCGATTCAAAAGGGCGGATTCATCTTGACTAACTTTCATGTGATTGATTCTGAACCAAGTCCAAAAGTCATATTGCCCGATAATACTTTTGAGACAGGTGAAGTCGTAATGGCTGATAAGGATTCAGATCTCGCCGTTATTAAGATCAAAAGAGACCTTCCAGCGGTTAAGTTTGCACGTCTTGGCTGGGTTTGTCCTGCGGAAGAAATTTTGGCTATAGGGTTTCCGTTTGGAGGCGAACTGCCCGGTGAATCGTTTGTCATCCGGGGGGCATTTTCAAGAAGTACAAAAGACAAGGAGAATGGCGTTCAGTATCTGCTAACGGATATGACCTTGATTGCCGGAATAAGCGGGGGTCCGATGGTGAATATGTGCGGAGAAGTAGTTGGGATTAATACTTCAGGATTATTTTTGGGAGGAATGGGTATGGCCATCTCCTCCGATTCTATATTCGAAAAATGCCGCCATATGTATGCTTCAAAGGATCCGCTAAAAGACGTACAGAAAGTAAGTTTTGAACCCAATAAAAACGCACTTGAAGCTGTCAGGTGTTTTTACAATTACCTGAAGTCCCGGCAGATGGAAAAGGCTTTTGGACTTTTGTCCGATAATTTTGTTAAGGGGTATAGCTTTGATTATTGGGTGCGAGGGTATAGTCCGATGCTGGACACCTCTGTTATTATAATCAAAAGCGATAGGAAAATACCAAATAGAATACTTACTAAGCTATCTACCAAGGATTTAGTTAATGATGAAATCGTTTACAAATATTTCGAGGGATATTGGGATGCACAGCAAGTAAACGGAAAATGGCTGCTCTGGGCCCCTGAGATTAAAGAAGTTAAAGATCCGGGGAAGGAATGGTTTATGGACTCGGATAGGATAAACGAAATAGAAGAGTTCGTAAAGAAACACAAATATGCTGACGAATATAAATATGAAATATACAGAATAGCACAGAAGCCTGGAAACGAAGATTTAAACCTGCAGGAGATTTATGATAAAGCTAAGGAAAAGAAATAGTCGTTCTGTAAAGATTAATTGTTGAAGCACCTTTACCCACGCAGTCGCACTCGTTATGAAAACTAACCCGAATTTCCATCCCCTAGTAGAAAGAACAAGAAAAAGTATCGGCGCCAAACCCTATTTAGACAAAGGCTGTATTAGATGTGGCCATAATGGCCTTGACATTCGCGTTAGCCCCAACAGTTTAGATAGAGCATTAAAGATTATGGATACCTTAATTAGAGGGTTAGAAGCGAAAGGATCTGAGGTTGTAATAATTAAGGAAGATTATAAATCTCGTACATATGTTAAGGTTTCTGGAGAAACTCTCGCTATTGATATGTATGAGAAGATTAATAATATTAAGAAAGGCCAGGATCAGTATGACTATATTCCTAACGGAAATCTTGTTCTACGAATTAAAGAAACGCCTTATGGTGCTCGCAGTGAATGGAAAGATGGTGAAAGAAAAAAACTAGAGGCGTGTTTAGATAGTTTTATTAATGGACTAATTCTAGTGGTAGAAAAGCAAAAAGCTAATAGACTTAAAAGAGAGCAAGAAAAACGTGAATGGGAAGAGAGTGAGCGCAGAGGAGAGGAAGAGCGGAGAATAAGGCAACAGGAACAAGCGCTTATTGATAAGCTGGAAAAAGAAGCAATGGGGTGGCATAGAAGCAAAATAATTCGATCTTATATTGAAGCCGCCACTGCGGCGTATATCCAGAAATATGGTAAGGTTGAATCCGGCAGTGAATTCGATAAATGGAAAACATGGGCTGGGCAACAGGCAGATCGGCTAGATCCTCTTGTAAATAAAAGTATTACGTAGGTTCAAGAATAAACAGATGACTACAAGTCGCGGCTGGATCCGGAACGCAACACCGACTGGCATATCTGCGGCAAGGTGAAGTTTGTCACGGAGTTAGTGAATATTTATTTCAAAGCGCAGTAAATAATATAAACATTTAAAGCAAAACCTTCGCTGGTCATTATGGCTGGCGGAGGTTTTTTATTTATGGGTGGGATTATTTTGATTGATGTAAAAAGCTCTTGTGTTATAATATGTAACATATTGTTGCAAAGGAAAAACTATGAAAAACCCAATAGAAACCTATACCGTAGAAGAAGTTGCGCAGGCATTGAAGTTGCATCCCTATACGATCAGACGCTTAAGCCGGGAAGGAAAGATCCCTGCTTTTAAGTTTGGCGGCCAATGGCGTTTTGATAAGAAGCAGATAGATAAATTAATGAACAGGATTGTGAAAAGATGAGTACAGATTTAACATTTTTTACTAATGAAAAAGGACGCACTCTTCTTGATCGGTTTAAAATTACTTTGGCGAACAACACTAAGTTTTTTGATGTGTTGGTTGGATACTTTAGAACCAGTGGTTTTTATCACTTGTACCAGTCGCTTGAGAAGGTCGAGAAGATTCGAATTTTAGTCGGAATCAATGTAAATAAACAGACGCACGATTTATTGATTGAGGCGAAAGAACAACAGTTGGCACTTGCGTTTTCTCATAAAGAAACAAAGGACGCATTTGCAGATGAAGTTGTCAGTGAAATGGAGGAGTCGGAAGATAATGCGGACACAGAGATTGGTGTCCAGAAGTTCATTGAATTTATAAGAAATGGCAAGCTTGAAATTCGCGCGTATCCTTCGCAGGATATTCACGCCAAGGTTTATATCATTCGTAAAGATCAATCTAAGAGTGAAGATTTTGGTCGAGTGATCACTGGTTCAAGCAACTTTTCGTATACAGGACTCCACGAGAATCTCGAATTTAACGTTGAACTGAAGGATAGCAGGGATGTGGAATTTGCTTTAGAGAAGTTTGAGGGTCTATGGAAGGATTCAGTTGATATTTCAGAGAAATATATTGAGACGGTTAACACAAGAACGTGGCTTAATGATACGATCTCACCTCATGACCTCTATTTGAAGTTTTTATACGAGTATTTTAAGGATGAATTAAATCAGTCCGACGAGGTTTTCTATCGTTACGTACCCATCGAATTCAAAAAATTTGAATATCAAGAGCAAGCAGTTCTTAACGCCAAAAAGATCCTCGAAGAGTATGGCGGCGTATTCATCTCAGACGTGGTTGGCCTCGGGAAAACATATATTTCAGCAATGCTCGCCAGCCAGCTTGATGGTAGAACTTTAGTCATAGCCCCGCCTATTTTACTTGAGAAAAATAATCCCGGCTCTTGGCCTAATGTTTTTGATGACTTCCGCGTTCACGCGCACTTTGAGTCGATTGGTAAATTGGATGCCCTTGTCGAAGCGGGAACCGATAAATTTACGAATATTATTATTGATGAAGCTCACCGGTTTCGTACTGAGAGCAACATGACTTATGAAAAATTGGCTGAGATATGCCGTGGCAAGCGGGTTATTCTCGTTACAGCGACGCCTTACAATAACTCTCCCAAGGATATTTTAAGTCAGATTAAGCTGTTTCAAAAAGCGAGAAAGAGCACAATCCCTAATCTTCCTGATCTAGAGAAGTTTTTCAACGGTCTTGACAGGCGATTAAAAACTTTGGATCGTCAGCGGGATTATTCGGACTATATTAAAACCGTTAAGGAGAATGCCAAAGAGATCCGAGAAAAGGTTTTGAAGTATCTAATGGTTCGTCGAACCCGTTCAGAGATTATGAAATACTTTGGAGAAGATTTGGCCAAGCAGAAACTCAAATTTCCCGATGTCGAGAAACCAGAGCCATTTTTTTATGAACTTAACGATGAGGAAGACGTGGTATTTAGTCGAACTATTGAGTTGATTGCTCATAAATTTAAATACGCCCGCTACACTCCGATGCTTTATTACAAAGGGGAAGTATCACAACCAGAGCAACTATCCCAGAAAAACATGGGAAAATTTATGAAGATTCTTATGGTCAAACGGCTGGAGAGCAGTTTCTTTGCTTTTAGAAATACTCTCGATCGTTTTATTTATTCCTATGAACAATTCATTAAAGAATTTGATGGTGGCAATGTCTATGTGAGCAAGAAACACAGCAACAAGGTATTTGAGTTTTTGGAGAACGATGATGACGAGGCTGTTCAGCGCCTTATTGATGAAGGCAAGGCGGAAAAGTTTAAGAGTGGTGATTTCAAAGAAGGGTTGCTAAATGATTTAAAGAGCGATTTGGATATATTAATAGAAATTCATAAAATTTGGAGCACGGTTAAACGAGATCCCAAGTTATCGACTTTTCTTGACCAGCTTGCCAGCAATCAAATCCTAAAGAAAAATAAACTCATCATCTTTACGGAATCCAAAGAGACCGCAGAATATCTTGCCAAGAATATCGAAGCCAAATTTCAGAACACAACCCTTTGTTTTACCGGAGGATCTGGAGAGGCTATCCGCGAAAAGGTGATTGATAACTTCGACGCAAAGGTTAAACATCCAAAAGATGATTACCGGATTTTAGTATCAACAGAAGTTCTCTCCGAAGGCGTTAACTTGCATCAATCCAATGTGGTTATCAATTATGATATTCCATGGAACCCTACCCGGATGATGCAAAGAGTTGGCCGCGTCAATCGAGTTGATACTAAATTTGACGTAATTTATACGTTCACTTTTTTCCCCACCAAACAAGCTAACGATCAGATTAAGCTCAGAGAAGCGGCCGAGGCCAAGATTAATGCGTTCATCTCCATGCTTGGGGCGGATGCGCGGCTTCTAACCGAGGGAGAACCGATAGAACAGCATGAGCTATTTAACCGGTTAACCTCTAAGAGGACTATTACCGGCGAAGATGACGGCGAAGAGAGCGAATTGAAGTATCTGCATGTTATTAAAACTATCCGGGATCAAGATCCGGAGATGTTTGAGAAAATCAAGCGGCTCCCCAGAAAATCAAGAACCGCGCGAGCCAATGGTGAAAAAGTTAATTCACTACTGACATATTTTAGACGTGGAAAGATCGAGAAATTTTTTATTGCAGGGGGGAGCGAGAAATCGCAAGAACTCGACTTTATGTCAGCCGCTAAAACTTTAGAGAATGGGAAAGATGCCCCTAAAGGCAAGATTGATAACAAGAACTTTTACGAGCTTTTAACTCAGAATAAACAGGCGTTTATTTATGTTACTACCGAAGAGTTACCCGAGGTTAAATTGCGGGGCGGTCGGGATAGCGCGACGCAAGTCCTTAGGGTTATAAAGGCCACCTTAAAAGACAGTAGGCAGTTTACGGATGATCAGGAGTATTACCTTAAAAAAGTTCGGACACAATTGGAAGAAGGTGCCCTACCTAAGCAGACAACCAAGAAAACGCTTCAGGTCTTAAATGATGAGCTTAAAAAGGGAGTTAATCCCCTGCGGATTCTCGCCCTTTTACAGGCGAATATCCCGGCGAAGCTTCTCGAGGGACATTTTGTTGAAGATCATGCGCAAGTATTCGGGAAAAGAGAAGTCATATTATCGGAATATTTAATCGGTAGGTAATCCATGGATAAAAACACGAGCTATCGGATCATTAAGGAAACGCTTGAGAATGACTTTGACAAGAATCGTTTCTTGATGTTTGCGAAGAATCTTGTAAACAAAATTGATGAATCTAAGGTTTTTCAGTTAAGCGGTGCCTATATCCCTGAGTCATTTCGCGGCTATATAAAGTCGTATGAACGACTGGGAACATATACGGATCCGGAAGAGAAGAAGATCGATATATTGATCGTTCATCTTCAAAAAGAAACTTCTTTGGAAAGGGCCCGCACTGCTCAGCGTAACTTTGTTGCTCGCTATCTTAAGGAGCGTGATCAGAAAGACGCTGGGCTTGTCGCGTTCGTTTCGCCAAACTCGCAGGACTGGCGTTTTTCTTTGATTAAAATGGATTACACTTTCACCGAAGGGAAGTCAGGTAAGATAAAAGTTAAAGAAGAATTTACCCCGGCTCGTAGATGGTCGTTTCTTGTCGGTGCTAATGAAAATAGTCATACAGCCAAAAGCCGCTTGGCACCTATTGTGCAAGATGACGAGCATAATCCTACCTTAAAATTTCTTGAAGAAGCTTTTAATATTGAAAAAGTTACAAAGGAGTTTTTCGAGAAGTATCGGGATCTATTCTTGCGAGTAAAAGAAACCCTTGAGGATGTAGTAAAAAAAGACTCGGTGATTAAGCGTGACTTTGCTGAGAAGGGTGTAGATGTCGTTGAGTTCGCAAAGAAATTGCTCGGGCAAATCGTTTTTCTTTATTTCTTGCAGAAAAAGGGGTGGTTTGGCGTCGAACGTGATAAGGATTGGGGATCTGGCCCGAGGAACTTTTTGCGTCAACTCTTTGAAAAGAAGCACAGCGATTATAAGAATTTCTTTAACGATATTCTTGAGCCGCTTTTTTATGAAGCTCTTGCTCGGGAACGCGACGATGATTTTTACAGCCGCTTTGATTGCAAAATCCCTTTTCTAAATGGCGGTCTTTTTGATCCGATCAATAACTATGACTGGGTTCATACCGACATTTATTTGCCGGACGATCTCTTTTCAAACAAGAGAAAGACCAAAGAAGGTGATATTGGCGATGGTGTTCTGGATGTTTTTGACCGATATAATTTTACAGTTAAAGAGGACGAACCGCTTGAAAAGGAAGTTGCGGTTGATCCGGAAACACTCGGGAAGGTTTTTGAGAACCTTCTTGAAGTTAAGGATCGGAAGTCGAAAGGAACTTACTATACACCGCGCGAGATTGTTCATTATATGTGCGTTCAGAGTTTAATTTGTTATCTCGCTACTGAAATG
>Ga0265297_10011220_pt1 | contig 11017 bp, 10 predicted proteins | sample Munlanlwell13791_FD_192502 | JGI IMG/M metagenome (GOLD analysis project Ga0265297, IMG submission 192502) | Leachate microbial communities from a municipal landfill in Southern Ontario, Canada - Leachate well 137-91 | ecosystem: Engineered > Solid waste > Landfill > Unclassified | place...
ATTCACCGATGAGGTTGATCCGGATATTCTTTGGGTCGGTTATGTCACGCCCGCGCCAAATTCTCCTATCTGGAGACAAAGAGTAAAAAGAGGCGAGATAGATATCAAAAAGATCGATTTTTTAAAGTGGGATTTTCTGCATCCGGCGATGCCCACAAAAAATTTAACGCTCGAAGATTACGGCAGATTGGGTTCTTGGTGCATGAGAGAATTTTTCTCAAAACCCGGAAGGATCCAAAGGATCATGACAAGCAACTTCGATCCTCTTGCCAAACTCTGCTTTGAAGATGTCATGAGGGGCGTATCAAAGTGGGAAGAAGGAGCGGTCAAGGGAGAGGCGCATATTTAACATATAGTCCATGGTCCATGGTCGATAGTCCATAGTAAAATCTACGGACTATGGTCTATGGACTGTTGACTGTTTTGATGCGTCAAAACATATGCTGTGCGACAGCCATATTCATTTCATTCCTCAGGAACTATCGGTCCATACCGCCTTTTATAAAGGTATATGGACGGAGAAAGAAAAGCTTTTTGAATTTTTAAACGATTCAAAGATCGATAAGGCGCTTTTGGTGTACCCTTCAACAGATGCTCACCTTAAACTTGGAGGCCATGCAAAAGAATGCGAGATCTTCAACAGCGCGGCAGAAACGCTCATTAAAGAAAACCGAAAGATCGTCGCGAGCAGTATCGTTGACGTTGACAATCTGCATACCGTCGCGCTTCACTTAAAAATATTGAAAGAGAAGGGCTTTAAAGCAATAAGCCTTGCCTCGAGTTATGAGGGAAAATTCGCTATCGAAAAACTCATTCCCTTGTTCGAAGCGGCGCAGGCGCTTGATCTACCGATCTTCATCCACCCGCAAACGATCAATCCGATCGGGTTTGACCGGGTGAAAGACCCTCTGCTTATGCCGGTATTGGAATATAGCTTTGACGCTTCCATGTTCATGGGACTGCTTATGATGGAAGGTATCTTGGAAAAGTTCGACATAAAATTTATTTTCTCTTCTCTTGGCGGAGTGATGCCGATGCTGAAAGAACGCTTCGACAGAGTATATGCCATGCTGCGCGGCCGCCAAATCGTCAAAGACCTTGGAAAATCTCCATCGCAGATCCTAAAAAAAGTTTACGTCGATACCTCCGGAGCATCCCTGGCGCACATACGACTCGCGGTCGAGATGTTTGGAGAGGACCACATCCTTTGGGGTTCCGACTATCCGGTGGCGGGCGACATCGGGGAAAACCTCGCGATGCTTGACCATTTAGGCGTGGGCGTGAAGAAAAAAATCACCGGCGATAATTTTTGCAATCTCTTTGGGGTTTAATGTTTCTTTTCCATGGTTCATGGTTTTCCAAACTGTGGACCATGGACTATGGACCGTGGACTTTTTTCTAAAAACATATGAAAGTTTTTTGCAACGGCACAATAATCGAAAAAGAAACGCTTGCCGAAGTGTTTGAGCCCGGCTTTCTTTTCGGCTGGGGCGTGTTTGAAACACTGCGCGCCTACAAAGGGAAAGTGCCTTTTTTAGACCGGCACGTAAAGCGGCTCGATGCGGGCCTCGCGCGCATAGGAATAGAAGGGACAAAAGTAGACTATGCACAGGAAATAACAAAGCTTTTAAAAGAAAATGGCCTTGATGATGCCTATATCAGGATCACCGCATACAAAAAGCGAGAATCTACCGGTGTGTTGATCTATGTCGATAAATTCGGTTATTACCCTGATAGCGCCTACGAGAAAGGATTTACCGCGATAATTTCTAAATATAAAAGAGATACCTCAAACCCTCTTTATAACATCAAAGCTATCAGTAACTTAGAAAACCGCCTCGCCTGGCACGAGGCGCAACTCGTTAAAAAAGATGAAGCGCTCGTGCTCAATAAGAAAGGCTACTTGGCCGGCGGCTCGCGCAGCAATGTTTTTCTGGTAAAGAACAACAAAGCGTTCACACCATCGATCGAACACGGGGCGTTTTGCGGTATCACAAGGTGGCTGATCATTAAAGAATTAAACAATTCGCGGATCAAAGTATTTTCAAAACAACTCACAGTAAATGACCTATTAAGTGCGGATGAAGCTTTTTTAACCAGCGCTTTACTTGAAGTCATGCCTTTAGTAGAATGTGGTGGCAAACTTATCGGCAGCGGCAAACCCGGACCGCTCACTTTAAAAACACTTTCGCGCTATCGTGAACTGTTAAAATAGTACCATGGCCAAGGCTTCTATGCGCTGTGGACTATCGACTATGCACTAAGCTCAGAGGTTTAACTTATGAATTTTTCGCCGCTTTTCTGGCCCATTGAACTCAAAGGAAATAAGATCTCTATCCTTGATGAAACGCTTTTGCCTCATGAGATCCGCTACATCGAAGCTCATGACTACAAGGAAGCCTGTATTGCGATCAAGGATATGAAAACCAGGGCGGTGGGACAGGTGATACTGGTCTTCTACACGTTCCTGCTGACCTTGCAGCAAAATAAAGACACCCGGGACATACTGCCGGTGCTTACCACGATTGCCGAAGCGCTCAATGCCACCCGGCCCACGCTTTCTTTTAAATCGCTTACCGACATGGTCTTGGGCTGGGCGCAAAAAGGCATACCACTGGAGAAAGCGATCACCGGATTCCTGGAAGCCTTAAAGCAATCCCGCATCGCGCAGGCGCAAGAAGCTGCTCAGTTACTCGCCGATGGAGACACCATACTTACCCACTGCAATATCAGCGGCCAAATGCCGTTGATCGCGGATTTGGCCAAAGAACAAAACAAACATGTGAAGTTTTTCGCGACGGAGACGCGTCCCTATTTGCAGGGCTCACGGTTGACCGCGTGGGAACTGCAGGCTGCCGGTTTCGATGTCACGATAATCTCCGACAACATGGTCGCGCAAGTCATGCACGAAGGCAAAGTGACCAAAGTCCTGGTCGGAGCCGATCATCTCGCGCAAAATGGAGACATCGCCAACAAAGTCGGCACCTTTCAGATAGCGATCCTTGCCAAACACTTCAACATTCCTTTTTATGTCTTATGCCCGCCGGCCTCCGGAACTCCCGCCGGCAAAGATATCAAGATCGAAATACGGCCCGATACGGAACTGCTTGAATATCAGGGTATTAAGTTAGCGGCAAAAAACGCTAAAGGGTATTATCCGGGCTTTGATGTAACGCCTCACGAGTTGATCACCAAACATATATATATAAAATTAAAGGATCGGTAAAATGGAACAGGAAAAAAAGCTAAAAGAAGAGATCATTAGGGTTGGTAAAAGACTTTACGACGTGGGGCTGGCGGTCGCGAAGTCGGGCAATTTGAGCGCGCGGCTCGATGATACCACGATCCTCATCACCGGCACAGGGACCTTTTTGGGAGATCTGAAAGAAAGCGATATAGTCAAAGTCGATTTGGCAAGCGGCGCTTCCCGTGAAAATAAAAAACCCAGTTCCGAATTGCCGCTGCATAGTCTCGTGTATAAGAATTTTGACGCGCGCGTGGTGCTGCATTGCCATCCGCCGCTGATCAACGGTTATTTTGCGCTCACGGATACGCTTCACGCGTTGACGTTTGAAACCAAATTCTATTTAGGCGAAGTGCCGGTGGTCACGCAGGAAACCCCCACGGTCACGCAGCCGCAATTGGTCATCGATGCGCTTAAAATCAATAACCTGGTGGTGCTGAAAAACCACGGCGCAGTGGTGATCGGGAAACGATTCGAAGACACGCTCTCGCTTATAGAAGCGCTCGAGGAGGCAATACGCGTTGCCGCCGTCGCCAGACTTTTCAATAAGGAAGCCTTTGACGAACTTGAAAGCGCGCTCAAAGAAAATCTCACCAAAGCCGATGCGGCATTTCCGATGTTTTCTCAAGAACATGTCCAGGCCATAGTGGACCTGGTGAATAAAGATGAGCTCATCGCGCAAAAAGGCAAGGAGCTCGATCTCACGGTAAGGCTCGCCGTGACCCTTGACGGAACGGATAAAGCATATACTTTTAATTTTGAAAAGGGTAAAATAGTTAAATTAGATCGCAACGGCGACGCTCCTTTTATAATCTCAGGCTCCGCTGCGGTATGGGAACAGGTCTTCCTGGGGAAACTTGATTCCTTTGTCGCGGTCACCCAGGGAAAGATGAAGCTTCAGGGCCAACTTGGCCAGCTTTCCAAATGGTACGTGCCCTTTAGCCGTCTTTTCCAGCTTTTCAAACAGGTTAAATTCGTAAGCATTTAATTCAGATCATGAACTATTCTCTTTATATCGACGGTAAATTCCTGGAAACAAGTTCCAAGCAGAACGTGATCAATCCCGCCACGCTTGAACCGATCGCCCAGGTAAGTATCGCAGGGGCCAAAGAAGTGGAGCTTGCCATTGATGCGGCGAGACGGGCCTATGATTGCGGTCCATGGAAAGAATTGCCCCTGGAAGAGCGTAAAAAGTATATCTCGAAGATATCCGAGGGCATTCTTGAAAAAGCGGGAGAATTGGCGCAGCTTGAGAGCGACAATTCGGGCAAACCCTTAAAAGAATCGACCTTCATGGATATTCCTTCCAGCGCTCAGACGTTCGAGTATTTCGCAAATAACCTCGAGCGATTCCTGGCGCCTGAAGCGCTTACGATACAATCTCAACTCGGATGCGTACAGGCCTCCCTCACCAGAGAACCCCGGGGAGTAACGGTGCTGATAGTGCCTTGGAACTATCCGCTATTAATTGCTTCCTGGAAAATGGCACAAAGCCTTGCGGCAGGCAATACCGTGATACTAAAACCTTCAAGCGTAACACCATTGACCGCGTTGGAGTTGGCTAAGATCGTCGATAACGCGGGGCTGCCTCCCGGTGTGGTGAATGTCATCACCGCAAGCGGAGACGCCGTAGGCGAGTTGCTTTGCTCGGATAAACGCGTCGATATGATATCGTTCACCGGAAGTAATGCCGTAGGGAAAAAAATACTCGAATATACCTCCTCGTGCGTGAAAAAAACGACCATGGAGCTTGGCGGTAAATCCGCGGGCATTGTGCTCCCTGATGCCGATCTGGAATTAGCGGTCAACGGCCTCCTGTGTTCGATATTCTTAAATCAAGGACAGATGTGCACGGCGATGTCGCGCATATTCGTCCACGCCGACATCTTTGACGCGTTTGTCGATGATTTTGTACAAAAAACGAAACGCATCAAGTTAGGCGCGAGCGCTGACTTTGAGGCCCAGATGGGACCCCTGATCTCTGAAAGCCATCGCCAAAAAGTCATCGGTTTCGTTGAAAAAGCGAAAAAAGAAGGCGCAAAATTATTATGCGGAGGCAAAGTGCCCGGCGACCCCGCGCTTAAGAACGGTTTCTTTTTTGAACCTGCGGTGTTTATTGATGTCACGCCTGAAATGGGTATATTCCAGGAAGAAGTTTTCGGTCCCGTCGTATGCATCGCTCGATTCTCATCCATCGATGAAGCGATCGCACTTGCCAACAATTCAAGTTTTGGCCTTGCCGCGAGCGTCTGGACAAAAAACAGCCAGACCGCCCGCGACATAACCCAGCGGTTAGATGCCGGAACGGTATGGATCAATACGTACGGCATGTTCTTCAATGAATTGCCCTATGGAGGCTTTAAGCAGAGCGGGTTCGGCAAGGAACTCGGCAAAGAGGGATTTTTAGAGTATACCCGCCTTAAGAACGCGCTCATCGACACCACCGCCGAATCAAAACCCCTGGTCAATTACTGGTACGGCTTTTAATGTCGCGCCGCCGGCGCGCGCCCGCGACCCGCCAAACCCGCAAAACGACCCCGACAAGAACCTCAAGTATCTTTGTTGAAAGTTCAATAAGTAGAAGGTATAATCATACCTATGCTATTTACAATGCATAACGCCATCATACTTGCGATTGTTGCCATCTGCGTCTCCAGCGTCGGGTTTTTGTGGAGCTTATTTGTATATCTGAGCCGAAGAACTCGCGGCAATTCCGTCAGCCAGAGAAGCGCGTCGCTTGAACAACTGGTGCTGAATTCGGGCGGCTGGAACTGGGAAATCGACACCAACGGTTTTTTTACCTATTCTAATGAGGCGGTGAAACACATCCTCGGTTATGAGCCCAGGGAGATCATCGGTAAACATTTTTGCGATTTTTGCCCGCCTCAGGAAAAAGAGGCTTATTTTAAAAAAACGCGCGAGCTTTTTACCAAACGCATGCCGTTTTCCCGCGTCTTTATGAAATATTTGCGGCGCGGCGGAGCAGAAGTCCTTATCGAAAGCACGGGAACGCCTCTCTATGATAAAGAGAAAAATGTGACCGGCTTCGCGGGCATCGACCACGATATCACGGAACAAAAGAAGATCGAAGCCGCGTTCCAGGAGTCCAGGGATTATTTATATAAGATCATAAATTCTATCGCCGACCCTATTTTTGTAAAAGACAGGGACCATCGCTGGGTACTGCTTAACGATGCGCATCAGGAGATGTTCGGCATTCCCACGCAAGACATGCTGGGTAAAACCGACCGTGATTATTTTCCCAAAGAACAAGCCGATGTGTTCTGGGCAAAAGACGAAGCGGTGTTCGAAACGGGCAAGGAGAACATCAACGAAGAGCTGTGGACCAACAGTCACGGCGTGATGCATACGATCGTTACCAAAAAAGCCATTTATACCGATAAAAAAGGGAACAGATTTATCGTGGGCATCATTCGCGATATCTCGGACCTGAAAAAGGTCGAAGAAAAACTAAAAAAAGCTATGGAGGCGCGCTCGCGTTTTACCTCGGTCGTATCGCACGAATTACGTACGCCGTTGGCGGCGATGAAGACCGGGGTCAATCTTGTGTTAGACGGTCTGGCGGGGACCATCAACGAAGAACAGCGGGAATTCCTCGACATTGTCCGCCGGAACCTGGACCGCCTCGCGCGTTTGATCAACGATGTACTGGACTTTCAAAAGCTCGACTCGGGAAGGATGTATTTCAAGATGGAACCAGTTGATATCGCGGATTTGCTGCACGAAACACGGGACGCGATGAAAGGGCTCGTGGAGAAAAAAGGCTTGGAATTCAAGGTCGCCATAGAAGGCCGGCTTCCTAAGTGCGTCGCGGATAAGGACCGCTTGATCCAGGTATTGACTAATTTGATCAATAATGCGGCCTCCTTTACCCATAAGGGGGCCATTTCGATCTTGGCCGCGCAGGAAAACAATCATATCCACATTCAGATACACGATACCGGCATTGGAATCGAGGAAGAGGACCTGGCCAGGATCTTTAACGCTTTTGAACAGGTGGAACGGGAACGGTCTCCACGCCGGGAAGGGACCGGCCTGGGGCTGGCGATCTGCCAGGAGATCGTCTCAAAACACAACGGCAAGATCTGGGCGGCTTCTCAGCCGGGTCAGGGCTCGACGTTTCACGTAGTTCTGCCGATAACACAGGAAGGCTGATCATGATGAAAAAAATATTGGTTGTCGACGACGAAGAGGATATTTTAAAAGAGGTAACGTTCATATTGCGCAAGAAGGGCTTTGAGGTCTTGTGCGCGGCCGACGGCAAAGAAGCGCTGGAGATCGCTACCCAGCAGAACCCCGACCTGATACTTCTCGATCTGTTCCTGCCCATCTTCGACGGAACAGTGGTGGGCAAACGCCTTAAGACCTCCGATGCGTTCAAACATATACCGATCATTCTGCTGACCGCGAGCGCGGACAATATCGAAGAAAAGAGGGACGAGTGCATGGCGGACGATTATATTCTGAAACCATTCGACTATAAAGAATTGTTGGAAAAACTGTCTAAATTCCTATCCTAAGGGGGGTTCAATGGATCGAAAAATATTGCTCGTCGATGACGAGGTTGATTTTCTCACTCTGATGAAAAAAAGGGTAGAATCGTGGGGATACCAGGTCATTACCGCCACCAACGGCGATGACGCGCTTGCGCTCCTCAAAACCGAACGGCCGTCCGCGGTCATACTGGACTATACGATGCCGGATATCAACGGTGTCGACCTATTGCGCAAGATCAGGGGCATAAATCCAAGGATACCGGCGATAATGTTCACGGCGCAGCTCACCATAAAGGCCATAGAAGGCGGCACGGAATTAAATGTCGCCGCTTTTATTCCAAAAGTGAGTTCCCACAATGATACGGAAAAGGACCTAAAAACCGCGCTAGAGCTCACTTTTAAGTGATTTTGGCCCTGTTTTCGCCCCTGAAACGGTCCAGGTGGCGTTGTTTACATTGGTATAAAAAAATGTTATAATACGGGTCAATGGAAATGGTACTGGAAAAACAGGAAAAAAAAGAATTACGGGATAATTTACTGCGTAAACTCTTATCTTTAACTCAAGAAGAATTAAAAAGGAGGAGCGAAAATGTCACAACTCTTTTATGTAGTTTATCAATATACCAAAAAGCAAAATGTATTATGGGGTATTACCCTTTAAAAGGTGAAGTGGATATTTTAAGGATGGTTTGGAAGGCATTGACGACAAAAAGGTTCTGCTTTCCGGTGATGGACACTGCCGCAAAGACCCTAAAGATCTTCGAGGTGAACGACCTCGAAAAGGATTTTAAGAAAGGGCCCTATGGCGTGATGCAGCCGGATACGCAGAAAGCCAAAGAAGTTAATATCCGGGATATAGACTTGATTATCACGCCGGGCCTGGCGTTTGACCGGCAAAGGAACAGGCTTGGGCGTGGAGCCGGGTTTTATGACCGTTTTTTGAAAAAAATCAACCCGCCGACACACAAGGTCGGAGTTGCTTTTGAATTTCAAATCTTGGAAAGCCTTCCAATCCACCCTTCATTTGACGAAAAAGTCGACATTGTTGTCAGCGAACACTTTATCGTCTAATTCTATTTTTTCTAAAAATTTCATGGTCCCACAAAGGAGGTTCACATGTCTACAATTGCATCCATTATAGGCGGCTTGGCCGTCGGCGCCATCGTAGGATGGCTCATCAAGGATTTTTTTGACAAAGGCAAACTGCAACAAAGAAAAGACGAAGCTGAAAAGGTACTGAAAGAAGCAAAACTGAAATCCGAAGAAATTCTGCGCAAGGCCGATCTTGACGGCAAAGAGCTTTTGTATAAGTTACGCGTAGATTTCGAGAAACAGAACGCATCGAAAAAAGAGGAGCTTTTCCAGCTCGAAAAGAGGCTCATTCAACGGGAAGAAAATCTTGAAAAAAGACTCGATTTTATCGAGAACAAGGAACGGGAACTCGAGGGGAGAGAAGAAAATGTAAAAAAGATCTCGTCGGAAATCGAGAAAAAAGACGGCGCGTTAAAACAGTTGATCGAGGAAGAAAAAGAGAAACTGCGCATGATCTCTTCGTTAACGCAGGCGGAAGCCAGGGATCTGTTATTGCGCAGGTACGAAGAAGAGCTCCGTTCCGAGAAAGCAAAAATGATCAGGGACATGGAAGAGACCATTAAAGAAGAATCGGAAAAAACCGCGCGTGAGCTTGTGTCCCTGGCGATACAACGTTGCGCGGTAGAACAGACAACAGAATCAACGGTAAGCGTCGTACAGCTCCCCAACGACGAGATCAAGGGCCGCATCATCGGCCGCGAAGGAAGGAACATCCGGTCATTTGAAATGGCCACAGGCGTGGACCTGGTCATCGATGACACTCCCGAAGCCGTAAACTTATCCAGCTTTGATCCTATCCGCAGAGAGATCGCGAGGATCTCGCTGGAAAAACTGGTACAAGACGGCAGGATCCATCCGGCCAGGATCGAAGAAATAGTCGAAAAGACCAAACAAGAATTCGATAAGCAGCTGACCGAAGAAGGCAAAGCCGCTGCGTTTGAGCTCGGGATCCACAATCTGCACCCCGAGCTTATAAAGATCCTTGGTAAATTGAAGTATCGTACCAGTTTCGGCCAAAACGCGCTTCAGCACTCCAGGGAAGTGGCATTCATCATGGGCGTGTTAGCAGCGGAAATGGGGCTCGATATACGTCTGGCTAAAAAAGCCGGTCTCTTGCACGATGTAGGAAAAGCCGTCGACCACCAGGTAGAAGGCACCCACGCGCAGATCGGCGCGGACCTGCTTCGTAAATACGGCGAATCGGAGATCGTGATCAACGCCGCGGAAGCGCACCATGAAGAAAAAGAATTCACCTCTTTGTACTCGCTGCTAGCGCTGGTGGCTGATGCGATCTCGGCGTCAAGGCCGGGAGCGCGCCGCGAAACACTTGAAACGTACATCAAGAGGCTTACACAATTAGAAGCAATCGCAAATACGTTTGCCGGCGTAGACAAGAGTTACGCAATACAGGCGGGCCGGGAAATCCGAGTGATCATACAGCCCACCAAAGTCAAAGACGAAGAAGTATCTTTGCTCGCGCACGAAATAAAGAAAAAGATCGAGGGTGAAATGGATTACCCCGGCAACATCAAGATCACCGCGATCAGAGAACTAAGAGTGGTCGAGTACGCCAAATAACAGTTCGTCGCTTATGAAAATATTATTTCTGGGCGATATCGTCGGTAAGCCGGCGCGGACGTACCTGAAGGAAATGCTTCCCCGGGAACGACAGCGCTTGCAGCTTGATGTCATAATCGCCAACGGCGAAAATTCGGCAGGCGGATCAAGTATTACTCTTGATACGGCGAAAGACTTGTTCTCAAGCTCCGTTGACATCGTCACCACGGGCGACCATGTATTCAAAAAGCCCGACTCGAAAGAAGTATTGGAACAGATGGATGTCATCAGACCGCTTAATTACGGTCCGGGTGCCTGGGGGCGCGGGTTTATCATCAAAGAGATCAAAGGAAAAAAGATCGCGGTGATCAACCTCTTGGGTAGAGTATTTATGCCACCCATGGAATGCCCGTTCAACGCGGTAGCGGCAGTGTTAGAGACAATCAGAAAAGAAACCCCTTTCATAATCGTCGACATGCACGCTGAAGCAACCAGCGAAAAGCTGGCGCTTGGCTACTACTTGGCCGGCAAGGTAAGTGCGGTATTGGGCACGCATACGCATATACCGACGGCTGACGAACGCATCATCGACGGGGTAACCGCGTAT
>Ga0265297_10011221_pt1 | contig 11016 bp, 13 predicted proteins | sample Munlanlwell13791_FD_192502 | JGI IMG/M metagenome (GOLD analysis project Ga0265297, IMG submission 192502) | Leachate microbial communities from a municipal landfill in Southern Ontario, Canada - Leachate well 137-91 | ecosystem: Engineered > Solid waste > Landfill > Unclassified | place...
GCTTCTTCCTCTTGTTGCTTGCCATGATGGCTGACCTCCTCTCGGGGAGTGCCCACCGCGGCAAAACGTGTCCGGGGTTTCAGGCCTCCCTTTGGATGGTCAGCGTGCGGCAACGACAGTTATCACCACCAACAAGCCATTCGAGGAGTGGAACGAGGTCTTCCCCAATGCCGCCTGCGTGGTGACCCTCATCGATCGGCTCATCCACCACGCCGAGGTGGCCACCATCAAGGGCCAGTCCTACCGCCTCAAAGAGGCCAAGGAGCGTGCCGCTCAGCGAGCCAAGCTCCGTACTGCCAAGCGTAGGTCGGCAAAGCCCTGACCCCTCACGCTGCCGACCCGGCGGTCACTGCGCTCACCGCCAAAACGCCGCGCTTCTTGGCCGCCGTCAACAGCAGGCGCCAGGCCGCGGGACCCAATGGTCCGTGAGCCATGATGCGCTAGCCGAGTAGTTCTTTGATCCGTTCAGGTGTCAGACTGTCCGGCTCCTCTCCGTCCTCGAGGTCGATCAGCCGACAATGGAGGTCGTGGACGAGACGCCAGAGACATTCCTCGACACAGGCCCGACCGGCGTCGTCGCCATCCAGGAAGAGAGTCACCTTGGAGCAGGAGTCCCTGACGAGCGCCTCCTGCTCGATGCTCATAGCCGAGCCCATCAGGGCGACGGCGTTCTCGTAGCCAGCCTGGTGGAGACGGAAAACGTCGAAGAAGCCTTCCACGATGATGAGGTGCCCTGACTGACCCAGGCCCTCCTTTGCCCGATGGAGGTTGTAGAGCACGAGCTGCTTCTTGAACCCTTTTGGGAACTTGTACTTGGGGCGGACGGCGCTCAGCTTGTCGTCCTTGATGACCCGCCCAGCGTAGGCCACGAGCTGACCAGATGCGTCATGAATCGGGATGGCTATACGGCCCCGCATGGTACCCTGGAGGCAGTAACCGAGCCCGAAGTGCCGGATCGTGTCGGAGGCCAGGCTACGCTCCCGCTCAAGGTAGGGATGGTCAGGGGCGAGGTTTAAGGTGAACGGAAGCGGAGAATTGGCGGAGGCTGAGTCGTTCGAGTCACTGGGCTTCGGGTCGATTTCTACCGCGTCGCCGCCGGATGGCTCGCGACCTGGATTGCCCGGCGGTGGTTGCACTGAAGCGGGCCTCTCGGGCGAAGGAACCAAGAAGAGCGCCTGGAGCTTCAAAGCCGCATCCCGAATGGTGATGCTCTCCTTCCTCGCCACGAGGTCCAACACGTTACCCCCTCCGCGACACTTGGTGAAGCAGTGCCAGATGCTTCTCTCCAAGTCGACGTGGAACGCCGTGGGGCTGTCTCCTCCGTGAACCGGGCAAGGGCCGACGAGCTTGCCGTCCTGTTCTTTCAAGGCGTCGATCTTGTAGTACTCCAACACCTGACGAATCGATACTCTCTCTTTGACTTCCTGAAAGCTGACCCATTTCATGAGAACGTCTCCTTTGTCGTGGATGATTGTGCTTTGTTGGATTGACTACCGGTGACGTGCGTCGCGATGACTGACGTGAATATGGCGAAGGTGAGACACTTGCCAAGTTAGCAGATACCCCATTTGCGGAAATCCTCCGTCAGGGGGATGGTCAGGTCGCAGGCGCATGATAGAGTCGAGGGCCCCTGGGAAGCCGTCCCAAGCCAATGGTGCGGCTGGCGCGCCGGCGTCCTCGAGCACGCCGCGCCGCCCGGGCGCCTTGCGGTTCGAGGAGCGGGCGTCCGACTCAGGGGACTAGCTCGAACGCAACGTCTAATCCATGTCTGCTGCTCCGACACGCTCATAACGCATTCCTGAGTTGCAGTGCAGATCACATCAGTGATAGACTGGATATAGATGAGTTGAAGCCAGGTCCTGCCACTATCATGTAATACTCAATACTCCTTGCGCGAACGCCCGAAGGGTCGGGCGGCGCAGGGACCTCACTCTGCCTCACCTGCAAGACCTTCTAGCGAAGGCGCCTTGGACTATGCCAAGGCAGAGGCAGAAGTGGGTACAATGACGCGCATTTCACGTTGGTTTCATGTTGTGTGTAGACGCACCAGAGGCAGTCTGTTGACCGTGTGGCAGTGCCTGTGCGACCATGGCTTTGGGAGAGACCGCATGAAAGCCACAACACAGAATGCATGGAAGGCAGGGCGCGCGTTGCCAGCACAGCAACATCCGCCCGTGGTCATTGTGCGGCGAACGACGATCAGTCGCCAAATGGTGCAACAGGCAAGAGAGAGTCTCCGGGAAGCGATCGAGATCGGAAAGAAACTAGTGGAGGGTCTTCGACAGTAAGCGTGTGCTCGCCACTCGGCCAGGTTACCTCCTGGCCTTTTTTGTCATGTCACGAAAACGCAAGATACTGAGTATTGCGGTTCTTCAAGGGGTCATCGCGGCTCTGGCAATTGTCCTGAGGTCCGTTGCGGGCTTGTCAACGATTACAACGTTGGTTGGCGCATTGCTCGTTGGATTTCTCGTCACTTTGTGTGCTCTAGTTGGCGACCGTTTGGGTGCCTCGGTGTGCGCGTTCAGAGCAAGGGAGCAGTTGGCGGAACAACTAGATGATGATTTTGAACAACTGCGCGGCCTGGATGATGGGATCCGGATCAACATTATGGTATTGAGTCGGAGATGGTGGGGACGTCGGTTCTTCCGGTTTCTTGAACGACGTGGGTTTGTGAATGAGCACCCAGACCTGCATCTACAACTTGACTATGGACAAGGTGCTTGCAGTGTCGCGTTTATGAACCGCCGCTGGGCTGTATACAATCCGACGACGGATGTGCTCTATCAAGGAACCACAGGAACAAAGGAAGTAACCCATAATAACCCGGCGCGTCACTGTAGGTTGCGGAGCTGGCAGCAAGATCGAACCAGACATCTCCAAATTGTGTACAGCTATCCGGTCGGTCGGAGTTTCGTTAGTCCAGAGCACACCAGTGTCGACATGGATCCCAACAAGGTGTTAGGAATCATCAATATTGACAGCACGTCGACGAATGCGTGGGACTTGCACACCGACAGCGGCATCAGAGATCTGATACTGACAAGAATACTCCCAAATTGTGCCGTAATCTGTTCGGATGCACTGAGTGAGGAATAGCGCAAGATCTTCAACAGTAATGCGACTGAAAAAAAAGAGCACCTCTCTATCTTCAGATGGTGCTCTGTGGTCGCCGCAGCCGTCCGCTCTTCGTGGGATCACGATTCGCGGCACTGCTCTGCAGCGCGGTGGTGGGTCCGCCTGATGGCGGATCGTTGGTGGGTTGTTGTGCAAAAGAACTACTTGGCGGGCGGTTCTCCGTCGTCGCTCCCTTTGGCGTCGCGGATGTGAATCCGTCCGTCCAAGGGAATGCAATTCAAGAGAACGTTCAGTGAGCCGTCGCTGTTCGGGAAGGCCACTCCGATCTTCTGCCAGAACGGCTTTCCCTTCTTGTCCCCGTTTCTCTGGATGATGGCGAAGACTTCCTTCATTGGATCTTCATCTCCTCTCTTTGGTCTTTGTGTTCAGTCTCGGGAGCGACCGGGAAACCCGAGAAGGTTGGCGAGACGAAGAAGACGCCCGATGCCTCTTCTCGCCTCGAAGGCTGAGAGTCGCCGGCAGTACTCCGGGACGGAGATCACTCCGCAGAAGAACAGCCGCTCGAGCTCCTCCTCGTTCCAGATCGGGCGGATCCGGTACCGTGGCAGCTTCTCCTCGATCACCATGATGGTGGGCACGAGGAAGACGACATCGTTGGGTGTGAGCGTCATCCCGAGCGAGGCATCGATCCCGTTCACGATGACGCTGTGGCCGGCGAAGGAGAGACCGGCGGCGTCGATTGCCTCACCGGCGGTCGCGCCTATGGGAACCTCCACTTCGTCGTCGAACGTTCCCAGCTTCCAGACCTTCACTCTCATCAAGACTCCTCTGGTCAGGGGTTGGCGTTGGCGCCCGTCGGGCGCTTTTTTGTTTGGTCGGTGCGGGGTGAGCCGGAGGGGGTGCTAGGCGGGAAGCGAGAGGCCGGTCTGGAGGGAGATCTTCTCGAGGGCGCGAGCCTTGAGCTCGGCGCCGGTTCCGAACCAGATGGAGCGGACCCGGTTCTCCTCGACCGTGCTTCCGTCGGAGGCGCGGCCGGGACGCCAGTGATCGACGTACTCGACCACGGCATTCAGAGCCGCCCAGGCAGTGCCCCGGATGGTGTCGTGCCCCTCGCCAGCCACGAAGAGCTCGGAGAGCTTCTCGCGGTTCCGCTGGGTGACCGGATGGAGCGCGGCTGATGCCTCGTCCTCCTTCTTGGGGGCGGGATACAGCTCAGCGGCGAGCTCCTCCATGAGCTCGTCGGTGTAGGGAGCGCTCGCCAGGGCCTGAGCAAGGAGATCGAATCGACTGTAGAAGTCGACGACTCCCCGCATGGCGGCCTTGGCGGCTTCCACCTGGGCCTGCGCACCCTGCGTGTGCCGGATGCAGAGGCCCTCGTTTCCTACCAGAGCCATGTTCAGGGTGTTGGCGCAGACGACGCGCACCGGGGTGAACAGAACGCGGTAGGTGCCGGTCCCGTCATGGGTCGTGGTGAGCAGAAGGTGCTTCTCGATCGGAGAGGCATCCTTGCCCACGACGATGAGGTCGGGCAGCTTCAGCAGGAACCAGATGCGCCGGCCGTGGTCCAGGGAGCCCGCGGTGTGGCAGAGCGCCTGACTCTCGCCGGCAATGGCGTCAGCCAGGGAGGCCACGTCGCAGTTTTGGATGGGGACATACTTCCGCCCGACGACCCCGAGGGGGAACCCGTCGGAGTCGCGGACGACCGCGGCACAGCCGGGGATCGGGGCGAGGCCGGAGGGCCCGAGGGGCTCGGGCTCCCGGCAGACATAGGCGGGCTTCAAGCTCACGGTCCAGTCGAGCCCGGCATGGGGCAGGGCTTCGGTGGCGGTGAGCTCCTGTGGCAGAGCCTTGCCCAGGCCATGCCAGGGCGGCTTGCCGACATACATCATGTTCTCAACCAGGTGCGCCATTCTCGTTTCTCCTTTGTTGTGAGCGGTTGTCTTGCTGTGGAACGAAGAGCTGCGGACGATGGACGGCGGGGAACGTGCGGGGGCGAAGCGGACTAACCCTTGGGTGGGCGGCTTTCGGCGGACCACTCTCGCGGGAGAGCGCCACCCTTCTGTAGCCATTGGTCGAGGGCCTGGACGAGCTCCGCGAGGCGGAGCACATCATCAAACCGGACCTCGTCCTCGTCGAGGAGCCTCGCTGCAATGCAGCGCTGCTCCCGGATGTTCGCGTCCGGGTCCATGGCTCACCTCCCCGACTCGGTACCTCGATGAGGGCCGCGGAGCGGTTGAAAGCCATGGAGGGGGTGGGATGAGCAGCGGGTGTTCTCGGCCGCCGTGGTGGCGGTGGAGCCGACGAAGCCGATGTCCGCCATCGACAGGTACGAGTCCGCTCCGACGATCAGGTGATCGAGAAGCGGAATGCCCAGGAGCTCGCCCGCGCGATACAGGCGGGTGGTGAGGTCGAAGTCCTGCGTGGACGGCTCGACCTCTCCGGAGGGATGGTTGTGGCAGGCGATCACAGCGACAGCCCGCCGGCGGACAGCCTCGCAGAACACCTCGCGCGGATGCACGAGGCACTCTGTTCGGGTGCCCTGGGAAACAACCTGGAGATGCTCCATTCGGTGCTTGGCATCGAGGTGAAGCACGACGAAGTGCTCCACCTCGAGCCGGCCCATGCGGCGTCTGATGCGGGAGTAGACCTCCTTCGACGACGTGATGGGCTTTTCGGTGGGCCGTGCAAAAGAACGCATGAAGCCTCCTCTCTCAGTTGAACAGGGCCGGACCCGCGGACTCGGGTCGGGCCACGTTCAACCGAAGGGAGGTGAGCTCGTCACAGAGCGAGAGCTCTAGTCAGCCGGCCCAACCGCCTCGGCGCCCTCCGACACGCGCATGGATGGTGTGTCGGGGACTCTCACGAGACAGCGTCGCTCCCGAGGTCATCGGGGCGAGCAGAACCCGGATCAGGCTCCGTGCTGGCAGCGGGACAAGCGTGCGGGCCAGCCTCCTCCGTGGAGCCGGAATCCAGGTTCTCGGGCGGGCTGACTAGAAGTCTCTTCTTGTTCTTGACGAGCCGGGCCAAAGGGACGCTTTGGCCTTCGCCATTGGCGTCGGTCGAGAGCCGGAACCATCGCGACAGGCGGTCTTCGACCACCACGCGCGGCGTCGAATACCGTTCGCGGGAGATGCGGATCAGGGTCGCCGGATCAGCGCAGGCTTCAGTGCGCGGCAACGGCGGAAGCGTCGTCGCGCTGAACGCGGAAGACACTGACCCGTCGATCAAGAGCCGCAGGTAGATGTGGTAGCGCGGAAGGGACATGAGGTCTGACTCGCCGAAGATGTCGCCGAACTGGGCTGCCAGCAGGAGCGCATCGTCGGGTCCGACCTGGAAGGAGACCACGCTGCCGACGTTCCCAAAGACAGCCTGCCTCACGGACTCGGGCAGCTGGTCCAGGAACTGGTGAGCGAGGATGAGGTTCAGGCGGTACTTCCTGGCCTCGGAGAGAATGCCGGCGAAGCTGTCGGTCGCGTAGTTCTGGAACTCGTCGACGTAGAGATAGAAGTCGACACGATCGTCCTCGGCGATGTTCGAGCGAGACATCGCGGCGAGCTGGAGCTTGGTTACGATGAGCGCGCCAAGGAGCCGGGCGTTGTCCTCGCCGATCTCCCCCTTGGCCAGGTTCACGATGAGGACCTTCTTGCTGTCGATGACGTCCCGAAGGTCGATCGCCGACGTGGGCTGGCCCAGGATGTTGCGCATCAAAGGGGCGGCCAGGAACTGGCCCACCTTGTTCAGAATGGGGCTCAACGACTCGGCCTGGATGTTTCCGGTGAAGTAGGTTGGTGCCTCCTCCACCCAGAAGCGTTTCAGGTACGGGTCGTCCAGTGCCCTCACGAGACGTTTGCGGTAGGCCTGGTCGGTCAGGATGCGCTGCACGCCGAGGAGCGTGGCGCCTGGCATCCGGAGCAGCGTGAAAAGGATGCTCCGCAGGATGTGCTCGAGGCGGGGCCCCCAGGAGTCAGACCAGAGCCGTTGAAAGACGGAGATCATGGAGGAGACGACCAGGTGATGGCGATCAGGGGGCACCTTCTCCAGAGGGTTCCAGGCAATTGGGTAGGCGTAGTCGGCGGCGTTGAAGTAGATGACGTCGTTGCTGCGGTGCGTGGGGACGCGGTTCAGCAAAGATAGCGCCAGGTCGCCGTGGGGATCGATGATGCACAGGCCGTGGCCCGCCTCGATATCCTGGCAGGCCAGGTTGAAGAGGAGCGCGCTCTTCCCCATGCCGGTCTTGCCGACGATGTAGAGATGGCGGCGCCGATCAGCCGGCCTGAGCCCGAACTGCACGCGCTGGTCGCGGAAGTTGGTCTCTCCGATCACGGAGATGAATTCTCGTGGGTCTTGGGTCATACGGGGTTGGGGTTACGGTCTTCGGTCGCCCGCGGCGCGGGCGGTCTCTCACAGTCCGGGTCGGCGGCGGACAGGTCGCCGTCGGGGTCCCCGTCGCCTATGAGCGAGTGGAGCTTGCCATCGGTGATCTTCCGCCAGATGGGAAGAAGGATGCGCTCCGGGGTGATGTTGCAGAGGGGCTTGCCGTCGGTCGGGGTCTTCTCGTCGAAGGTGGTGAACCAGAACATATTGAAGCACTCGCCGACGGCCGCAATCCTGGCCCGCAGGTTCATGAGACGGTCCGGGCTCGTGGTCACGAAGAGAACGCGGAAGTGCGGAACGCCGTGGATGACCCGCTTCCAGTCGCCCGCATGAAGGCGAACGTACTCCCTGGCTCTGCGGACGAGCCGCCAAAGGCTCTCGGTGCCGCGGTCGAGCTCGAGGAAAAAGAACTGGGGTCCGGCAGCGGGCAGGGTGAAGCTCGCGAGGCCGTCGGCCAGAACCAGGCGGGGTGTGGTCGCTAGGGAGGGGTTCTTCTCCCTGGCGAGAGCGTTCCTCTCGCGGAGCACTTGCTCCGGGACCCAGGTGAGCGTCACTCCGGCCGGGAACCGTTTCTTCAGGGCAAGAGCGAGCGAGGTCCGGAACTCGTTCACCTGGTGGTGGTGCGCCATAAGCAAGGGACTTGGCGTGCGGGGGCTGGTCATCTGGCGAATCTCGGCCACTTCGTCCTTGCCCTTCTTCGTCAGGCAGTAGAGCGGCGCCTTGATGGCCTGGTAGGGCGGAAGGCCGGGGGCGAACGTGATGGGCGCAAAGAGGCGGTCGAGGTAGCCCTCGAGCCAGAGCTTCTGCAGCCGCCTCGTGCACGGTTTCAGGGTGGACTGCGCGAAGAGCTCGCGATGGATCTGGGTCGCGGTGGCGGCCCCGAGCTCGGCGACCAGTTGGAATATCCGTCGGTCGCGCTCGGTGAGTTTGATGGGGGTTGGTTCGCCGGTTCGGACGTAGACCGACCGGCGCGTTTTCTTGTTGTTCATAGTTGGTGCCGCCCGCCGCGCTCGGTTGTCGCGTGGCTGCGGAGGCGGCGTTCATTTATTGTAGTAGTTGGAGCGTGGGGCTCCCGATGCTACCCCGACGATACCAGTTTCGCCCGTTGTGCAAATCCTCCGATCGGAGGAGACGGGGCGCTGGCACTCTCTTCGGGGTTAGTCCTTTGCTAGTTGCGCAGGCGTCGGGGAGGTTCCACACGGTTTCACCGTCCCCGACTTTCTATAGCTTCCAGCGGGTGGCGAGGTTGTCTTTCACGGGCCAACCTGTTCCTCGCCGGGACCCGCTGAGTGAGCTATAGAAAGTCGGGGGCGAAGCCCCCGACGCCTGCGCTCCTTAACTCTTGTAAAGTTAGCGAGTTATTGGCTCTCAGGATTTCTTCTTCCCTGTTCCTTTCTCACGAATGCAGGGCGGAAGGAACACCTCCGATCCTTGTCATTCGCCCTCCCTTGCGGGTTGCTGTTGCTCGATCAGCCAGTTCGCTCGTCTTCCGTTGGGGGTATTGCGGAATGCCGGGTCCTTTTTGCGCCATCTTTCGATGTCCTCGGTTCGCTTGGCGATCTGACCGTCGTAGAAGGCGGAGAGGGCTGGCGACAGTTGGTCCGGGTGACATCGGTAGATCTTCGCCATCTGGAGGGCGATCGGGAAGCTGGGGATCCTCTCGCCGGTCTCCCACCGGTAGACCTTCTTGACGTCGGTCTGGCCGAGAAGCTTGCTCGCGACCTGGGCCGAGAGTCCCGCAACTTTTCGCGCGCGGCGAATCTCGGCTCCGATGACAGCGCGGGAGGGCGGCGTTGCAGGATCGGGCGGCGGATCGAGCGGCTTCGCCGGGGGCGGTGTGTGGGTCATAGACTTGGTAGTCGCGGCATTCGGATGCAAGTGAAAGGTCGCCGCACGGCCCGGGCCGACGGTTGTGTTCCTCCTTGAATCCGCGATCCGCGGATCGCTAATTCTACCGACTATTGTAGCCCACTCGGGGGACCTGCCTATCCTCCGCTCGGGGGACACTCCCCGCTCGGATGGTTCACGGAATTCCAGAAATAGGGTGGAATGTGTGGTTCGGGCGAGACCATTCGGCTACCCGTTACAAAACAAAGAACACCCGCGTTTGCGGGTGTGGATAACTTGGCATCGTGCTCTCCTCTTGAATCAAACGAGCCGTGTCCGGCCAACAAACATATGGAAGACGCAATCACATACAACAGCGGCGCACCATCGCCCATGGCAGCGAAAGCGCCACCTGGACCAGAACAGGCGAAGAACACGCACACACCCGACGCTCTACTCGGCGTCGACTTCGAATCTTCTACAACTCTCCCCCGCGATGATGAGCTGAGTCAACTTCATGCAGCCTACTTGCGCGAACGCGAATTCGCGACGCAGGTTTCGCCTGCAACACTTCGAAGCGAGAAGACCAGCTTCTCATTGCTGATGAAGCTCGTGCCTGGGACCTCTCTGGAGATATTGGAACCGCGAACCATGGCGATGTTCTTTGAGCGCCTCGCGAAGCGCCCCCGACAGATCGGCAAGGGAGAGGTCAAGAGTGGAGTCAAGCCGGCGACCGTACTCACCCACCGCCGCAATCTAAAGAAGTTCTGTGATTGGCTTGTCGCTCGAGGTCGTCTGCAACGCGACGCCTTCGCCGGCATACGCGCGCCGAGCCTTCGCTATGCCGACAGGAAGTACCTTGCGCGACAAGAAGTGGAACGGCTGCTGACAGCGCTCCTCCTCTGCAAGTGGCGGAGTCCGCTCGTGAAGCATCGCAACATTGCGATCTTCATGCTGCTGCTGTTCTGCGGTCTGCGCAAAGGAGAACTACTCGCCCTCAAGGTCCACGATGTGGATCTGAAAAACAGAATACTCGTCGTTCGCGGCGAAACATCCAAGAGCCGACGGCAGAGGGTGGTTCCCTTGCACAGTGCTGCAGCCGCGGCCATTCAGGAGTACTTCAAAGAGCGTGGAGCATCGTTCCGCACTCCCCACGTCTTTGTGTCGAACAATCGCGACGACGGCATTGGCGAAGAGGGACTGAAGCAGCTCGTCGCGAAACTGCGCAAGAGTTCTGGAGTGGCTTTTCACGTTCATCAATTGCGCCACACGTTTGCCGTCAATCTGCTGAACTCCGGGTGCGACGTGAGCAAAGTCAGAGCTCTCCTGGGGCATACCGACATCAGGCAGACCGTGCTCTATCTCCGATGCCTGCCGGCGAAAGCTACACGGAGCGACATCGAGCAGGTGTCTTTTGACAGACTCCTCTAGGTAGACGTACAATAACAAAAGACACTCATTTAGAGTGTCCACAATTAACTACAAGCTACTCATCGGCGTCTATTTTTGGTTTCCGGCTCAGTCGGGCGCGTTCGTCTATAGTGGAGATAACCGGTCGTCTGGCGAGTGCCAGCTTGCCTTTACGCAATAGTCGATTCTCCGCTAATTCTAGCTAAGAATCGGAGCCCAAAAGACCAACCAGTTTCCATTATAATATCTTTTTGTCAATTAAGTAAAGGTATGAAAAAACTGCTTTATATAATAACAATTCCGGACTGGGGCGGCGCGCAAAAATATGTG
>Ga0265297_10011222_pt1 | contig 11016 bp, 10 predicted proteins | sample Munlanlwell13791_FD_192502 | JGI IMG/M metagenome (GOLD analysis project Ga0265297, IMG submission 192502) | Leachate microbial communities from a municipal landfill in Southern Ontario, Canada - Leachate well 137-91 | ecosystem: Engineered > Solid waste > Landfill > Unclassified | place...
CGCCAAGTTCCGCGACGCCGACGTACGAGCCACGGTCGCCGAAGGGATCCTGTATCCCGATGCGCCACGGCGATCCGTCGGGCTTGCGGCCGACCACCTTGACGTTGCCGCCCAGGTCGACGACGGCCGCCTTGACCCCGCGCGCCTCCAGGATACGGGCCACCTCGTCGGCGGCGTAGCCCTTGGCTATGGCGCCGAGGTCGATGCGCATGCCCGCCCTGGCCAGCCTGACGGTGCCGGCCTCGCGATCCACGAGCACGTCCCGGTACCCGACGAGGCCGAGGGCCGCGGCTATCTCCGCGTCCGACGGGATGCGCTCGCCCTCCATTCCGATGCTCCACAGCTTTACGATCGGGCCAATGGTGGGGTCGAAGGCCCCGCCGGACAGGCCGGCGAAACGGAGGGCCCTGGCCACGACGTCCAACACGTCGGATGGCACCGCGACCGGGGGGCCGCCGGCCCCGCGGTTGATCGTGTCGACGGCGGTACCCTCCGCGTTGGCGCTCATCCGCTCTTCGATCTCGCGGAGCCGGGCGAAGGACTCGTCGAGCGCCGCTTCCGATCCCCCGTCCAGGATGCGTATCGAGCAGACGGTGCCGATGACGAAATCCGTACGCTCCGCGGTGGTCGGACCGCGCGCGCAGGACGCCAGGGCGGCGACGGCTACGATGGAGGCGAGGGCCGCCGTGCGGAGTCGAGCCGCCTTATCCATGTTCATGGTCGGTCTCCGATGCTAGGGGAGGTAGTACCGCTTCTCGCGGCCCATGGTCGTCGGGTCGCCGTGGCCCGGCCAGACGCGGACGGCGTCGTCCATGGTGCAGAGGCGGTCGCGTATGCTGGCCAGCAGCGCGACCTCGTCCGAGTCGAAGTTGTCGGTCCGGCCGCGGCCGTCCAGGAACAGGGTATCGCCGGAGATGAGGTCGGCGCCGCCCTCGGCGACGAGGCAGCAGCTGCCCCGCGTGTGCCCCGGGGTGTGCACGACGGCCAGGTCCGTTCCGGGCAGCACATAGCCGTCGCCGAACAGCACGTCGGGTTCCGGTATGGGCCTCCAGAATTTCCTGAAGTAACCCATGGCGCCGATGCCCGAGAAGACATCCCGGTTCGTACGCTCGGCCGCCTCCCCGAAGTAGTCGTGGTCGGCTTCGTGGGCGAACAGGCGGACCGCAAGCCCGCGGGCCCGCAGGGCCTCCATCACGGCCGGCGCGGCCGCGACGTGATCGAGATGGCCGTGGGTGCAGGCCACGAGGACCTCGGAGGCCCCGGTCCGCCCGACGGCCTCCAGGGCCAGCCCGACGAGGCGGCTAGCCTCGGCTCCGGGGTCGACCATGACGACGGGGGCACCCGGCGATTCGACCAGGTAGACGTTTTCCCCTATCGGTCCTACACTCGTTCTACGGATCATGCCCGGCCATACTACCGGTAGCCGATGGCCGTGGCAAGCGGAGGACCCTAGTGTTCGCGCCGGTCTCGTACGCCATCGCGGCGGCCGTGCTGTTCTACGTAGCCCTCCCGGTCGTCGGCGCGTTCATCGTGCGCGGGCAGTGGCGCAAGTTCAGGACGCGGCTGCGCCAGGCCGACGGCCTGCCGGAACTGCCGCCGGGGACGGCCTCGGAGGGGATGCCGGTCAAGGCCTTCGGCGCCGTCGACGCGATAGGCGGCGACGACGAGTTGTGGATCAGGACCGACCGCGTCACGTTCGCCGTGGACATGAAGGGCGTTCCCGTCTACCTGGTGAGCGACGCGTCGGACGGGCGGAGCGAATCCGGCGAGGAGGACTCCGTCGAGCGGCTGGCGTGGTCGGGCCTGCCGGCCGTCTCGCAGGGCGTGCGCGCGTTCGCGGCGGGTCGGGCGTCGGTGGAGGCGGGCAAGCTGGTCCTGGGTCCTCTCGGCAAGGAACCGCCCCTGGTCATCCTGCATTCGGGCGACGACGGGGACGTCGTGGTCAGGGCCATACGCGGAGGCCGGCACCGCAACGAGTACTGGAACCAGCTTACGCAAGTCTCCCTGGCGATGGGGGTGCTGTCCATGAGCGGCATCGTGTCGCTGGCCCTGGCCGGGGGCTCCATACCGCTGGTCACGGCCCTGGTGCTCGCCGCGGCTTTCTCGCCGCTCCTGCCGCTGCTGCCGCCCGGCCTCGCGGCGTTCATGCTGTACCGGCGATTCTGGAAGCGGGCCCGCTACTTCAGGGCCAGGCGCGACGTCGCGGCCCTGCGCGACCCGCCGGACGCGATGGCCGTCGGATGGCGCTACCGGGCCCTCGTATCCACGGCGGCCAGCCTCGCGTCGTTCGCGGCCGGCCTGGCCGTCAACGCGTGGCTGGTCGTCGTCATACTGCGTCGGATCCTCTAGCAGGCTGATAGCAAACTCGGTGCTTCGCGAGAGTACTCGCGGCATCAGCCTGCTATGCAATTCCTCGAGAAGCTTGCGCTTTTCTGCGGAATTGCTACATTAATGAAGCTGATGACAAAGGCGCTTTCGCCTTTGTCATCAGCCTGTTAGTTCCTGTCCTCGTCGTCGGCTTCTTCGTCGTCGGGATCGGCGTCCGGTTCTTCATCGTCGCCCGGGGCCGCGTCGTCGACCGGGCCTTCGCCGAAGCGGTCCAGCCCGTCGTCGCCGTCGTCATCGGACGTGTCGTCGGCCAGGCCCTCGCCGAAGCGGTCCAGGCCATCGTCGTCCGCTGCATCGTCGGCCGGGCCTTTCCCGAAGCCGTCCAGGTCATCGTCGTCGGATACGCTGTCGTCGGATGCGGTGTTGTCATATCCGGCGTGACGGTCGCGGACCGGCTCCTCGTCGTCAGCGTTGCGCGGGGGCCTGTCCCCCGCGACGGGGGCCGGCTCGCCCTTCTTCCTGGCGCGGTTGACGGCGAGGGTGCGTCCCTTGTAGTCGGTACCGTCCAGGGCGGCGATGACGGCCTCCTCCACCGCGGGGTCGACCTCGATGAAACTGTAGTTGTCCATCGTGCGTATGTCGCCGATGCGGTCCTCGGTGACGCCCGGGATTTCCTGCAGGGTCTTGAGCGCGACCCGGGCGTAGAAGCGCTGGCGGCGCCCGACATTGGCGAACAGGGTAACGCCTTCTCCGCGGTAGCGGTTCTCGCGTACCAGGGGTTCGCGGGCCTGGTCGGGCTGTTTATCTTGCCTAGCCTGCTTCTCCTGCTTCTCGGGGTGGCGTTGCTCCTGGCGGGCCTCGACCGGCTTGGTACCGGTTGGCTTGGCTCCGGTCGGCTTGGTACCGGCGTCCCGCTTCTTCCCGTCCCGTTCGCGGGGCTGGCGACTCTGCGGCGCTTCGACGCGGGAGGCTTCGGGCTTGCCGGGCTTGTGCTCGGCTTCCTTCCGGCCCCTGCCCCTGGACTGGTACGCGCCGCCGGTGGCCCGGAGCAGCAAGGCTGCCGCGACGTAGGCGCGCATGGCGAGGGGCACCTTGCCCCGGAACAGGGCGCGGCATTCATGGAGGAGGGCGATGTCGCCCGTGGCGCGCACGTCCGCGAGGGTCTCGTCGACCAGCGCCTCGATGGCCTCTCGCCGGGCCCCGGGGATGATTTCGTGGGATGGCACTTGTGGCTCCTTACGTATATTGAATCAAAAAAACCGACATTCCTCAAGGGCGGACGACGGGGCCGCCGCGAGGCCTTGAATCCGGGGCGGCGACGCTTGAAGCGCCGGCCCGGCTGGAGTATGGTATCGCGGATGGCATCCGTCCGTTTTCCCGCCGCGTTCCTTTCGGTCTCCTTCCTGTCGATCGCCGTCGCGGCGGCCCAGCCCGTCCTGCCGGAGGATCCCGTCTCGCTGCTGGGCATGACGCCCGCCCAGGCGATGGCCCTGCTGGGCCCGCCGGTGCGCGTGTACGCGGTCCGCGGCGCCGAACCCTGGCAGGACGACGTGGCCTTCGATTTCGGCGGCGGCCTCGCGCTGTTCTTCTACGCCGACCGGGTCTGGCAGGTCGGGGTGTCGGTTCCCTACGCGCTGCCCGTGCTCGGTTTCGTCCTCGGGGCGGACGTGGAGCGCGCGTCGGCCGTGCTCGGGACGCCGGTCCTGGTCCTGGACGGCGCCGTGGAATGGGACCTGCCCGGCGCGGACTGGCCCGTGCGCCTGCGGGGACTGGTCGACGCGTCCGGGCGTATCGTCACGACGCTATACCTGTACCGCGCCGATTTCTAGGACCGGGAACGCTGAGGAGGATTATTGGCCAAGCTCTGCCTGAGCCTGACGGGCTCGACCATACGGAAGGATCTCGAGGTCCTGGACCGCTACCGGAACGTCGTGGACCTGGCCGAGCTACGCGTCGATTTCCTCGAGGCCCAGGAACAATTCTACGTCCGCGGCTTTCCCGAGAAGGCCGGCATGCCGACCATTCTCACGGTCAGGCGCAAGGCCGACGGCGGGCGCTTCGACCAGGGCGAGGGCGTCCGCCTCGTCATCTTCGCCAAGGGCCTGGCCTACGCCGACACCGACCCCACGAGGAATTTCGCCTACGTCGACATCGAGCACGATTTCGACATTCCGGCGATACAGGAGGCGGCGCGCACCTTCGGTACCAAGGTCATACGGAGCCTGCACCGCCTGGACGGCATGCCGCCCGACATGGAACGGCTGTGGAAGGGGCTGTCGTCGAATCCCTACGAGATACCCAAGGTTTCCGTCAAGGCCCGGGGCGTGGCCGACGTCGAGGCGCTCATGCGCTTCTTCGCCGGGCGGCAGGGCGCCGGCGAGCGCATCGTGAACAGCCCCGGCGAGTACGGATTCTGCACGAGGGTCCTGACCGACCTGACGGGGAGCATGCTGACGTACGCGAGCGCCACCGGAGCCGGCCTGGAGCCGTCCGCGCCCGGGCAGCTGGACCCGGAGATACTGATCAAGACCTACCGGTGCCGGGTGGCTGGTCCGGGCTGGGACCTCTACGGCCTCCTGGGAGGGCCGTCCGTCGTCGGCTCCCTATCGCCGGCCCTGCACAATGCCGGCTTCGCGAAGGCCGGAATACGGGCCCTCTACCTGCCCTTCCCCGCCGACGAGCTGGAACCCTTCATGCGGCTGGCCGAGCTCCTGGGGCTCAAGGGCTTTTCGGTGACGGTTCCCTTCAAGGAGCGGGTCCTGCAGAGGCTGTCGGAACGCTCCGTGGCCGTCGACGCCATAGGCGCGTGCAACACGGCGGCCAGGACCCCCGCGGGCTGGTCCGGACACAACACGGACGCCTACGGCTTCAAGAAGTCGGTGCTGGAGTTCCTGGGCGCCCCCGACCTGCGCGGGGTCAGGGCCTGCCTCGTGGGCGCCGGCGGGGCGGCCCGCGCCGCGGCCTACACGCTGCACGAGTTGGGCGCCACGGCCTGCGTCATCAACCGGAGCATCACCAAGGCCAAGCGCCTGGCCGAGCGCTACGGATTCGCCTGGTCGGGCATGACCGAGCGCGCGGTGGACCTGATGGAGCGGCACAACGACCTCATCGTGCAGGCGACGAGCGTCGGCATGGACGGCGGGCCGCCCGGCGACCCCATCGACTGGTACGAGTTCACCGGCCGCGAAGCCGTCTTCGAGGCCATATACAATCCCCCCGAGACCCCGCTGCTCAAGCGGGCCCGGGCCGCGGGTTGCCGGGCGGTGAACGGGCTGGGCATGCTCAAGGCCCAGGCGGCCGCCCAGTTCAAGCTGTTCACGGGCCTGGATTACCCCGGCTGACCAGCAGCCAGTTATGGGCCGAAACGCGGCCCGAAAGGAAACGCCGTCGATGCCTGACATTCGCAGATCGGCTTTCGTGGCCGTCGTGGGACGGCCGTCCGCCGGCAAGTCCACCTTCGTGAACGCGGCCTGCGGCGAGAAGGTGGCCATCGTGTCGCCCGTGCCCCAGACGACCCGGAACGCGGTCCGCGGCATCCTGAACCGCGACGAGGTCCAGCTCGTGTTCATGGACACGCCCGGCATGCACGACTCGGCCAAGGCCATGAACAAGCGCCTGCGCGACGTGGCGTCCCGGGCCCTGGGCGACGCCGACCTGGCGCTGTACGTCATCGACTCCACCCGGGCCCCCGGCCGGGAGGAAGAGGCCATCGCCACCGCCCTGGGCAGGGTCCGCTGCCGGGTGTTCGTGGCCGTGAACAAGATAGACGCCCCCGGATCCGATACCGGCAGGGCCAGGACCTTCGTCCGGGAGCGCCTGCCCGAATCGGAGGCTTTCGACGTGTCGGCCTCCCAGGGCACGGGCGTCGAGGCCCTGCTCGCCGCGCTGATGGCGGCCGCGCCGCCGGGACCGGCCTACTACCCCGCGGAGTACTACACCGACCAGGAGCCCGTGTTCCGCATCGCGGAGACCATACGCGAGAAGGTCTTCCTGAACACGAGGGACGAGGTGCCCCACGCGGTCTACGTCGAGTACCGCGCCCACCGCAACCTGCCCGACGGAACCCTGGTCTACGAGGGCGAGCTGGTCGTTGAGCGCGAGACGCAGAAGGGCATCATCATCGGCAAGGGCGGCGCGATGATCAAGAAGATACGCGAAGAAGCCGAGCGCGACCTGAACGACATCTTCCCCTACGAGGTCCGCCTGTCCATCAAGGTCAGGGTCGACCCCGACTGGAAGAAGGACGAGATCCTGCTCAAGCGCCTGATACAGTGACCATGGGCAACCGTTTCCTGGACGCGATGGCCCGCTCCGGCTCGCGATCCGAGGCCGCCCTCAAGCGGCTGTTCAGGGCCGCCAGCAAGCGGGTTCACCCGGATTCGTCGGGCGGGACGGCGGAGGCGGGCGGAGAGGCTTTCATCGCCCTGCGCAGGGACTACGAAGAGGCCCTGGCCGTCGTCAAGGCCGGCGCATCGGGAGCGTCGGCCGACGCGGCGCGTATGGACGCCCCGCTCGATCCGCCGGTCGCCGCCCGCTCTGGGACAGCCCGGCCGGCCGGAGCGGGGGTCCGTCCGCCGCGCCATCGCGACCGGCCCAAGCCCCGACCCGAGCCGCTCGAGGTCGCGACGTTCCGCAGCGCCTCGGCCCGCGTGGGAGCGTCGGCCCTGGCCGGGCACTGCGACCCATACGCCTGGACGCTGACGGTCGGCGACTCGGGAGAGCTGTCCCTGCTGGCCGAGCGCTTGGGCATCGACGCCGAGGGGGCGGCTGCGCTGTCCACCGTTCTCGTCTCGCTGGCCCGGGAACCGGCCCTGTTGAGGAGGTACCCCGGCCTGATGACGAGGGCCGCCATCCTGTACCGGGCCTTCGCCTCGTGGTCCCGCTACCGTTCGGGCGGCGAGCGCTTCGACCTGGCCGAGTGCCGGACCCGCCTGGTCGAGCTGGTCGACCCGACCGTGGCCGTGGTCAAGGCCAAGCCCGTGGCCGACGTCGTCGCGGCCTTCCCGCGGGCGGCCGCCTTCCTGGCCTCCGCCTGGGGCGTGGCCCTCGATCCGTTCACGCCCCTCGATGGCGGCCGTATCAGCCCAACGCGTTGACCTTGGGATGCTTCGCGAACGCCGCGTCGAAACCCTCGGCCATGCAGAGGCCCAGGGCGCCGGCCGCGCGGGGAAAGACCGAGCAGGCCAGCTTCTCGCGTTCGTCCGCCGAGAAGTCCGACAGCACGTAGCCGGCGACGTCGTCGTGCGACGGGCGGCCTATGCCCAGGCGCAGGCGCAGGAAGTCCGCCGTGCCCAGGCGATCCTTCATCGACCTGAGGCCGTTGTGGCCGCCGAGCCCGCCCCCGCGCTTGAACCCGTAGAAGCCGAAGGCCATCTCCAGTTCGTCGTGCACCACGAGCGTCTCCTCCGGCGCTATGCGGTGGAAGCGCGCGGCCTCGGCGGCGCTGTCGCCCGACAGGTTCATGTACGTCTCGGGCGACAGGAATAGGGCGCGGCCCGCGGGCGTCTCCACCCAGGCCCACCTGCCGCGGAAGCCCCGCCTCCACGACAGCGACGGGTAGAGGTCCAGGGACTCGAGGAGGCTCCAGGCGACGTTGTGGCGATTGTCGCGGTATTCGCGGCCGTGGTTGCCGAGGAAGACGTACAGCTTGACCATCGGGCCTCCCGCGCGCCGGATGGCCGCCATCGTCGGATGGAGGCGCTTCGTTTGACGGCCGCAAGCCCGGATACTACAATAGCCGGGCCGACGATGAGAAGGAGGCCGCATGGCGCCCGTTACCAGGAAGACCGGAGACGAGGGCGGCCGCGCCGTCCTCCGCTACGAGGCCGCCGCGGACGGCAACGCCCCGGCGACGCCGAATTGGGTCGTCGATTCCGTGGACGTCTCCGAGTTGGCCGCTATGGCCGCTCAGCCAGCTATGGCCGGCGGGGGGGCCGCCCCGGACGCCCGCTCGGCCGCCGTCATGTGCAACGGCTGGCAGTCCTGGTCGGCCGCCTGGGAGGTCCTGCCCGGCGAGCGCGTCCACCGCGCCCGCATCATCGGCAAGCTGAACATATACACCGACCGTCCCGGCCTGCCCGTGGGGCGGCGAGCCGTCGTCTCGCACTTCTACACCTGGCTGCGCGACGGCGACGACTACCTCGTACTGGTCTCGCGGAACGCGGGCGGCCCGCCGGCCAGCTTCCGCGTCCACAGGAACGGGGGGGCCGACGGCCATGGCCGCGTGGACGTCATCCTGTACGCCGAGGGCCAGCACCTGGAAGCCGGCGAAATACTCGTCGACCTGCGCGTCTTCAGGGCCCGGGGCTTCCACGAAGTCCGCGACGCCTTGCGCGACATCTTCGGGGATTTCGACCTGTTCGAGCGCCTGGCTTTCCTCGGCGACCCCAAGGATTCGAGGGTCCGGCCGGGCGGCTACGAGAGCTGGTACAAACATTATGCCGACATCGACGAGGGCCTCATCCTGTCCGACCTGGAAGGGCTATCGGCGACGCCCAACCTGATCAGGCGACTCTACCTGGATCGTAAAAAAACCACGATATTCCAGGTGGACGACGGCTGGGAGGCCGGCATCGGCGACTGGAGCGTGAATACCGCGCGCTTCCCCCGCGGGTTGGCGCCGGTGGCGGCGGCCGTAGCCGAACGCGGCATGGTACCCGGCCTGTGGTTCGCCCCCTTCATAGCCGCCAGGACGGCGCCCATCGTGTCCGAGCGGCCGGGCTGGATCCTCAGGACCACCGCCGGCCGTCCGGTCACCGCGGGTTGGATGCCCAACTGGGGCGGCGATTTTTACTGCCTGGACCTGTCGATTCCCGAGGTGCTCGATTATATAGAGGGCTTCATCCGGACCGCCGTGGACCAGTGGGGTTTCCGCTTCCTCAAGCTGGATTTCCTGTACGCCGGCTTGTTGCCGGGAGCCAGGGCCAGGGGCGGGGCTGCCTGGGAATCATACGAGGCTGCGCTCAAGCGCATCACCGACCTGCGCAGGACCCGCGACGGCAGGCCCGTGGCCTTCCTCGGCTGCGGAGCGCCGCTGGAGAACTCGTTCCGCTACCTGCCGCTCATGCGCATCGGCGCCGACACCAAGGAGGAGTGGGACCCGCCGCTGATCAAGTTCCTGCGCCACCAGGGCCGTCCGAGCGCCTACGTGAACATGAAGGACACCATAGGCCGCGCCGCCCTGGACGGGGCCGTCTTCCTGAACGATCCCGACGTGGTCTTCTGCCGCACGGCCTCCATGTCCCTGACCGAGACCGAAAAGGAGCTCGTCGCGGTCACGGCCTTCCTGCTGGCGTCCCCGGTGATGTTCAGCGACGACGCCCATGCCTTCGACGCGGAGGGGGCCGAGGGCGCTTTCACCGCGCGCATGGCGGAGCTGATGGACGCCGTCGCCGGCATGGAGTTCGGGGCGACCCGCCTGCCGGCCTCGGCGGCCGGGCATGCCGACGACGCCTACCGGGTATGGTCGAGGGACGGGAGCGCCGAGGGGGTGCTCAACCTGTCGGACCGCCCTGTCCGTGCCGATGGCGCATGGAACCGCGGCGCGGCTGCCCTCCTGGACCGGAGGCTGCCGGACGGGAGCTTCGCCCCGCACTCGGCATCGCTGTTCATGGCTAAGCGGTAGTCCGCCCGACGACGTTCCGCTCGAAGTTGCGGACGAAGACGTCCGGCGAGACGTAGTTGCCCTGGGCCACGAGGACGCCGTCGCGGTACCAGCGCACATAGGGGATGCTCCGGTTGCCCAGGCTATCCTCCTTGAACGCGAGGAACTCCGCGAAGAAGGGCAGCCGGTCGTATTCCAGCGTAAAGGCCGCTGCACCGGCTTCCGCCGCCACGCGGTCCAGCCAGCCGCGCATCATGGTCCACTGGGGACACCAGCCTTGGGTCAGGACCACGGCCACCCGGGCCGCTATGCTCCTGACGTCGACCCCGAATTCCCCGGCCCGCATGGCCTCGCGGCACTGGGCCTCGGTCAATTCCGTCGCCATACGCCCCTCCCGCCGTCGATTTCCCGGCGCGGATGGATCATACTGTATGCCGGACCGTATTGTCCCGGGGGAGCGAGGATGGCCGAGACGGCACGCATACGACGCATCGACGGGGAGCCCCTCTTCACCGACGAGAGCATGGTCGTCTACCGAGCGGCGTTCGGCTCGTCGGGCCTGCCGGCCATCGTGCGGGGCCTGCGTCCCGGCGCGGCCGGGGGCGAGCTGGCCAAGGCCTTCCGGCGGCACTACGAAGCCGCGCTGGCCCTGGGCACGGACACCACGCCGGCGCCGCTGTACTTCGGCCCCGACGGCGATTCCATCGTGCTGGTGCTCGAGGACGCGGGCGAGCGCTCCGTCGCCGAGCTCCTGGCCCACGGCCCCCTGCCGATCCGCGAGGCCATCGGCATGGCGGCCCGGCTGGCCGTGCGCCTGTGGGCCATGCAGAGGGCCGGCTGGCTGCACCGGTCCGTCCGCCCGGAGCACGTGCTGGCCGACGCCTCGGGCCGGATACGGCTCATCGGCCTGACCGACGCCTGCCCCGTGGCGGAGGCCGACGAGGACGCCTACCTGGTCCCCGCCGGTATCGAGCAGAAGCGCTTCCTGTCTCCCGAGCAGACCGGCAAGACGTCCCGGCGCATCGGCTGGCGCACCGACCTGTTCGGTGTCGGGGCCGTGCTCTACGCGATGCTGGTGGGCCGGC